>Ga0172367_10003312_pt1 | contig 21055 bp, 11 predicted proteins | sample Lak10m_FD_114542 | JGI IMG/M metagenome (GOLD analysis project Ga0172367, IMG submission 114542) | Freshwater microbial communities from Kabuno Bay, South-Kivu, Congo - kab_022012_10m | ecosystem: Environmental > Aquatic > Freshwater > Lake | place: Democratic Republic of the Congo: South-Kivu... | reverse complement strand
TTGGGTTGGGGCATTTTCGGATGGGTAAACCGCTTTGTGGTCATTCCGATCTTCAATCTGCTGGAAGGAACCGGACTCAATTACGGCATCATCATCCTCATTCTGACACTCGCCATCAAGATCGCACTGTTGCCGCTCACCTACAAATCGTACATGAGCACGGCCAAGATGCGCGTGCTGAAGCCGGAAATGGACGAGATCAACGCCAAGTTTGAGGGCAAGGACGACCCGATGGCGAAGCAACAGGCCATCATGGCGTTGTACAACAAGGCCGGTGTCAACCCACTTGGCGGTTGCTTGCCCATGCTGCTACAGATGCCGATCCTCATTGCCATGTTCCGCTTTTTCCCCGCATCTATTGAACTGCGGCAGGAGAGTTTCCTTTGGGCAGACGACCTGAGCAGCTACGACAGCATTTTCAATCTGCCGTTCGAAATTCCATTCTATGGCGATCACGTCAGTCTGTTCACCTTGCTTATGACCATTTCAACCGTGTTCTACACGCGTTTGAATATGAATATGTCGGCCGGGAACCCGCAAATGGAACAGATGAAGTGGATGATGTATCTGATGCCAGTGATGATGCTCGGTTGGTTCAACAACTACGCTTCAGGCCTCAGCTACTACTACTTCCTTGCAAACATGGTCACGTTCGGACAAACATTCCTCTTCCAACGATTTGTGGACGATGAGGCAATCCATGCCAAGATCCAGGAACACAAGAAGAAGCCAGTGAAGAAGTCGAACTTCCAAAAGAAATTGGAAGACATGGCCAAGCAGCGCGGTTACCAAGCGCCCAAGAAGTAAAGCCGATCGGAAAGGTTTTTGCCCTCTCCGATGAAACACGATAGAGATGAGAACCCTTTTCCCCATTTATCTGAGCTTGACACTGCTTTCGGTGCAGGCATGCAAAACCAACAAGGAAGTTGCTTCTTCAGCAGTTGAAGCAACTTCAGCTTCACAACCCATGAAAACTGAGCCCACGCTTTTGGCAAGCATTGAGCGCACCGCGTGCTACGGCCAATGCCCAATGTACAAAGCCACTTTCCTTGACAATGGCGAAGTGGTTTACGTAGGAAAACGTTTTGTGGAGAAGATAGGCACTTACCGTACGCTGCTATCGGAAGAGGAAGTAAGGTCGATTGAAAAGAAGATCGCGGAAACGAACTACTTCAGCCTCGACAGCCTCTATCCTACCCCGATCTCTGATTTTCCATCATGCATCACCGAGGCGATTTTGAACGGAAAGCGCAAAAAAGTAATCGATAAACGCAATCCGCCTGAGAATCTGAAGGCGTTCGAAAAGTTTTTGGACAGCCTTTTAGAAGGTAAGGAATTGGAAAAACTGTCCGATAACACGACTTACGATCAGCGCTAAGCACAATTGATCACTCAATCAGCTTACCGGCCTTGAGAACATCGTAGTTCGACAGGTCGATCTTCATGATGTCGTACTTGCCGTTGGCACTGCTTTTCGTGCTGTAGTATGCAGTTTTACCATCGGCAGTAATGACGAAATCAACCTCATCGCCCGGTGTGTTTATCGGATACCCGAGATTCTCAGGTTCGCTCCATGTTCCATCGCCCTGAAGCACGGTACGGAAGATGTCGTAACCGCCCATGTTCCTGTGGCCGCGACTGCTGAAGAAAACCGTCTTTCCATCTGAATGGATGAATGCGCCTTTCTCATCTTCAATGGTGTTGATTGCCGTTAGATTCAGTGCTGGGCCGAAATCCTTCCCTTCTTTCTTGGAAATGTAGATATCGCCATTGCCACTGGCTTTGCCCTTGGTACGCTCAGATGCGAACACTATAGTATTGCCATCGGCCGAAACTGAAGCGTTACTATCAAAATACCCGCTATTGATGTTCTTGCTCAACGGGTAAGCCTTTGACCAACGGTTGAGACTCATGAGACGTGCAGCATCTTTCGAACCTTCGGCAATGGCATCGGTGGCATTCTTGTTCATACGCGTTTTGGAAACGAAGATGTCACCAGCGTTCTTGTTCATGAATATGAACAGTTGACGGCCATCAGGCGAAATGCTCATGTTGGCATCGTGGCCTTCAGTGTTGATGCTACCGGGAATCGGAACGGCTGGGGCCCAACCACCAATGCTATCGCTCCAATACGAAATGTAAACGTCCTCGTACCAATCATTATCTCCTTCGTATCGCTGTCCTCCTTGTGTATCCGATCTGCGTGATGTGAACACCATCAAACGACCATCGGCAGTTACAGAAGGATGGTACTCGTGGTTGTCCTCGGTATTGATACCATCTCCGGCCGATTCGATCTTCACACTCACTGGCTTGGCCCGCAGTTCGATAGTTGCTTTGCATTTTGCCTTCAATTCCTCGCCTTTCTCCTTCTCGGCTGCAGGCAATTTTTCATTGGCCAAATACTGATCGAGGAATTTTATGGCCTCTTCCTGACGACCCAGCATACGGTTGGCCAAAGCAGTGTTGTAATCCAGGTCGACATCCACGGCAGCATCCACCTCGCGGGCCTTTTGCAGATACGGAAGTGCTTCTTCGGCCTGATACAGATCCAAATGACACTCGGCCATGCGATAATTGAGCATGGCATCGGTGCCGTGGTCTGTGTAAAGCGTTCGGTAAATGCGTAACGCGCCATTCGGGTCACCTTCCTTGAAACTGGCCCGCGCCTGCGCCATTTTTATCTTATCCGGACCGCCCAAAAGCTGAGCGTAGGAATTGAACTGCATTGAACCAAAAACAGCCATAAGGCAAAAGAGCATGAACGATTTTCTCATATTCTGAACGTGATGTGGCACTAAATTAAACATTGATGGAGGCAACAGACGTAACGCGATTTCTCCCTTCTCAACATGTTATGAGGCGTTACTCGACCAATCGAGAAAAAGTTTCATCGCTTCCCGCTTTTTATCATCCAGTTCATATTGAATAACGTCCTGTACATATCTCGTCATTGCCTCGTGATCCATTGCCGCCATGGCGCGTATGGCATGTGGCCGTTGATTGAGACCAAGCTGCAATGCTTCATTGAACTTCTGTTCAAAATCGGCACTTAACGGCCGATTAGATACCCAACACGCAAATACGAACGGAAGGCCTGTGCAGTTTTTCCATTCCAATGCAAGGTCCTTGATAACTGGAAAACGCTTGAGCAACGGAAACGCGCGGTCGCCAATGACCACGCCAGCATGCTTTCCGCCAATGGAATCGATAAAATTCTCGTTGGCTTCAACCCATTTTGGGGCAATGTTCCAATGCTTCTCCGCCAGGAATTTCACCAATCGAACGGAGGTTCTTGATTGATGATCGAGCAAGATCTCTTCGATCTGTTCTAACGGCACTTCACTGAAAAGACAAACGGAATCCACGGCACCATCGGCACCAATACACTTGTTGGAAATGATGTGAGCATCCTTAAGCTGTGGAATGATGGCCACAGGAACCAACCCGAGGTCAACTTCACCACTCAAAAGTTTTCTGGCGCACTCGGCAGGTATATCGAGTTGCAGGTCAATATCATTCTGCACCGAATGATTCTTGAGCCCGAAGATGAACGGATATGAGTTGATATAAGAAACGGCCGAAACCTTTATACTGTCTGCCACGTGCCGAAAAAGTAACGGGTCAAAAATCGCTAAATTCGCGCCTTAACCAACAATGCATGGAACTGAATGTTCTCACGGCCGTGTCGCCCGTTGATGGCCGCTATCGCAAGCACACAGAGGCACTATCAGACTATTTTTCGGAAGCTGCGCTTATGCGCTACCGCGTTCGGGTTGAGATAGAATACTTCATTGCGCTCTGCGACCTGCCGCTTCCGCAACTAAACGGTTTCGACAAAGGATTGTACGGCACGCTGCGCAGCATTTACACAGAAATGACCGAAGCCGACACGCTTCGCATCAAGGAAATTGAGAAGACCACCAACCACGATGTGAAGGCCGTTGAGTATCTCATCAAAGAGAAGATGGATGTGCTTGGCATTGGGGAGCAGAAGGAATTCGTGCATTTCGGGCTTACGAGCCAAGACATCAACAACACGGCAACTCCGTTGATGATGAAAGAAGCAACCGAGCTGGTTTATCTGCCGTTATTGGATGAACTGATCGGCAAACTGCGTTCGTTGGCCGATGAGTGGAAGGAAATTCCATTGCTGGCCCGCACGCACGGACAGCCTGCATCGCCAACGCGAATGGGCAAGGAAATAATGGTTTTTGTTGAACGGTTGGAAGCGCAGCGAAAGCAACTTCTTGCGGTTCCGTATTCTGCCAAATTCGGTGGTGCCACGGGCAATTTCAATGCGCACAAGGTCGCTTACCCGAGCATCGACTGGGTTTCATTTGCCAACCAATTTGTGAACGGCACGCTAGGCCTAAATCGTTCGCAGACCACCACGCAGATAGAGCACTACGACAACATTGCCGCTTGGTGCGATGCCATGCGCAGGATCAACACCATTGTGCTTGATCTGGACCGCGACATTTGGACCTATGTGGCCAACGACCATTTCAAGCAGCGCATCAAAGAAGGCGAGGTCGGTTCATCGGCCATGCCACACAAGGTGAATCCGATCGATTTTGAAAATTCGGAGGGCAACATCGGACTTGCCAATGCGCTTTACGGCCATTTGGCAGAGAAACTGCCCGTTTCGCGCCTGCAACGCGACCTTACCGACAGCACTGTTCTGCGCAACATCGGTGTGCCAATGGGCTACACGCTTATTGCGTTCCGAAGCACGTTGCGCGGTCTGGGCAAACTGTTGTTGAATGAAGACAACATCCGTCAGGAATTGCGTGAGAACTGGGTGGTTGTGGCCGAGGCCATTCAAACAATACTTAGAAGGGAAGGCTACCCGAAACCCTACGAGGCTTTGAAGGCGTTCAGCCGAACAAACGACCGATTGGACGAGGCTGCCATGTTGCGTTTCATCGATTCGCTGAGTGTTTCCGAAACGGTGAAAGCGGAAATGCGGGCCATCACACCGTTCAACTACACGGGTATTTAATACTCGCTGTGCTTGCGCTTGCGCAGCCAGATCTTGGTTTCCGGTGCGGGCTCTTCGCCAGCCGCCAAGTTGTTGTACTTGTAAAGCTGCTTCAGCTTGATGCCGTATTCCTGCGAGATCCAACGCATGGTCTCACCTGCCGCAACCATGTGGTAATCATGCTGCGGATTACGGCTACGTTTTGGTTGCAGATAGAGCATTTCCCCGGGAATCAGATCGGGGTTCAGCTTGTCGTTGTACTTGAGCAACTGCCACTTGCGCACTTGCAGCATGCGCTCCAACGATTGGTAAGTATCGCCTTCCTGCACGATCACATAACGGATCTCGTTTCTGAGATATAGCTGTCGCGAAAGCGTTGAAACGATGGCCTCATTCTGTTTGGTGGTATGGTGGCTGTTGCCTTTTCTGCCTTTTTCACTTCCTACGTTTTCTTGTGCCCGACCTTTTGGTGGCGTGTCCATGCGGTCGTATTTGGCAAGGTCGTTCTCTTCTATGATCTTGATGAGCAAGGCCGGATATTTCGGATTGGTGGCGTAACCGGCATCCTTCAATCCTTGCGCCCAACCTTTGTAGTCGGTTCTGCGCAGTTCGAACAACTTGGCATAGCGTTCGCGACTTTTCAGAAAGTGTGAATGATCGCGGTAGCTCTCAAAAACGCTCTCATACACGCGGAAACACTCGTGCTTGGCGTCATCGTCCATGTGGTATTTCTTGCCTTCCCACACGCCATGGCACTTGATGCCGAAATGGTTGTTGGCGTTACGGGCCAAAGCGCTGTTTCCGTCACCGCTTTCCAAAATACCCTGTGCAAGGGTAATGCTGGCCGGAACTCCACTTTCCAACATCTCCTTCACGGCAAATGGCGCATAAAGCTCTATGTAATCGGCTCGAGTAAGGCTTACATCGGGCTTGCCGTGCTGACTGTTCTGGCCAAAAGCCAGTTGCGAAAACAACACCAACAGAAGTGGAATGCAAACCCTCATAAGGCCAAAATTAGGTTGGGCCAAATGCATGAACGTTCGGAACCAACGTATGTTTTACACACCCTTGTGTTAACCTGCAATGCCACGATGGCGCATGCCCAACCAACCCTGCAGCCCGCCCGTATGAATGGCCAATATGGTTGTTCCCTGCGGGAAATGGCCTTTGCCTATGAGGTCGTAAATACCGAACATCATTTTGCCCGTGTAGACGGGGTCGAGCGGAATGCCTGTGCGCTGGGTGAAACAGCTGATGAAGGCCAACAGTTCGGGGGTGGTTTTGGCATAACCACCGAAGTGGTAATCGGTCATTAGTTGGTGGTTGATAGTTGATGGTGGTCGCAGGCGCGATTTTGTCATCAATCGCTCAACCTCGTCTGTCAGAAAATCACCGCCTTTCAAAGCCGGAAAGCCAAGTAGTTGCTGGTAAGGCTTCAGTGAAAGTGCCAATCCGGCCAGCGTTGTTCCGGTTCCGGCAGCGCAGCAAACCACATCGAAATGTTCGTTTATCTCAGGCAGAATTTCGGCACAGCCGCGCACGCCAAGGCCATTTGCCCCGCCTTCGGGAATGAGGAAGAAGCGACCGAATCGTTCTTCCAATGAATCAAGAAAGTCATCATCGTTCTTTCTTCGGTATTCTTCCCGTGAAACGAACTCCAACTGCATTCCATTCTCGCGTGCGAACTGCAAAGTGGGGTTGGTGGGGTCATCCTCGCCACGGATGATGCCGATGCTCGAAAGTCCTGCCTTGTGGCACGCAAAGGCCGTGGCCGCAATATGGTTGCTGTAGGCGCCACCGAACGTAAGCAGCGTGTGGTGGTTCTGACCCACAGCTTCGCGAAGGTTGTATTTGAGCTTGCGCCATTTGTTGCCGCTGATGTGCTTGTGAATGAGGTCATCGCGCTTCATCAGAAGGCGGATGCCCGAATCGTTCAAAAGCAGATCGTTTACTTCCTGAACAGGCGAACCTTTCAAATGCGAAAACTCCATCGGTTCAAAGGAAGTCAAACTAAACTCTTGCGAGGCATTCTTGTTTACCTTGCAAACGTGAATGAGATGGACGATTATTTCGGCCGGCCAAAGTTGGAACCTGACGACTTTTACTATTCGAAAGAAGGCTTTCTGGTCTTTACAGAGAAGTACCTTCTGAAGCGCGGTTACTGCTGCAAGAACGGATGCAAGCACTGTCCGTATGGTTTCAACAAGAAGACGGGGAGAATTGAGAAGAAATAAGGGTTACGAATTACGAATTTCGCTACGCGATACGAATATTCGAATGACCAGCGATGGCCGATGATATATATATTCGTCATATTCGTACCTATTCGTAATTCGTACCCCACTGTGAACTCATCCGACTTTAAAACCGCTGTTGCTGAAGGCATTCCAAGTCAACTACCTTCTAATAAAGACCGCAATGCCGCACTGAGCCACGCGCCAAAAAGAAAGGACATTCTCTCTGCGGATGAGAAGAAACTGGCGTTGCGCAATGCACTGCGTTACTTTCCGCAGCAGTGGCATGCGGAACTGGCCAAGGAATTTGCCGATGAGCTGAAAACCTATGGGCGCATTTACATGTACCGCTTCATGCCCGAATATGCCATGTATGCACGGCCGATTGATGCTTACCCCGCAAAATGCCAGCAGGCAGCAGCCATCATGCTGATGATCCAGAACAACTTGGATCCTGCTGTGGCGCAACATCCACAGGAACTTATTACTTACGGAGGCAACGGAGCTGTTTTTCAGAACTGGGCGCAGTACCGCATCAGCATGAAATACCTCTCGGAAATGACCGAGAATCAGACCTTGGTCATGTACAGTGGTCACCCACTAGGCCTTTTCCCAAGCCACAAAGATGCCCCACGTGTAGTGGTGACCAACGGCATGATGATCCCCAACTACAGCCGCCCTGACGATTGGGAGAGATTCAACGCGCTGGGTGTAACGCAGTATGGACAGATGACGGCCGGGTCGTACATGTACATAGGTCCACAGGGCATTGTGCACGGCACCACCATAACGGTGCTGAACGCGGTGAGGAAAATTGGTAAGACGAAAAATGAAAAAGGTCTTCCACTGTTTGTAACAAGCGGACTGGGCGGCATGAGCGGTGCGCAGCCAAAGGCCGGAAACATTGCCGGAGTTGTGACCATTTGTGCCGAAGTAAACGCCACTGCAGCCCACAAACGGCATTCGCAGGGTTGGGTTGATGAGGTGATCGAAGATGTGGATGCCTGTATCGATGCGGCAGTTCAATGGCAACAAAAGCGCGAAGCGCATAGTATTGCGTTCCTCGGAAACATTGTAGATCTATGGGAACGCTTGGCCGAGCGTGAGGTGAAGGTCGATCTTGGTTCTGACCAAACATCATTGCACAATCCGTGGGCAGGAGGCTACTATCCTGTAGGGTTGAGCTATGAGCAGAGCAACGAATTGATGGCTTCCAACCCTGATGCGTTCAAACAAAGAGTTCAGGAAACGCTCAAAAGGCATGTGACTGCTATAAATAAGCTGGCGAATGATGGAATGTATTTCTTCGATTATGGGAATGCGTTCCTATTGGAAAGTAGTCGCGCTGGAGCTGACATCACGAAACAGGACGGTTCTTTTATCTACCCCAGCTACGTGCAAGACATAATGGGGCCGATGTGCTTCGACCACGGTTTCGGGCCATTCCGTTGGGTATGTACCTCTGGCAGAGCTGAGGACCTTGAAACAACCGACAGCATCGCTGCTGATGTCATCGAGGATATGCTCCGAACAGCACCTGAGGAGATTCACGGACAGTTGAACGACAATCTGCTGTGGATTCGCGAAGCAAAGAAGAACCGACTTGTGGTCGGCTCGCAGGCACGCATACTCTATGCTGATGCTGAAGGTAGAATGCGCATTGCGGCAGCGTTCAATACGGCAATCAAAGAAGGGATGATCGGCCCTGTGGTGCTCGGCCGTGATCACCACGATGTTTCGGGCACTGATAGCCCATACAGGGAAACGTCAAACATATACGATGGTTCTCAGTTTACTGCCGATATGGCCGTTCAGAATTTTGTGGGCGATGCGTTCCGTGGAGCAACGTGGGTCAGCCTCCACAACGGTGGCGGTGTTGGTTGGGGCGAAGTGATAAACGGTGGTTTCGGAATGCTGCTTGATGGCTCTGACGATGCCGACAGCAGATTGCACTCCATGCTACATTGGGACGTGAACAACGGCATTGCCCGCAGAAGTTGGGCAAGGAATGAAGGTGCCATTTCAGCCATCAAACGTGCCATGGAATCTGAACCGAACCTAAGGGTGACCCTCCCGAATGTGGTTGAAGACAACCTTCTGTCAAACCTTTTCTGATCCGTACAAAAAAAGGGGGCCGATCTTTCGATCGGCCCCCTTTTCATTTACAAACATTCAACTTAGAACTTAGCCACTTTCACAGACTGGGTGTTGTTTCCGTTCACCAGTCTTACAGAATACACACCTGAGGTCAGACCAGAAACATCGGTTCTGAATCCATTCTGGTTCAATGAGATGCTGTTTGACGACCAAACCATTCTACCACTCATGTCAAACATTTCAACGGTTCCAATTACAGGCTCCTGAGTAGAAAGGTACAAGTAACCGCCATAGACCGATGCATGGAAGTTGTTTGTTGAGTTAGCATCGTTGATTCCGGTTACTGAAGCTGGACTGAAGTGCAGGAAGAAACGATCATAGTAACCCTCTGCGCTGCAATCAACAGCATAATTTGTCTGCTTCAGATCGGTGAATAAGCCCAAGTAACGGTCTTCCAAAATGATGTCATCATTGTCCATGTTCTCCGTCTGATCAAGAGTGAACACAATCTGTGAGGTCAATCCAGAATGCAGTCCCAATGGAACGACTCTTTCAGGCGTCAAAGGTCCATAACCTTGAATTGCGAATGGCGCACCATCCAAGAAGCTGTACAGACTCAAGTCGGCCATTGAATTCAATTTTGGCGCATCGTAAGCCCAATCTTCACCATCAGTGCCGTCTTCAACGAAGGAAACCAACGTTTGATCGAACAGACTCTGAGTATTCGTAACAGACAACCAAAGAGATTGAGTTTCCACCTGACGGAACAACATGGTTGTATTACCAGCTGTCCTCATACTGTTGTTGAACTGAATGTTTCCATTTCCGTTCACATTCACCTTGAAACCTTGAGCCGTTCCGAGGTTCGGACCAGGAGTATTACCACCGCCACCTGCAGTACCACCAAGAGCATTGCGAGTTGCGTAGTTACCTGATGAATAAGGTGATGTACCTGGATCATCCCACAGATAAACCGCCCCGGTCGCTAGCAGAGCACTGTTGGCTGCTAAGAAAGATGAAACACTGACACCACTTGGGTATGGGTTACCGATGAGGTTGAAGGATACGTTTGGCAGTGGATGTGCGGTTACCCCAATGCTGATGTTACCATTATTCACTGTGCCATTGAAAGCCGTTTGGTTAACTCCGTACGATGCATAGCCCTTGCCTGGAATCATGGCGGCTCCTGGTGATACCCAACCTGGATCGAATTCATCATCAGAAGGGTCTGCAGTCGACAATGCTGGGTTGTAAGCATAGGTGGGTCCACTCAATACAGCCATAGGTGCGCTGGTTATAGGTGAACTCCAGAAATCGTAGACATAACTACCATTTCTAAGAACGTTAAATACTCCTGTTCCAGACAGGGCAGAAGATGAACCTTGAACCAGACTTGCACCCGATTGCACTCTCACGATGCCATTGTTGATCAAAGCTCCACTCAATGAAACTGAGTTTCCAGTAACCACATCCAATTGAGCATTCGGCTCAATGGTCATGCCGGTTATTGCAACTGTTTCATCAACAATCGGCCAGTGACTACCCGCAGGATAAGTTGGTATGTAAGCATTGTTGGACGCTGTAGGAACCGTTGCAGGAGTCCAGTTGCTTGCCGTTGCCCAATCAGAGCTAGTGCTACCGTTCCAGACAGCCAGACCAGAGCAGGTCCTGCTTATTGTGAAATTGCCAGTAAGGGTGCCTCCAGTGAACCAATCCCCAATGAAAACATAGTAAGTCGTTCCCACAACAGTGTTGAAGGTGTAAGTTTCCGTTCCGGCAGATCCGGCATTGTCTCTACACGCAATGTTCGTAAACGAACCGCAACTGCCGCTGGCAATGCCCATCTCCACGTCATAATTTGTCGTTGTAACAGCGATGGTGGTAGGATAGCCATTTCCAACAAACGTGTACCACACGTTATTGACGCCCATTCCACATCCGGCTGAGATCGTTTCGCTGACGGTACCAACGGTTGTGCCGTTCAGCGTAGATCCGCATGATAGGGTAATTGCTCCTGAGCATAGGTCATTGACCGGAACCGGTGGCGGTGCAGTGCACGTTCTGCTGATGGTGAATGCACCCGTGTTGGAAGCGTTACCAGTTGAACTCCAGTAGCTGATATACACATAGTAATCTGTTCCATTCACGGTGGTGAACGAGTAGGTCTCGGTCTCATCATCCAGCACATCATCTAAACAGGCCACGTTGGTAAACGAACCACATGACCCACTCATGATCGCCATTTCGACATCATAACCTACAGCAGAGGTGCACTCGATTATTGACTGTTGTCCATTGCCTGTGAACTTGTACCATACACCATAGGAGCTCAACGTGCAACCGAAACCAGTAGTCGATTCGGAAACGGCATTCACGGTTGAACCGTTCAACGTACTTGCACAGTTCAACGCGATAGCATTTGAACATGCATCATTTGCAGGTGGAACAGGAGCTGGGATACATGTTCTACTTATCGTGAAGTTTCCAGTTCCGGAACCACCACTTACATATGAACCGATATAAACATAATAGTCAGTTCCACTCACCGTTGTAAATGTGTAGGTCTCTGTACCTGTACTACCAGCAGCATCGCGGCAAGCCAAATTGGCAAGGTTACCAGAGCCGCAGCTTCCACTGGCAATACCCATTTCAAGGTCGAAACTCAGTCCTGTGGCTGAAACGGTAGTTATTTGGCCATCACCCGTGAATTTATACCAGACTCCATAAGGGCTCATTCCACAGCCGATTGTTACAGACTCTGAAACAGTGTTCACGGTAGTCCCTGGAAGGTCGATTGTTCCGCAAGGCAACACAGTTGCGTTGGCACAAACATCGTTAGGTACAGAAGAGAATGATGTAGACGCCCAGGTGCTGAATGTTGAACCAGCAGTACATACTGAACGCACATAGACAGAGTAAATGGTATTGGCACTGAGCACGGAACCAGTAGATGCTGTGAGCACACCCGCACCAACAGTACCTGTTGCAACCAAGCCAGTAGCTCCACTGCCTCCGGCTCCGCTGGTTCTTACTTCCCACTCGTAACCATCTGCTGGCAAACTCACCGAAGCTGCCCAAGAAAGCGTAGCAGAAGTACCGGTAATGCTTCCTACAGATAGTGCTGTTGGGGGCAGACAGCTTGGGGTTTCATAAACAGAAACATCATCAAGAGAAATGTACCACGGATTGCCATTCATGCTTCCCTTTACACCCAGATAATAAGTTCCTGATACGGTAGGGGTATATGTACCCTGAACTAACTGGTAGTTCCCATTGACTATTCCAATGGCATTGGCACCTGACACGTTCAGCGTCATGGCGGCAGAATTAGGGACCGTTCCGAATTTGAGTGTGATGTTAGCATCCGTAGATGTACTTCCATCTTGACGCGCAAAAACCTCGGCTGTATAGCTGGTACCTCCAGTTAACTGCAGTGGGTAGAACAGCCAGTCTTCATTGCTATAGGCCAGATAAGCGTTGTAACTTCCGGTCCTCGGTGTTCTGTTGAAGGAAGTAAGCGTGTTGTTCGCTGTCCAACTGCCAGCACCGGTTACTGAAGCCTGAGTCCAGCAACCAGAAACGTTGCTGCCGTTGGTCTGATCGGCCTCAAAGCCATCGAAGAACGGAACAGTGCCAGCTGCACAAGGTGTTGTGAAAGTATATGGACCTGCCCAAGTACTGAAATCGCCACTACCGCAATTTGAACGTACGTAGACGCTGTATGTGGTAGCCGCACTTAGGATCGCACCAGTAGGCGCAGTAAGCACACCAGCTCCCACGCTTCCACTTCCTTCGAGCCCTGAAGCTCCACTTCCACCAGCTCCGCTAGAGCGAACTTCCCATTCATAGCCCGAGGAAGGAGCAGGCGATGCAGCCGTCCATGTAAGGGTAGCAGAAGTTGGTGTAAGGGACGTAGGAGCCGAGATGGCAGGAGCCATGCACGTTGCAAAGTGAAGACTGAAGAAATGAACATCACCTTCATCTCCACCTGCGTCATCACAGACTTTCAACTTCCAGGTACCATTCGGATTCTGACCGTTGAATGCAGAGAACAAGCCCTCAGGCGCATAAGTGCCAACAAACGGTGCAGAACCACTTGTTATTGCAGTTGCACCTGTACGGAAGGCAGTGTACCCAGAAGTAACAGGGCAACTTACAGGCACGGTACCATAGTCGAGTCCAGAACCACCATTATCGGTGCTTAATTCTATCTGCGTGCCTGTTGGAGAAACCAAATAGATATCAAGGTCAGAATCCCACGTGTGGGCAATTGTAATTCTTACTTCGTCAAAGAATACGTTCGTACCCAAATTGTTTCCGCTAAGACCAGAAACTTCGACAGCGATCTCTGCGCAGTTTGAAGGTGCACCACCATCAGGGATTGCAACACCGCCATTGCTGCAGAATGGGTTGGCATAGGCTGTGGTGAACGCCACAGGGCCGTCCCATGTGCTGTAGTTTCCAGTTCCACAGTGCGCGCGAACGTAAACCTGGTATGTGGTTCCAGGTGTAAGTGAAGCTCCGGTTGTAGCTGTCAATACTCCGGCAGCAACGCTACCGCTTGTCACCAGACCGGTAGCTCCTGAGCCACCAACGCCTCCTGTACGCACCTCCCAATCATATCCATTGGCGGGTGCGCTTGATGATGCCGACCAATTGAGTGACGCACTTGTTCCAGTGATATTGGTGGCAGCGCTCACTGTTGGTGGAGTGCAAGAAGGAGTTTCATATACCGAGATATCATCAATGGAAACGTACCATGGGTTTCCGCTTATTGTAGAACGAATTCCTATATAGTAAACTCCTGTAACAGGAGGATTGAATACACCTTGAACAAGTTGATACGCGCCATTTGTCAACCCAAGCTGATTTACAAGCACATTGAGCGTCATAGCTGCGGCTGCTGGCACTGTACCGTATGCGATGGTCATGGTCGCATCGGCCGTGTTAGAGCCATCTTGACGGGCATATACATCAATTGTATAGGATGTGCCTCCTGTCAATTGGAGTGGATAGAACAGCCAATCCTGGTTACTGTAGGCCAACGTGGCATTCCAGCTTCCAGTCCTTGGTGTTCTGTTGTAGGTAGTGTTTGACGTATTGGCCTTCCAAGTTCCTGTACCAGTTACACTTTCCTGTAACCAGCAGTTCGCGACTGCTGTATTGCTGGTCTGACCAGATTCAAATCCCTCGAAAAACGGCACAGAAGCAGCTGCGCAAAGGGTTGTGAATGATGCAGGGCCTGCCCAACTCCCGTAGTTGCCACTTCCGCAATCTCCCCTTACGTAAATGTAGTACGTGGTGTTCTCAGTAAGACCTGATATGCTTGCATTGACAGTAGCAGCAGAAGTTGTTCCTGATGCTACAAGGCCTGTAGCCCCGCTACCACCTGCACCGCTTGTACGCACTTCCCACTCATATCCACTTCCGGGGGTTGGTGTGGCGCCCGTCCACTGAATGGTGGCATCAGTAGTGCCCAATGATGAAGTACCCAATGCGCTCGGAGTGCCACCGCATAGGTTCAAACTCCAAGCAAGGGTGAATGTGCCTGAACCAGAAACGTAGCCATCTTGAATCCAATAAACCGTCTGTGGGGTACCTGTCGTATTGGTCCAAGTGTTCGTCTGTGTATCAGGGTCATCATAGCAGGCAATTTGCGTAGATCCAGGGCAAGCACCACCATAGAACATGGCGTTACGCGAATCATAAGCATTCACCGTCTGTCCAATGGTCAATTGAGCGTTGATAGGAACAACAATGGAATACACGAGATCAGGAGCCGAATTCGTGCCACAGGCAAGAGAGTAATTAGATCCTGCACCAACCGTTGTAGAACTGAGCGGACTGGTCAACGAACCAAGGTCTATGGCATTGGCACACACATCGCCAGGAATAAACTTAACGGGTCCAGTATTGGCACTGTAAAGCGGCCCGGTGCAAACTTGTCTGATATAGACATCATAAATCGTATTAGATGTTGGGAAAGTGATCGTATAAGGCGTGGTTGCCGATGAGGTGGCAATTGTGCCAGCACCAGCAGCAGCACCGGTGCCCGGAGCAAAACCTACCGCACCGTATTCAACAATGTAGTTGCCAGCGCCTGTCCAAGAAAGATCAGCGGTGGTAGGACTCTGCGGACTGATGGCCAAAGCAGTGGCAGGTTCACAGGCCGGGGTCACATCGATCACAATGTCATCGAGGAAGAGATTCCACTCATCCGCATCGGAGTAGGCTTGAAAACCAAAATAGAATACACCCGTGGCGGAAGGCGTGAAGTCGAGAACTGCGTTCTGAGCTGCTGCCTGATTAATGGCCGGGAAATCAAACAATGCATTGGTCATGCCCACAACAGTTGCCGCTGCGCCATACATCACCTTAAGTTTTTCTGTGTAACCCGTATTGTTGTTACCGTACTTAAAAGAAATACGGTACGAGGTTCCAGACGTCAGATTGATTCCTTGCGTGAAATACCACACATTCGCTGCATTCGATAAATTATAGACGTACCGAAGAACATTGCTAGAGAATCCAAATCCAGGATTGGTGGCCGTGGTCCACAGATTACCTGAGCCGGCCTGAAGAACCGAAGTGCACACAGGGATGGCTGGAGGCGTAACAGATGAGAAATCTTGAGTGTAAGGCACATTGACCGCATTGCACAGAGTGGTGAACGCGTAAGGGCCTGCCCATGATGAGTAGTCGGAACCACCGCAGTATGAACGGACATAAAGATTGTAAGAAGTTGCAGCCGAAAGCGTAGCACCCGTTGAAGCACTTACCACACCGGCACCCACGCTGCCAGATGCAGTAAGACCAGTGGCTCCACTACCACCGGCACCTGATGTGCGTACTTCCCATTGGTAACCATTGGATGGCGCTGGCGAAGCGGCCGTCCATGATACGGTGGCAGATGTTGTAGTCACCGAAGCGGCAGTGAGCGCAGTTGGGGCAGAACAAGTTGCAGCAGCCCCTTGAGAAATCGAAACCTCATCGAAATACATGTAGTAATCTCCTGCACCCCAAACCACATTGAACCTTACATACAAGGTACCCGTGGGTGGCGTGAAGGTCACCGTTTTAGTTGCACAAGACGTACTGGGTGTATGATCGGTGGATATTTGCGAACCAGCGACATCTGTCCATGGACCAGTAGTAGAGGAACCGTATTGGACTTTAAGTGTTCCAAACGTATTCGGTGTCGCCCCGCCACCTGACCAATTGATAATCTTATATTGGTAAGACATGGTGATCAAACCACCGTTGTTTCCAGACAAAGACGGTGACCGGAAGTTGCCCGTTGCATTGGTGTTATAAATGTTGGCACGAACCGACCCTGTAGTAGCACAGATACTAGTGGTAGTCCTTAAAAAACCACCATTTTGGCTTGCCCAACTGTTCAGACCTGTCGTAGCCCAAGTTTGTGTGTAACTCACCTGTGCAAATACAGGCTGCCAGATGACACCGGAGATGGCGACTACCATGGCCAGCAACCCTGCTTTAAATTTGGTAAACATTGAATTCATTGTGCGTGGATTTAATTAATGTTCGATTCGTTCAACCCTTAGTTTCAATTGCGTAAATCACGTAAAAGGACAACGAAGGAACAAAATGTTTTTCTGAAAAATACCAGTATGTTGCCAAATATTTAAATTTTTAATCGCCTCTTAATCCTCCAATATCGGCTATATGTGCCTGAAAATGTGCCGTTCATCGATATTCTGAGTTCAGAGTAGCTTAATTTTGCCCTGAAAATGAATCGTATCCTCATCTTCATATTGCTGATCAACGTCAGCAACCTTTTTGCACAGAAAAGCAACGTAGGAGACACTCTTTCCTTCAACCAGACCGGGGAGCACCGTGTTGGAGTGTCGTTTGCAGCCACGGGATTCACGGGCAATTTCACGTATCTGGTCTCGCCTAACTATACGCTTCGCTACAGAAGGCATTCCGTTGGCCTTTCGCCATTTTATGGTAGGTTGGATGCCTTGGCCAAACAACAGGATGCGGGTGTCGGCATCGATTATCGGTTGTTTCCTTTTAGAAACCTTAATTCAATGTTGCTTTACTTTCCGATATCAGCCCATTACAACTACAAATGGACTGACAGAAGCACGGCACATGGCATGCTTTACCGCATAGGATTCGGCACAGAGGTGCTGTTGGGCCGTTGGTTTGCGCTTACAGTTGATGCCTGTTTCGGTTTGGGGCAGACCATCAGCTCGCAGGTTTCGGCAACAGAGGTCGGGCGCTTTGGCGCAAATAGCACACTTCAGTATTACTTCTTTCCTTCGTTCCGTCTTTACTATCGGCTTTGAGTAACCACATCTCCAAGAAGAAACACTTCATTCCGATCATTCCATCACTTCGGAAGTATCTGAAGTCGGAAGGGCGTGAAATGAAGCTTGGACTCGTTTACTCAGACCTGTTGGAACACCGGTTGGCCACACCGCTTCTTGACAAGAAAGGCCAGGACACGCTTTGGGAAACGGTGTACTACGAGCCGGAGCGAACCGCACAACTTTACCGCTCGCTTACATATATATATGTAATGCTGAAGAATGAGGGCGACTTCAGCTCGCTGGAACACTTGGATGTTGACCGTATCGATTACTGCTCGTTCGGAAATTCGAACCCGTTCCGCATCCGCATCATCAACAAATTCAACGACAACTACGATTACTTCTACATCAAAACGGCCGATGCTTCCCGCGTTTACGGGCTCGAATTGGAGCATCTGCTTTCGCCAAACCGCATCAGTTATTATGTGGATGACAATACGCTGATCGAAGAACACATTGCGGGCATTCCTGGCGATATGTTCATCCGAACCATGATGAACTCGCCACAGACCAACAGAGTGCGGTTGGCCAAGGAATTCGTAAAGTTCAACGAGCGTTGCTTCATTCGCCTGTTGGGCGATATGCGCAGCTACAATTACGTGCTCGACATAACGCCCGATTTCGATGATATGCAATATCGCATTCGTGCTATTGACTTCGATCAACAGTGCTACGAAGGGCGTAAGAACCTTTACTTACCGCAGTTCTTCAAAGAGAATTTCCCATTGGTGGAACTTGGGATGCAGCTTATAAACGAGAAAACAGTGAAGCAGTATCAGGCCGAGGAACGATCGCTGATTGCGCGTAGGCTGATCGCATCACGCTATCGGCTGAAAGACCTGATAGATTGCATGGAGGAAGATGACATTTCAACGCCTGAAAAGGTGACCCAGCTTCGCGAAGAGCTTGCCAAGCATCACGCATCGGACGATTTCATGAAATGTGAGTCGATGGGCAGCATTCTGAAACTGCACCTCAAACTCTCGTTGGGCAAACACATCCGAAAGGTTAGGAATATCTAGCTTTCTGGCCGTCATTGCGAGCGTAGCGAAGCAATCTACAACCGGAAGGAGACTACTTCGGTCATTCTTCCCTCGTAATGACGCTCATTAAAACGTTATCCACCAAATCAACTTCAGCACCACCGCCCGATTCTTCACAGAAAGTGTCTGGTCGTAATTGTCGGTATACACCAAATAGAGGTCTGACATAGGTTTGAAGCGCCACTGAAAGCGTGCGTTGATGTTGAAGTTGTCCTGTTGCGTGTTGTATTGGAAAAACGTGGTTAGGAAAATGCTCTTGGTGAATGAGAACTCGAACTTCGGTCCGATAAGGTGTAGGCTTGCCCTTCGTCCGTTCGGGAGCCATATCTGGTTCTGGTCATACTGAATGGCGAAAATGCCCCAAGGTTGAGCGCGGTAGTTCACAATGAGTTGCGAAGTCAACTTTTCGCCCGAGAAATAAGAACCGAATTCCACCGAGCCTGAAGCATTCAACCGCTTGCGCACATCCGTTTTGTAAGCGATGCGACCCGTACGATAATCGTAACCGCCTTTGCTGATAGCCGACTGATCGGTAAAAGTGACATCGGTGTTGTAGAACAGCCGCGTGAACCACTCGTTGTAGTTCACCTCCAGATAGGACGTGTTCGTGAATTTGATCTTGTAGAAAAACTGTACCTGACGGTCGGTCTCGCTCCAATTCTCATCGAAATAACCATCGTAATAAACCCCAGGCGCATGGTAATTCACCACGCTTCCGTTCTTGGGATAAAAGCGGTGCTCAACGCTTGGTTCCAATCGCCAAAAGCTGTGTTTCTCTATCTGACCCGTTTCGGTATTGAACCTTGACAGTCTCGGCACAAAACCGACATCGGCATTATAGTTTTTGTTCACGTATTCGTGGTTCCAATGGATGGTGACATTGCCCGAATTGTACATGAGCCACGTGGCATTGGCACCCACAAACGCCTCATCGCCAGGCGAGAATGAATGATGGTAGAACGCCTTGCCCTGCCATTTTCCGTTGGCCGAATAGAGGTCGAAATCCAAACCCAACAGACGGTTGTAATCCGTCCATTGCGGACTGAACCGGTCGAACCCTTGCTTGTTGACGAAGATCATCCCGATATTGGAACGCTTGAATACTCTGCGCTGAACTGCCGCCACAGTGAAATTCTGAGAAGGCTCGCCCTGCGGAACACCACCCTCGGTCTGCATGCTCATAAAGCCGATGCGCCAATTCTGGTTCACCTTTCCGCTAAGCCGAAATCCGCCCAGAATAGGAACAACTTGACCGTTCTCCAAACCAATTCTGCGACTGAAAAACGGCCGTATCTGACTGAATCCGAAGCGCGCGAACAGGTCATTATTCTCAATGAAGAACTGCCTTTGTTCAGGGAAGAAAAGCGAGAACCGCGAGAGGTTGGTGATCTGCCTGTCCACTTCCACCTGCGAGAAATCGGGGCGAATCGTCAAATCGAGATTGAGCGATGAGGTGATGGCCACCTTGGCATCCAAACCTAAATTCCATGGAATCTTGGTCTTGTTCTCGCCTTTGTAATCGTGGTTCACACCCACAATTCCGTAGGGAATGAGCGAGACGTTGGCACCCGCTTTCTTGGGTGCGGCATCCCATACGAGCTTACCAGTGTACGCCAAATTCGCCACGTTCTGCCCGCGCTGCACCCAACTCCATGTGCTACTCTCATTCCGCTTCAGGTCATTCCGCGTAAAGTTGATGCCCCACTCGGTGGCGCTGCTGCGATAACGGATGGATTTGAACGGAATGGACATCTCCACGGTCCATTTTCCATCTTCGGTTGTAACCTTGCTGAACCAGCGGTTGTCCCAAGCGGTTGTAACTCCGAAACCGCCTCCGTTTTCTACGGTTCCTTCGCGTTGCACCCCAAGCGGACTGATGCTGAAACAGAAACCGTTGGCACCGTCATCGAACGGATCAATAAAAACGGCAAATCCATCACTCGCTGGAAACGAAAAATCGCGCTTCAGCGACTCGATGATGTATTGCCCGGGAATGGCGTCATGGCAAACAGCACCTACATAGAGGTTCCTGTCATCGTAGGTCATCATCACCTCGGTGAAGGTTTCTGCCAAGGAACTGTCATAAGGAAAGGTCTGCTGGAAATCCTTGGCTACATCGGCCGTTTTCCAATCCGTTTCGTCCAGCTTTCCGTCCAGTGTAATCTCGCATGTGGCCTTTTTGATACGCATCATGCGCACATCCTGACCACAGAGGAAAAAGGGGGAAAAGAGGAAAAGAAAAACGGAAAGCCGTTTCATAAGTAGTTAGCCGCGCAACTCCGCTCCTACTTCCTGCTCGAAACGTTTCTGTAGGCGGCCCATGGTCTTATCTATGGTCTGGTCGTTGAGCGTGGCGTT
>Ga0172367_10003310_pt1 | contig 21061 bp, 16 predicted proteins | sample Lak10m_FD_114542 | JGI IMG/M metagenome (GOLD analysis project Ga0172367, IMG submission 114542) | Freshwater microbial communities from Kabuno Bay, South-Kivu, Congo - kab_022012_10m | ecosystem: Environmental > Aquatic > Freshwater > Lake | place: Democratic Republic of the Congo: South-Kivu... | reverse complement strand
GACGTCGCAACATGGCAAGTGGCATCGTGATTTGAGTCGATTGACAGCCGAGGTCTTAGCCGTTGCGCAGGATCAGGGTGCGGATGTGTTTTGGTTGGAGCAGGTGCGAGTGGCGACCCGTCCGGTCTACGATCTGGGGTTGTTGGCCGAGCGCGATGACTTGACGAAGCTCGTACTCGAGAGCCTTGAGGATCCGCAGTCGATGGTTCTACCCTCGGAAGTCGCGGAGATGTTGGAGGTGATGCCGGGTGAGCTTCGAGGGCCTGTGGAGGCGGATTGGAACGAGGCCCATCGGTCGGTGATGCTTTCGGATGTGCGCGCCATTATTTTGGATGCGCTTGGGACACAGGGGGAGGGTCGATGAGATTTCGCAGCCTCCAGATTCCGGCGTTTGGTCCGTTTACACGGTATGAGTGTGCCTTTCCGAGCGAGCGGCCGGATCTCCATTTGATTTACGGACCCAACGAAGCGGGCAAGAGCTCGTTGCTCCGCGCGATTCGCGGGTTGCTCTTTGGGATTCCGACGCAATCGGCGGACAACTTTCTGCACGACTACAAAGACTTCCGGATCGGAGCCGAGATTGAGACACGCGACGGCAAGGTGCTGAGATTTCAACGGCGCAAGGGTAGCAAGAACACGCTGTTGGACGGCGAGGGCAAACTCCTGGGCGATGCGGCGCTTACGCCGTTTTTGGGTGGAGTGGGCGCGGACTACTTTGCGGCGATGTTTGGGCTGGGGTCGAAGGAGCTTCACGAGGGAGCGGAGCAGCTTCTACGCGGGGAAGGAGAGATGGGCGCGGCCCTATTCTCTGCGAGCAGCGGGGGCACGCCGGTGCGTAAAGTGGTTGAAGCCTTGAAAACGGAGGCGGAGAAGATCTTTAAAGGCCGCGCGACCTCGAATGTCACTTTGCGCCCTGCGTTGAACGAATACCGGGACTTGCTACGGCAGAGCCGAGAGACGGTGGTGACGGCGGAGCAGTGGGAGCGGATTGAGAAGGAGCTTGAGCAGGCGCAGGAAGATCGACGTCGGACGGAGCGCGAACTTGCCGACTACCGTTCGCAGCGGGCTTGGGTGGAGCGATGTGAGGATGCGCTGCCCACGGTGGGGCAGTTGGTGGAGTCGACACGATCTGCGGCGGGGTTTGAAGGACTTCCCGAGTTCGGGGGCGCATTTGTGGACCGCGTGCGGGAGGTGATGGCGAGCCAGGAGCGCAGTGGAGCGGAGGCGGAGAGACTTTCTGGGCAGGCGCAGCGCATGCGTGCGCAGCTCGAAGCGTGCGTGAGCTCGGCTAAGATCCTTGAGGAAGCGGCGGTTTTGGATGAGATCCATCAGGAGCTTGGCGTGTATCGGGAACGTGGTGGCTCTGTTACGAAGGCGAAGGCCCGACTTGGGGAGTTGGGGTTACGCATTGAGGTAGCGATGCGGCGATTGGGATTGGGAGGAGATTTCGCGACCCTTGATCGACTGCGTCTGACGACGGCGGTTGAGCTTCGATTTGAGGAGGCTGCGGGAACCCTTCGCACGTGCCTGAGTGAGCTCCATGCGAATCTGGAACGCGGGGAGAAGTTGCGTCGGGAACTTGCGACGCGGGAGATGACGCTCCAGGAACTGCCGGCGGCTAACTTGGAACGACTCCGCGAAGGACTGGCGGTGGCTGCGGGAGCGATTGAGGCCGATCGCAGCCTGGCGCTGCTCGAGGCCGAGGTCGCACAGTTCGGACGCACGACGGCGGATCGGCATCGGTTGGTCATCGGAGCCCCTGCGGACCTGGAATTAACGGCAGCGATGACGGTGCCGGCGTTGGCTACGATTCGTCGCTACCACGAAGGATTAGAGGCCCTGAGGCGCGAGATGGAGACCGTGCGAACGCGGTTGAATGAAACGCGGAATCGGGAGCAGGCCATTCACGCGGAAGTGCGGAGACTTCAGATCCGAGGGGAGCTGCCGTCGGAAGAGACGCTCAAGAAAGCACGGGAGCTGAGAGACTACGGCTGGCGGTTGGTCGTGCGCGAATGGAAAGGAGGGAGCGCGGGTGAGCAGCTCACGGTGGGGGTTCCGCTGGAGGAGGCATTTCCGAGGGCCGTGGAACATGCCGACGCCGTGGCGGACGCATTGCGTTTGAATGCGGGAGCGGTAGCCCAAGCCCAGGAGAAAGCGATTCAGTTGGAGGAGTTGACGCGGGAGATTGAGATGCTTAACGGCAGCCTGGCTACTCATGAGACCCGATTGGCGGAGCGCCAAACGAGTTGGGTTGAGGCGTGGAATGCATCGGGGATTTCGCCCCGATCGCCGATGGAGATGGAGGAATGGCGTTCGCGCTGGAGTGAATTTCGTGAATCGTTGAGCCAACTTCGGTCGGCTGAGGACCGCTGGCGAGCGCGGCGGGAGCAGGTCGAACGGGCGAAGCAGGTTTTGACGGCGGCCTTGGGGCGATCCGGCGAGAAGGAATTTGGACTGCTCTTCGCTGAAGCCAAGCAGTCGGTGCAGCAGGCGGAGCAGGCGGAGGGACGCCGGCTTGAAATGTCTCGGCATTCGCAAACGCTGAGGTCCGAGAATGATGCTTTGGAGCAGAGTCTTGCGAGCTTGGAGGAGCGCGTGAGGCAGGCGACGTCGGAGTGGCATGCCTTGTGTGCAGTGGTGGGATTCGACGCGAGCACGACTCCCGAAGCGGGGCTGAAACTGCTTCAGGAACGTCGACTTCTCCTTCGGGACTTCGACGAGTGGTTGGTGGAGGAGCAGCGGGTGGGGAGCCTCGTGGAGCAGCGGGACGACTACGAACGACGCGTGCGGATGCAGGCGCAGAGGATGTCGATGGGTGTGGAGAGCGATCCGGTTGAGACCCTGGAGGGGAGGCTTTGGAGCGCGTTGGCCGAGGCCCGGACCTTGGAACAACGACGACAACAACTCGTGGATCAATTGGCCCAGGTCGAGAGTGATTGGGCTCAGGCGCGGGAGGATCAAGCACGCGTGTTGGCTCGCGTGCAGGAATTAGTTCAGACAGCGGGGGTGATCAGCGCTGGGGAACTGGAGCCCTTGGTGGTGAACCTGCGCAGTCGGCAGACGATTCGCGAACACATGGCTGGTTTGCGTCGGACGTTGAGCGGTTTGGCGCGTGGGGGGAGTGTGGATGAGTTCCTGGAGCGAGTAGGGGCGGAGGATGCGGACGGCCTTTCGGCGCGCAAGACCGTGTTGGATCAGGCTATACAAGCGAGAGAGGCGGAACTGACCCGGCTGTCCGCCATCTTGCTGAACCTCAGCGCGGAGAAGGCCAAACTGGAGCAGGCTGGGGATGTGTCGGCGGACTTGCGCCAACGTGCGGAGACTCGTGCGTCGGGGATTCAGCGTGAGGCTTCGCGGTATGTGCGGCTTCGGTTGGCGATCCGTCTGTTGGAGGATCAGATCGCGCGTTTTCGGGAGAAGAACCAAGGGCCGCTGCTGGTGAGGTCGGGGGAGATTTTCAAAGCGATCACGGGTGGGGCATTTGAGGGATTAGGTGCGGAGATGGATGCGCACGACCTTCCGGTGCTTGCCGCGATACGGCGCGATGGAAAGCGGGTCATGGTGGGTGGATTGAGTGACGGATCACGGGACCAACTCTTTTTGGCTCTGCGATTGGCGGCATTAGAGCTTCACATGGAGGAACACGAGCCCATGCCGCTGATCCTGGACGACCTCTTGATCACCTTTGATGACAACCGAGCACGGGCCATCCTACCGATCTTGGCCCAGGCCTCGCGGCGCACCCAGGTTTTGCTCTTCACCCATCACGAGCACTTGATCGAGTTGGGGTTGGAAGTGCTGGGGGCGGAGACGTTGCATGTGCATCGATTGTAGTCGTCGAGTTGTTGATGGGACAGGGGGCGAAAAGCGGTTGCCTCTGGGCCATGGACGACTCAGGATGGGGCACACCTCAGCACCTTATGAACTGTAAATCTCTCTTGTGCGCTTTCGTTGCGATTCTTGGCGTCGCATCGCTTCAGGCGGCCCAGCCAGGCCCGCTCGTTTCACCCGAACTGAAGTCGGATGGCAGTGTCACCTTCCGTTTTCGTGCTCCCAAGGCGACCGAGGTCAAGGCCGCAGGTCAATTTGGAACGGACGCCGTGATGTCCAAGGACACCAATGGAGTGTGGTCCGTGACCGTGCCCAACGTGCCGGCGGGGGTGCACGAGTATCGGTTCGTGGTCGACGGTTTGAACGTGATCGATCCTCAGAATTCCTGGGTCAACCCACAGCGCTGGCCGGGCGTTAGCATCTTGCATGTCCCTTCAAACCCGCCCGCACCGTGGGATGTCCAGGACATTCCCCATGGCATTCTTCACGAGCTCACTTACAAATCGAAAGCCCTTGATAAGTTCCGTCGGATCATTGTTTACACGCCTCCGGGAGCGGAGAAGCTTGGGAAACTGCCTGTGCTCTACCTCTCCCATGGCTACAGCGACAACGAGGCTTCGTGGACGGTTCATGGCAAGGCGCACTGGATCATGGACTCGCTCATCGCCTCCAAGAAGGTCGCCCCCATGCTGGTGGTGATGATGGATGGACATCCGATTGCTCCGGGCGCGGCCGGGTTCAACGATTATGCCCCATCCAACTCTGCTGCGTTGGTGGACGAATTGTTGAAGGACATCATTCCTCTGGTGGAGTCCAATTACCGAGTGAATTCCAAACCCACCCATCGCGCGTTTGCCGGGTTGTCGATGGGCGGTCATCACGCGCTCACGGTGGCGCTGAATCAACACGAGCGTTTCAATTGGATCGGAGCATTCAGCGCCGCTCCGCCTCCGGCATCCAGCGTTTCGCACGGGCTCGATCAACCCAAGCAGGTGAACCGCGATCTCAAACTGCTCTGGATCGCCTGCGGTAAGAAGGATTTTCTCCGCCAACGCAACAGCGAGTTTAACAAACTGCTCACCGAGAAGGGGGTGAAGTACGAGTTCGTTGAAACCGAAGGCGACCATTCCTGGCCGGTCTGGCGCCGTTATCTTGTCGACTTCACTCCGAAACTCTTTCGATAAAGCACTGAGGCCCCCAGCCAGACACATCGCCCTGAGCTCGTCCGCCAGGTAGGGACGTCCCGCCGGGACGTCCGCGTCCGGCACCAGCCGGACGCTCCGGAGCTAAGGGTCTCCTGGCCTTCCCCAAAGCCGCCATGCTCGATGACACCAAGCCCCGATCCGTCCGGCCATGGCCGGACGGGGACAGCCCAGCGGGCTGTCCCTACCTCGACTCGTTGCTCGCCTGCCATCATCCCGACCAGACTTCGTCTTCGTGCCGGACGAAGCGCGTGGGCGCTGCTTTGTCGGCGTGGCTCGTGATAGTGGGTTTGGTGAGCTTCGAGTGGCTCAACCTTTGTGCAGCCGAAGCCCCCTCGACGACGCGCGCGGTCGGACCGTCCCTCATCAAACCAGCAGCCTCTACCGACACCGGGTTACTGCTGCAACCCCCGTTGGACCTCTCTCGTTTTACCACGGCGGAGTTCATGGCGCTCAGTTCCACCGTGGGCAAGGACCGGATTCATAAGAAGTGGACAAACCCGGTGGTCGCGCTGCCCCCACACGACCGCGAAGGCGTACGCGGTTTGACCGAGTCGGAGATCAAACGCTACATGATGCAGGCGCGCCAGCTTTTCGACTCGGGATCGGCGGTGCCGATTTCCGATGTCGGCTTGATCAGCACGCAGGAGGACGTGATTCGTCGGCCTATGCTGAACCATATCGCTGCGTTCTCGAACTCCGTGGTCCGGGTCTATCTCCTCGTGCAAAAAACGTCGACGGACAGCGGATGGGGATATTACTCGATCGTTCAGGACCTGACCACCTCGCCGCCCAATGACTATTTCGCCGAGCTCAAGAAAGAGGACGTAAAGTTCGAAGGCATCAGTTGTTACAAGTGCCACTCCTCGGGTCCGCTGGCGATTCACCCGGCGCGTGAAGACCTGGTGAGTGACCCACTCCTTGCGGCGGCTCTGAGCAAACACATCGCGGAGCAGCCCCTCTCTCGGTTTCAGTTCCCCAAACATGAAACCCCGCCTCCCTACGGAAAGCCCCTCGCGTTGCGCTTTTGCTCCAAGTGCCATGATGCCGACGGAGACCGCCTCCCGCTCTTCAGGACCCATTCCCATCCCATCCGGATCCTCGTGGATTTTGGTTACATGCCACCCAACCGACGTTTAACCCCGTCGGAGGTCACGGAGCTCAAAGCTTGGCTGGACGAGAAGCCGTGAGGTGGGGCGTCTTCGAGGATGGATCCATTTCGGGCCATATCTTTTCATCTCAGCGCGCGTGCGGTGAAATCGATATTCATCGGAGTGTTCTGACGGGACCCGAGCTTCATTGCGACCACATTTACAACCTGTCCACCACGGATCGCTTGAACCACGAAGGAATCCGGTTGGTTTTCAACTCCAGCGCCCGACCCTCGGTGACCTCCGCCACCCAGGCCAGCTCGCGGTCGGCGTTGTCCGTTGAGTTGTCGAAAATGTAGGCCCGGTTCGTATGCTTGACGGCCTCAATCAACAGGTCCAGTGAACGGTGGTAACGGCTCACAATCTTGTCCTCGGGCACCGGATGCCCGCCCAGCCCTACCCGGTTGCGTACGCGCGATACGTTGATGTCCGGGTCATCAGTCGCCACGTAATAAAGGTAGGTGCGATAGGCCGCACGCTGCGCCTGTGCGAGCAGCGCAACCTTGCCTTCATGCGACATGACCGTCTCGAACGTGAACGTCGCTTTCCTCTCCAGCAGTTTGCGGCGCAGAAAATCCACCGCCACTGAGGCGAGGTAGGCATTCGGCTCCACACCACTGAACTCAAGCCGCCCTCCTTCATACCGCAACCTCCCGACTGCTACTGTCAACCCTTCCGCCTTCAGAAACTCCGAACTGCTGAAAACTGGCAGCACTTCGGCCGCCGTGGTCTCGATGCCGAAGGCGCTCATGTCGAGAAACCCGGCCTGCCGGATGTTCGCCTCAATCTCGTCCGGGTTTAGATACACACCCAGCAGTTCCGCCGGGAGATACGACTTGAGCACGCTTTTGCCCGAGCCGTTCGGCCCGGCAAACATGCGCATCCTTGGCGTGGCGGCGCTCACCGGATGGTCAGCTTGGTGCCTGGCATGACCGGCGTTGGCGCTTCGATCTGCTTCACCAGTTCTTTCCGTCCATCCGGGAAGACCCGGAAGATGAACCCTCCCTCTGATTGCAGTACGCTTTGGCCGGAGGCCAGCACCTTCTCTCGGGCGGCGGCAAACGCCGTTCCGGAGACGGGGGGGAACTGACTCTCGAGTTGTTGAATTGCACTTTCTTGATCAACCATGGCTGGGCCTTTCTTCGGTCAGTTTAGTTCTGTGGACGTTCAACAGCAACCTTGTCCTTCCGTCGATATGTTTGTAACAGCGCCTCCGCGAAGGTGCAGTCCAGGATAAACCCACTGCAGCGAGGGTTCTCCACTGCACCCCGGCCCAAGAACCGGGCCGATGCTTTGCCCGGCCGACGACGACGGGTGTGATCCCCAGATAATCAAGAGGCGCCTGCAGCTTCCCGACCTGTCAGAGGCGAGCTTGGGGGTGCTGCCGGGTGGCGTCGCTAGGACGCCTCCCCCACCTTCCTCCGTTACCCGGGCGAGGCCACCGCCACGTTGGGCGGTTTCGAGCTCCTATTCCAATATGACGAAGGCCTCATTTCTAGGGTCGTAACACTCATTCGTGAAACCTTCAGATTTACCTTTGGGGATCACCCGAATAGACTCACCGTTACGCCCTGCTCTGGATCGCCCCATCCGAAAAGGACCACGAATGTGCCGCGCTCGAAAAGCGCCTCTGGGTCGCTGCCGACCAGTTCCGCGCCAACTCCGGCCTCAAATCCCAGGACTACTCCGCGCCCGTCCTCGGCCTTATCTTCCCGCGCTTCGCCGAAGTCCGTTTTGCGGCCCAGCGCGCCAAGTTGGAAAAAGTGGCTGCGTCGTCCCGACGCGGTCCGCGGGTTGACGAGCCCGCCGCCTACCACGCCGAAGGCATCCTCTATCTGCCCGCCGAGGCGCGGTTTGATTACCTGCTCAACCGTCCCGAAGCCGAGAACACCGGCGCGAAGGTCAATGCCGGAGCACGGGAACTGGAAGTCACGATTGCCAGCAACGTCACGGAGCTTATGGAAGAATGAGCGTACCCACAGAACCCAATTCGCCAGCCAAAGGCCAGTTCCTCGTTTATCAAACGGACGACGGGCAGATAAAAATTGATGTCCGGCTGCAAGGCGAAACCGCCTGGCTCACTCAGGCCCACATGGCGGCGCTGTTTCAAGCCACCATTCCCAATGTGAACATGCACCTCCGCAACATCTTCACGGAGGGCGAATTGCAGGCGGATTCAGTTATTCAGGAATTCTTAACAACTGCCGCCGACGGCAACAAATACCGCACCAACCACTACAACCTAGACGCCATCATCTCCGTCGGCTACCGCGTCAAAAGCGCCGTCGCCACCCGTTTTCGCATCGGGGCCACTCAGCAACTCCGCGAGCTCATCGTCAAAAGCTTCGTCCTCGCCGACGAGCGCTTGAAGAACCCCGCCCGCCCGTTTGATCTTACCCTCTGGTCTAATTGTTGGGAGCCATCTGAAAGAACCCGATTCTGGCGAGCAAAGTAGCGTGGAAATCCGCAGACGACAGGCCACCGCAGCTCGCCGCGAAGTTCAGAGACTTCATGAAGACCCGCCGGCCATGACTGAATCGAAATAGCTCCTATGTCTCACGCCCACACTGAAGCCCAACATGCTGCACACCCTCACCCCGGCCCTCTGCCAGGTGTTGAGGGGGTGGAGGCTGGGGTGGACGAGAAAGGCTTATTCGGACGCGAGACGAAAGGTGAGGGGGTGATGGTGTCCCGGTTGCGCGCCACGTTGGACCGGTTGATTCCCGCGCTGCTGCCCGAGGCCATCACCGCTAAATCCTTAATTGATTGCCTCGCGGCTGACTCCCGTAAGACTCTTATTTCCAGCAGGTGCATATTTGAGTAGAAAACGCCCCAAAGACAGCATGGATGACCAAGGCGTTGGACTTGCTGAAGGCGACCTTGAACCACCGAACCACGAATTCAACGAACTGGACTGGAAGGCGTCGCTGTCACCGGACAAGAAGCGGCTGACGGCGCATCTGTCGGCGTTAGCAAATCAGCCGGGTGAGTGGCACGACACGGAAATCGTCGCGGCAGGAGGTTGGAACGCGGATGCTGAAAAGCCGGACGCCGCGCTGGGAGGAGCGTCATGCGTCGGTGTTGCTGGGTGTGCTGAGAGAGTGCAGTGGGATCGGAACCGCCCGAGCGGCGCGGGGAAATGGCATGCTCATCGCGTTTCGTCTTGGGCTAGCCAGCGTTGAAAGAGGCTGTCTGAAGCGCTTACTCGGCGTCGCATTTCGGTCAGCATCCGACGCCAGTGTGGAACCAGGAACTTAGGATGGAGGAGGCTTTCTTGTGCATACTTTCGGGTCGCTTGAGACAGGTCCAGACTCTCGACAAGCACGGCCTCGCGGCGGTTATCGGCGAGTTTGAGGAATGATCCGTTCGGTGCGACGATCTTTGAATCACCAGCGGACCACTTGCCGTCGCCTTGCGGGCCTACCGAGTTTGCAAATACGTAATGAATGGCGTTCTCGAAGGCTCGCACGGGGATGCCGTCCCGACCACGGCGTTTGGCTCGGGATACAGCGAGGGGATCCATCCCGGCGTTCGGATGAAACAGGATCTGGGCACCGGCCATGACGGGCAGTCGGACCAGTTCGGGATAGCGACGCTCGTGGCAGATGATGGCCGTCGCTGGAACGCCATCGAGCGAGAACAGGGAGAGACCATTGCCGGGGGTGAACCACTGGCGATCCGCTTCCACGAGTTGGCACTTGGCGTAGGCGTGGACCAACCGACCGCGTCGGTCGAAGACCACCAGCGCGTTGAAGAGCCTTCGTCCGGCGAAGATCGGGCTACCGACCAGAAGATTGACCCCAAGCCTGGCGGCAACGGCCGCCACGGAACGGAGGGTTTGACGGAGCACAGCGGGCTTTAGTGCACCAAAGTCACACGCGTAGCCGGTGGTGGCACATTCCGGAAAAAGCACGGCATCGGCCCCGTCCGCCGCCGCTTGGGTGGCTGCGTGCTCGATCTTCTCCAGATTGTCGGCGATGGAGTCGGCGAAGATCATCTGGACTGCGGCGACGCGCAGGCTTCTACGTTTCGACTCTGCAACCTTCAGGGGGTGATTCATGCGTCGAGTGTTTTGCTGGTGGTGTCCGGCGCCCACCAGATCACGATGAGGCCGAGGAGATAGATGAGCCCGCAGGTTGCACCGACTTTGGGATACGAACCTCCCATGGCCGTGAAGAGCGCACCCGTAGCCAGCACGCCGAGCGCGGTCGCGAAGCGGCCGACATTGTAGGCAATCCCGCTCCCGGCCGCACGGACCCGAGTGGGAAACAGCTCTGGCAGATACAGCGGCAGCCAGCCGAAGAACAGTGTGGCGACGAAGCCCTGCGCGAAGACGATCGGCAGGAACGACTTTTGGAGCGGTGCGGTGCCGAGAAACATCAAGGATGTGAGGATCGTGGTGGCGGCGCTGATGATGGCGTAGGCGCGGCGTCGGCCGAGCCAAGCGGCAATTTGCGCTCCGAAGAAACTGCCCAGCACCGCGCCCAGCGCCCACCAGCCTTGAGTGATGGCCTTGTAGCCGGCCTCGGTCGCGCCGCCGACTTTATCCGCCCAGGGAATCATCCATTTGCTCGCCGCCCACGCGCCGACCATGGGGATGGAACCGATCAAGATGCCGATGAGCGTGAGGCGGAGCAGGGGAGGGCGGAAGAGGTCGCGCAGGCTGCTGGAAGCGCCGGCATCATTGCGGGTGGGAGTTTGCTTGGGCAACTCGTCGGCAGGGATGCCAGGGCTCCCGGGGTTGGGTCGGCCGCCGCGTGTGGCCAGCCAAAGAGGCGATTCAGGGATCAGGGTCAGCGCCAATAGGCCAAGCAGAGCGGGTGCGGCGGCGAGTTGAAAGATCCAGCGCCACGATTCTGGGGTGATGTGCCAGGTCCTCGCGATCTGCGAGAGCATGAGAATCCCGCCGTTCAAGGCTGCACCCATCAACCCGGCGATGATCGGGCGCGACTTGTCCGGCCAACACTCTGCCGCGAGCGCCACGGCGTTTGGCCATACGCCACCCACGCCCAGGCCGACCATGAAACGCAGCACGAGCATCTGCTCCTGCGTTTTGACAAACGCTCCCAACCCCGCGAACACGGAGTAGAACAGAACACTCACTCCCAGTGCCCGCGTGCGGCCAACCCGATCTCCAAGACTGCCCAGGAAAACACCCCCAACCGCCGCACCCAGCATCAGCGCTGCGGTGAAGCGCGCGAACCAATCCCCGCCGAGCGCCGGCGTGAATGCTCCTCCAAGCAGGCTCTGCGACACGGAAAGGGATGCCACGGGCATCAGGCCCAGCTCGACGCCGTCGAAAAGCAGCCCGCCGATGGCCGTAAACAGCACGACGTAGCGTGCGGATCTTGAGAGCGAGGGGGTCACAACTGGGTTCTTAAGCGGTATTGCTGCAGTTCAACGCAGTCCGACACAAGCCACAAGAGCCGGCGCGCCTGCGGTGAGGGTTCGTTGAAGTACAGCTGGGTGATGGAGGTAGCCATGCGCGTTTACGTTTCTCGTTTGAACACTCGGATGATGGCGCTGTTGTCCAGTGCGCCGAGTCCCTTTGACTCCGCTTCTTGCAGCAACCCGGCGTGAACCTCGCTCAGAGGAGTTCGCGCGTGGCTGGCCTCGGCCGCGCTCAGGATCAAACCTACATCCTTCAAGTGCTGCGAGAGCCGGGCTTGCGGTTCGAAGTCTCCAGTGACCATCTTGTCGCCCTTTGTGTCCATCACCCGCGAGTAGCCCATGCTGTCGCGGAGCACGGCAAGCGTTTGTATCGGTTTGAGCCCCAGCTTCTCGGCGAAAGCCAACCCTTCGGCCAGCACGGCCCGGTTCAATCCCAAAACCAGATTGCTCACCAGTTTCAACTTGGACGCACTGCCCCAGTCGCCGACGTGATGAAGCTTCCTCGCGAAACACGCGAACAGATCGTCGCACTGGGCGATCGCTTCGGCGGCTCCGCCCACGATGATCAGCACCTCGCCCGTTCGGACTTGGCTACTGTTCCCAGAAATCATCGCCTCCACATAATGCACCCCGCGCCCAGCTAGCCGGCGTGCGGTTGCGAGGGCGGTTTCTGGGCGACCGGTCGTCGTATCGATGATCATCTGGCCGGGACGAAGATTCGGTTCCAGTTGATCGGCCACCGTTTCGAGGGCCTCGCTGTTGGGCAGACTGAGAATGATTCGTCGGCACGAGGCGGCCAACTGCGCCACACCGTCCGCAGCTTTTCCACCTTGAGCGACCAAGACGGCCTGACATGCGGGGTTGATGTCGAAGCCGAGCACTTGGAACCCGCGTGCCAAGAAACGTTCCGCCATCGCGCTGCCCATGAGACCCAGCCCAATCAACCCAATCGACTCGCGCTCAGAAGACTCCGACGCCGGGACAACCGACGAGGTTTGCGGGGTGCAGGGTGACGAGGGCATGGCTGGCAGTTTATGCATTGCGCTCGACTGTGAACATCCAAAAACCACCGCCGCTCATCCGTAACTATGCGGTAAGAATCCAACGCGGAGACGGAGAGGAGCAAAGACGCAAGGCGGGACAAGGGAATCTCCAGCCGCTGTAGGATGGTTCCACACCAACTAGTGAGGCGTACACTCTGTGGGAATAGAATCAATTCATCTGCGCCTCTGGCCCTGCGCGCCTTCGCGATAAAAACTCTTCTGGATTATTACGGCTCATGCGGAACGGTCAATGGCACGCCCACGGTGGTTTCGTCCTTTCTGGACTATGGGTTGTGGCTTCTTGTGTCCGTCGTGGTTTCACTCGTGGAAGCCAGTCTCGCTTCCACGGGAACGAGGAAGGCCAGCAGAACCAGAACAATGCCCAACAAACGGCTCATGCGTCTGGGACGAAGTATGGCATGAACGCCATCAAGTCGACAACGCCTTCAAACGGTTCACGCGGGTATTCAGGACGAACGGCGCAAGCTCTTGGTCGAATCACCCGCGTTGGCAACGGGAAATTGGCTTGGAAGACGTTGATGAAACAGCCGAGTTCTAACTAATGGCTCGTCCTTTTGTTTCCTCCCTGATGTGCAATTGAATACTAAAACGTTTCAGATTAGTAGTTCTTCCGCCGCCTCGTTCAACTTCCTGCTCGGCAGATTTGGCAGCAGCGCGTCGCGCCGCCGCCGCTATGCCAATTGATAGGCGTCGCCCTTGTCGTCTTCGTGTTTGAGTCCCTGCAATGTTCGATCTTCGCGAGGTTTGCGAACACCATCGGATAGCCGAGGTGATAAAGGAGCAAGCGGCGTCCCGCCGCTTGGATCAGGAGGCTAAGGGAAAAAGCGGCGGGGCGCCGCTTCCACTCTGGAGAGGGATTTGGGCCATCTGAAGTGGAGCCAATGGTGAGGATTGAACTCACGACCTACGGTTTACGAAACCGAGATCCGATTCGTATTAAAAGGATATTTGTATCTTGGTCATCACGTTTCTACCATTTTAACTCGCTAATCGGACCTTCCTTTGCAAGGATGCGCACCCATGAGCAACCCGACGCAGGAGAACGAGCAACCGTCGTCAAAAGACTCAAAAAGTTCCTGGCTCAAGACCAAGAAGTCCATCATCCGGAAGAAGACCGACGCGGATGGGCGCGTCAAAACGGTCAAGCGCGAGCGCACACCTGTGCATCGGGTAGACGGGATCGGGATCCGTGAGCTTCCGAGGAAATCAGGCGAGGGGGTCTATTACCGGGTGGAAGTGCCCGAGAGTATCACCGGCACCCGGGTCCTCAAGCAGTTCACCACTCTGGATCATGCCAAGGGTTATGCCGCGCAGATGGCCGCGCAGCGGGAGCGGCATGGGAGGGCGGCTTTCGGTTTAACGGATGGACAGCGAGTCGAGGCGCAGAAATGCTTCGACCTCTTGACCCCCCTGAATGTGTCCCTCACGACCGCCGTGGACTTCTACCTCCAACACGCTCGGCCTGCTGGCGGCGAGCGCACCGTCGATCAGGCTCTCGACGAATATCTTCGGCTTAAACGAACAAAGAACCTTCGCCAGCGCAGTTTGGGCGATCTGGAAGCGCGGCTGAATCGGTTCGCCCTAGCGCACGGGGCAAAGCGGGTGAACGCGATCTTTCCTCCGATCATCCAGGAGCATCTCGACGTGCCAGGGTGGAGCAGTCAAACCCGGTTGAACGAGTGGATGGTGTTGCATGGGTTTTTCAAGTTCTGTCAGGTGAAGAATTATGGTGCCGCCAATCCCGTCGCCGGTGTGGACAAGCCCCGGGTGGGCGAACGTTCGCCGGAGATTTTCAGCGTCGCCGATTGTCGGCGCTTGCTGGTCGCGGCGCTTGCCCAACCAGGGCTTGAGCTTGGTCCGGCTCTGGCTCTCGGATTGTTCGCGGGAATTCGATCTGAGGAGTTGAACCGTCTGGACTGGTCTGCGGTGAAGCTGAATCGGCAGATGGTGACGATCGGACCCGAGGTCGCGAAGAAGCGTCGTATTCGGAATGTGACCTTGACCGCCAATGCCATCGCTTGGCTGCATGCGTTTGGCGTCAAGGAATCTGGCCCGGTGCTGCCGTCCGACAGCCGACGTCGCTGGGAGAAACTATGTTCGGAAGCGAACCTAAAGAAATGGATGCACAACGGGTGCCGCCACACCTTCGCGTCCTGCCATTACGCGATGCACGACAACGCGTCGTTGACCTGTAATCAGTTGGGGCAGGGGAGCGATGCCGTCCTGTTCACTCACTATCGCAGCTTGATGGACAAGGAGACGGCCCAGGAGTTCTTTAACATCATGCCGCCGGAGGATCAAAAGATCGTCTCGTTACCGGTGCAAACCAGCCGAGCCCGTTCGAACGGTTAGACCGGGACGGGGTGCTTGCAAGGAGAGCGACACCCGAGGAGAACGATGCTGCCATCTTGCGGTCTTGATCCTCTTCGCGACAAAGGATTCCTTTTTCTGGCCTGACCGTACCCATGCCCTGCCGGGGGAGGGGGCGCGATTTGGGGTGGCTTGCGTGATTACCTCCCCTTTTTTGAATGATACTTACTCAGCAGGAGCTTCCGATCGAGCGTTGGGGAAGTGACGGGGTCGGATAGTCGGACCCCTTTTCTGGGGTTCCTCCGACAAGGTGGGATGACAATGCAACTAGTTCATACTCATCGTTATTGTTCGGCCCCAACAACCTTGAGGTTTGCGTTTGGCAGCGACCAGAATACACTCACTGACATGCCATGCACTGGATTGCCCCCACGAAACAGCCTATGCCCTCAAACCTTCTTAACAGCATCCCGCTGAAGGAATTCGTTTCATTGAACTAAATGCCCACCCCGATCAACCATTCCGGGCTGCGGGACAACCACACTCGGGGAACCGTCGCCGATTTTCTCCGCGCAAAAGCCCAGCCTGGCTCCTGGCTGTCTTTTGTCTCGGCCTACTTCACCATCTACGCCTACGACGCGCTCAAAGAAGAATTGGAAGCTATCGAACACCTCGACTTTCTTTTCGGGGAACCTTCGTTCGTCAACCGCCTGGATCCGAGCAAGACCGACAAAAAGAGTTTCATGATCAACGCCGACGGCTTGGAACTCTCCAACAAGCTCCAGCAGAAGCGCGTCGCCAAAGAGTGCGCCGCCTGGATTGATCGCAAGGTGGACATCAAGACCATCAAACAATCCAACCTCCTTCACGGAAAAATGTATCACGTCGCCACCGCTGGCGTGGAAGACGCCATCCTCGGCAGTTCGAACTTCACCGTGCGCGGCCTCGGCCTTGGAAATACCGGCAACAACATCGAGCTAAATCTCATAGTCGATGGCAACCGGGACCGTCAGGAACTCAAGCAATGGTTCGATGAGCTTTGGGGCAACGAGACATTGGTGAAAGACGTTAAGCAGGACGTTCTCAACTACCTCAAGCAACTCTACGAAAACAACACGCCAGAGTTCATCTACTACAAGACGCTCTACCACATCTTTGAAAAGTTCCTTGGCGATGTTGGCAAGACGGACGCGGACCTAGGCAAGACCAGCCTCTTCGAAACCGAGATATGGAAGGCGCTATTTGACTTCCAGAAGGACGGGGTCAAAGGGGCCATTAACAAAATCCTCCGGCACAACGGCTGCATCATCGCCGACAGCGTTGGGTTGGGAAAAACTTACGAGGCGCTCGCCATCACGAAATACTTCGAGCTGAAGAATGAGCGGGTCCTCGTAATATGCCCGAAAAGGCTCCGAGACAACTGGACGGTTTACAAAGCAAACAGCCTGCTCAATCCCTTCACCTCAGACCGCTTCCGCTACGACGTCGTGTCCCATACCGACCTCAGCCGCGAGACGGGTAGCTCCGGCGACATCAATTTGGCAACTCTCAACTGGGGCAACTACGATCTCATCGTCATCGACGAATCGCACAACTTTCGCAACAACACCCCCGGCAGGCGGGATGACGAGGGTAACATCATCCGCAGGAGCCGTTATCAGAGGCTCATGGAGGACATCATACAATCTGGGGTCCGCACTAAGGTTCTGTTGCTCTCCGCCACACCGGTGAACAACGACCTCAAAGACCTCCGCAACCAAATCTATTTCCTGACCGAGAACCGCGACGATGCCTTTGCAGAGTCGCTCGGCATCGGGAGCCTGAAGGAGACGCTCACTACAGCGCAAAAGGTATTCTCTATCTGGGCGAAGAAGCCGAGCGCCGAGCGCAAAACGGTTGAACTGTTGGAGAAGCTCAGCGCCGCGTTCTTCAAACTTCTCGACGAACTCACGATTGCTCGATCCCGAAAGCACATTCAAAAATACTACAAACCTACGCTCGCCCAGCTCGGCGGGTTCCCGAAGCGGGAGAGACCTGTCTCCATTTATCCCGAGATCGACCTGCGCGGTCGATTTCTCTCTTACGACAAGCTGAACGACGAAATCGCCGCCTACAAACTCTCGTTGTTCAACCCGTCCAAGTATGTAAAAGAAGAGTTTAAATCGCTCTACCAAACTCCCACCCGCGACCCTTTCACCCAAGCCGACCGCGAAAAGTTCCTCATCGGCATGATGAAAGTGAACTTTCTCAAGCGGCTTGAAAGCTCGGTAAAATCCTTCGAGATCACCATGGAGCGCACCATTACGAAGATCGAAGGGTTGGAAACGAAGATCCGAAACTTCCAGGCCTTGCCTACGAAGAATCCGGAAGACCAAGAGCTGGAACTGGAGCTGGATGACCCTGGCCACGACGAAGAGCTTGAAGATGCCGCGCAGGTCGGCGGGAAGCTGAGGTTCCGATTGAAGCACCTCCGGCTCGACGGTGACCACGGCTGGCTCAAGGATCTCAAGCGCGACAAGGACCAGCTCCAAATCCTGTTTAACGCCGCGCAGGACGTCACGCCCGACACCGACGCGAAGCTCGCCGAACTTAAAAGGCTCATCGCCGCCAAGATCGCTAAGCCAACCACCAATAAGCTCGGTGAGCCGAACCGGAAACTGCTCGTCTTCACCGCGTTCGCCGACACCGCCGCTTATCTCTACGAATCGCTCCTCGAATGGGCCACCAAGAACCTTGGTATCCACATGGCCTTGGTCTGCGGAGGCGGTGGCACTCGCACCACCTTCGGAAATTGTGCTTACGATCAAATACTCACCAACTTTTGCCCGCGAGCCAAACACCGAGCTAAGATTCCTTCCATGCCGCAACAGGGGGAGATCAACCTCCTCATCGCCACCGACTGCATCAGCGAAGGCCAGAACCTTCAGGACTGCGACACCCTCATCAATTACGACATCCACTGGAATCCCGTCCGCATCATCCAGCGCTTTGGTCGTATCGACCGTATCGGCAGCCTCAACTCGGCGGTCCACCTCGTCAATTTCTGGCCGACCGAGGACCTCAACAAATACATTAACCTCAAGAACCGCGTCGAAGCCCGTATGGCCCTCGTGGATCTCTCCGCCACCTTCGAGGACAACGTCCTCAAGAACGATGAAATCGAGGATCTCATCTCTCAAGACCTCCGCTATCGCGACAAGCAGCTCCTCCGGCTCAAGGACGAAGTCCTCGATATCGAGGACCTCGGCGAGAGTGTCTCCCTCACCGAGTTTACTCTCGACGATTTTCGGCTCGAACTTCTGAAATACATTGAAGCCAACAAAGCCATTCTTGAAGCGGCACCCTTCGGCCTCTACACCTGCGTGCCACCGCACACGGACTACAAGGTCATCGGCCCCGGCGTCATCTTCTGCTTCCGGCTGGAGGCATCGCGCGGGGGCGGCACCGATGCCACAACCACGCCGAGGGAGTCCATCAATCCGCTCCATCCCTACTTTCTCGTTTACGTCCTCGACGACGGGAACGTCCGCTTCGGCTTTGCGCACCCGAAGCAGATTCTCGATATCTACCGCATCCTATGTTCGGGGAAAGCGGAAGCCTACGCTCACATTTGTAATCTCTTCGACCAGCAGACCCAGGACGGCAGCGACATGAAAGCATATGATGGGCTCCTACAAAGGGCCGTGGACTCCCTCGCCGCCACCTTCCGCAAGCGCGCCGCCTCCGGCCTCCAGTCCGGGCGCGGTTTTATCCTCCCCAACGCCCAGGAGCAGGTCCACGAAAAGACTGACCTGGAACTCGTCACCTGGCTCGTCATCAAGGAGGGCTCATCATGAGCGGAAGTGCCCCCAGCCTTCCATCCGATTACGCTGCCTGGCTTACCAGCGTGAAGCAGCGCATTGCCGGTGCCCGTCAGCGCGCCCTCCTTTCCGCCAATGAGGAGCAGATCCGCCTCTACCATGACCTTGGGCGCGACATTCTGGAACGCCAAGGTCGCGAAGGATGGGGCGCTAAAGTGATCCATCACCTCTCGGCTGATCTCCGCGCAGCATTTCCCAGCATGAAAGGACTGTCGGTTCGCAACCTCCTCTACATGAGGCTTTTCGCCGAGCAATGCCCAGTCCGCCAATTTGTGCAGCAGACTGCTGCACAATCAGCCCTCTTGGGTGTGCAGCAGTCTGGTGCACAATTAAGTCAGCCCATTGCCGACCAATTGCCGTGGTTCCACATCGTTACCCTGCTGACGAAGCTGAAATCGCCGGATTTGCGCGAATGGTATGCTCGTGAGGCCATCTCCGCCTCCTGGCCCCGCGATACCCTCGCCATCCAAATCAAAAACCAGCTTCACCTTCGCCAGGGTGCCGCTGTCAGCAATTTCGACCAGCGCCTCCCGATTCCACAAGCCGGTCTGGCTGCGCAAATCCTCAAGGATCCATACCACTTCGATTTCCTCGGGCTCGGCGACGATGCTCACGAGCGCGACATCGAAAACGCCCTCGTCCGCCACATCACGCGTTTTCTCCTCGAACTCGGAGCTGGCTTCGCCTTCCTCGGGAAACAATTCCGGCTGGAAGTGGCCGGGGATGAGTTCTTCATGGACCTCCTCTTCTACCATACCCGCCTCAAGTGCTACGTGGTCGTGGAACTCAAGGCCCAGCCCTTCAAACCGGAGCATGCGGGACAGTTGAACTTCTACCTCAGTGCGGTGGACGCCCAGATCAAAGCCCCGGACGACAAGCCCACCATCGGCCTGCTGCTTTGCAAAACCAAGAACCGCCTCGTGGCCGAGTACGCCCTCTCCGGCATCGATAAACCCATCGGGGTCGCCGACTACCAGCTCGTCCGGGCTCTGCCCGAGCCCCTTGATACCTGCCTGCCTTCGATTGAGGAATTGGAATTCGAACTCTCGCGGGAATTAGACAACGAAGAACAGCCATGAAATCCGCCCTCGCCAATTTCCAGACCCTCCCGCTCAAGGACGCCGCGCGCCAGCTTCTCGCCAAGCTCGGCTACAAGAGCGACAAGTTCCTCGTCGGCGCAGGCTCTAAGCCGCAGGACTTCCTCGCCGACTTCGCCACCGGCCACCCGTTCGACCAAGCCAAAGCCCTCTTTACCGAGTGGAAATCCGCCGACCTCCTCTTCCAGCTCACCGACCAGGAACTCAGCCGCGAATCCAGCCTCTTCACCGACGACTCCGTTCAGCGCGGTCTGCTCAAGTCCTACATCTTCATCGCCATCGAGTTGAAGGGTGCCGATTACGCCCGCGGCAAGTTCTCCGCCATCGTCCGGCAGATCAACCGCCTCTTTCTCACGCCCGTCATGGTGTTTTTCAAACACGGCGACCGTCTCACCATCGCCGTCATCAACCGCCGCCGGAACAAACTCGACGACAGCAAGGACGTCCTCGAAAAGGTCACCCTCATCCGGGACATCACCTTCGCCCAACCCCACCGCGGCCACCTCGACATCCTCGCCTCGCTTGCGCTGCCCAATCTCGTCCACCCGCACAAGAAGCCCATCACCGACTTCGACGCCCTCCACGCCGCGTGGGAGCAAATCTTCAACGTCGAGTTGCTCAACGAGCGTTTCTACAAGGAGCTGTCGAACTGGTATTTCTGGGCACTCCCGCAGGTCGAGTTTCCCGCCGACCTCGAGCCCGACGACGAAAAGCGCCGCGCCACCGGCCTCATCCGCCTGCTCACCCGCCTCATCTTCTGCTGGTTCCTCAAGGAAAAGAGCCTCATCCCCGAAAAACTCTTCCACCCCACCGACCTCGCCAAGCTGCTCAAAGGCTTCGACCCCGAGAGCGAGACCAGCTCCACCTACTATCAGGCCATCCTGCAAAACCTCTTCTTCGCCACGCTCAACCAACGCATGGGCAAGGACGGCAACGGCAAGCCCTACCGCTTCTTCGCCACCGACGAGGGCTTCGCCAAAAACCGCGCCACCTACGACATCAACAACCTCTTCCGCTACGAGAGCCTCTTCGCCGTCTCGCAGGAGGACGCCCTCGCCCTCTTCGCCGACATCCCCTTCCTCAATGGCGGCCTCTTCGAGTGCCTCGACCGCACCGAGGACGGCACCGACAAAAAGCGCTACCTCGACGGCTTCT
>Ga0172367_10003309_pt1 | contig 21062 bp, 17 predicted proteins | sample Lak10m_FD_114542 | JGI IMG/M metagenome (GOLD analysis project Ga0172367, IMG submission 114542) | Freshwater microbial communities from Kabuno Bay, South-Kivu, Congo - kab_022012_10m | ecosystem: Environmental > Aquatic > Freshwater > Lake | place: Democratic Republic of the Congo: South-Kivu... | reverse complement strand
TCAGAAGTGAAACGATGCATCGCCGATGGTAGTGTGGGGTTTCCCCATGTGAGAGTAGGTCATCGTCAAGCTCCTACACCAAACCCCCGATCCGCGTAAGCGGGTCGGGGGTTTGCTTTTGGGCCCTAGAAAAGCGGCCGCGTAGAACTAAGCCTGAACCGAGGCCGGCTGCTCCGATGCAGCCGGCGACTGTGAAGGCGCTGCGGCGAGTGAGGTAAAAGTACCGCTGCCCGCTGCACTGGATCGAACTGCCTTCAAGAGCATCCTCCCTCTCGCCTGACGGCTCACCGCAGTGCGTATCGCTCGTTTAAGATAAGCGCTTTACTCGGATATTCCCTCATGCCGGAATCGGCTGCTAGCCCAAGACTTGAAGAGCTTCCGATCGAGCAGCTCGTAGGCTGTCCGGAATGTGATCTGTTGATGGCAAAGCCGACGCTCAACCTTGGCGAGGTGGCCGAATGCCCCCGCTGTGGTTGTGAGCTGTTTCGTCTGCGCCATCGTATCGTTGGTCCGGGATTGGCATTGGTGCTGGCGGCTCTGCTGCTCTACTTTCCTGCGAACTTTCTGCCGATCATGCAGTTGAACCTGCTTGGCAGAGTCACCCACGATACCGTCTGGAGTGGGGTGTTGAGCCTGTACAACAGCGGCATGCAGGGCATCGCCGTGGTGGTGTTCCTCTGCAGTATGGCGGTGCCGTTGATGAAGCTGCTGTGCCAGCTCGCCGTGTTGCTCTGCATCGCCATCGATCGGGCCAAGCCCTTGGGGCTGCTGCTCTACCGGTTCTATCACCATCTGCGCGAGTGGGGGATGCTTGAGGTCTATCTGCTCGGAATCCTGGTTTCCATCATCAAGTTGCGTGACATGGCGGAGCTGAGCCTTGGCGTCGGCCTGGCCTGCTTTGCCGGGCTCCTGGTGGTGCAGGTGTGGCTGGAGTTGGTGATGTCACCGCATCAGGTATGGGAAGCGTTATCGGAGCCTGACGATGCGCGCCGCTGACGCCGGGCTGATGGTCTGCCACGAATGCCACCAGTTGAATCGCGCCACACCAGGTATCAAACATCAGCATTGCAGCCGCTGCGGGGCGCGTGTGCACATGCGCAGGCCCAACAGCATCGCGCGCACCTGGGCCTTGCTGATCACCGCAGCATTGCTCTATCTGCCGGCGAACCTGCTGCCCATCATGACGGTGCGCATGCTCGGTAGCGGGACGCCCGACACCATCATGTCCGGCGTGGTCACGCTGGCCAAGCACGGCATGTTTCCGATTGCGGCGGTGGTGTTCATCGCCAGCATTCTGGTGCCGACGTTCAAGCTGGTAGGGATCGCCATGTTGCTGATTTCGGTACAAAGGCATCACCCGATGTCGCCGCGACAGCGCATTCTGGTGTTCCGATTCATCGAATGGATCGGGCGCTGGTCCATGCTCGACATCTTCGTCATCGCCATTCTGGTGGCGATCGTCAATTTTGGCAGTCTCGCCAGCGTCGAAGCGGGATTCGGCGCCGTCGCCTTCGCCAGCGTGGTCATCCTGACCATGCTCGCAGCCATCACATTCGACCCACGTCTGATCTGGGATAACACGGAAGCCGGGAACAAGCATGACTGACCTGCCACAAGCCAATACACGTCCGGCCTCCAGCTGGTCGGCCATCTGGATTCTGCCGCTGATCGCGCTGGCCATCGGCGCCTGGCTGGCCTGGCAGGCGTATAGCGAACGCGGCATCCATATCGAGGTGGTGTTCGACAGCGCCGAAGGCATCGAAATCAACAAGACGTCCGTGCTTTACAAAGGCATGACGATCGGTGTCGTACGCGACTTGCGGCTGGAAGATGACGACCGTCGGCAGGTCGTGGTCGCCGATATCGAAATGAACAAGGATGTCGACGGCTATCTGCGAAGCGGCACGCGCTTCTGGCTGGTCAAGCCCAGCGTCACACTGGCCGGGATCACCGGGCTGGAGACGCTGGTGTCGGGCAACTACATCGGTATGAGCCCAGCCGATGGCGAGCCGACCAAGCGTTTCGTCGCGCTGGCGGAGGAACCGCCGATGTCCGACAGTCGCATCGGCCTGCACCTGACACTCAAGGCCGAGCGCCTCGGCTCGCTGAATCGTGGCAGCCCGGTGTTCTACCGGCAGATCCAAGTGGGGCAGGTGAAGAACTATGTGCTCGCCGAGGATGACAGCACCGTGGAGGTGCAGCTCTATATCCAGCCGGAGTATGCGCACCTGGTGCGCAAGCACACCCGTTTCTGGAACGCCAGCGGCGTCACCGTCGACGCAGGGCTGACCGGCGTGAAGTTCCGTACAGAGTCCCTGGCCAGTATCGTCGCCGGGGGTATCGCCTTCGCCACGCCCGCGCACCGCAAGGACAGCCCGGCCACCGACCCGAACATCCCGTTCCGTCTCTACGAGGATTTCGACGCAGCCCAGGCGGGGATCAAGGCCGTGGTCGCGCTGCAGGATTTCGATGGGCTGCAGGCCGGACGCACGCCGGTGATGTACAACGGCATGCAGGTTGGTCTGCTGAAAAAGCTGGATATCGACTCGGACCTCAAGGGTGCGCGCGCCGAGCTTTCGGTCGACCCGCTGTTCGAGGACTACCTGGTCGAGGACACCGATTTCTGGGTGGTCAAGCCGTCCATCTCGCTGGGCGGCATCACCGGCCTCGAAGCATTGGTGAAAGGCAACTTCATCGCCGTTCGGCCCGGCGAGAAAGGTGGCTCGCCCAAGCGCGAGTTCGTCGCCCGCCCCAAGGCGCCGCCGCTGGACATTCGCGCCCCGGGGCTGCATCTGGTGCTCACAACTGACAGTCTGGGGTCGCTGGACGTCGGCAGTCCCGTGCTCTACCGGCAGGTCCGGGTGGGGTCGGTACAGAGCTACCAGTTCTCTCGCGACCAGCAGAAGGTGGTGGTGGGCGTGCATATCGAACAGCCGTACGCCCACCTGGTGAACAGCTCGAGCCGGTTCTGGAATGCCAGCGGCATCTCGCTGAGCGGCGGTTTGTCCGGAATCGAGGTGCGCAGCGAGTCGCTGCAGAGCCTGCTCGCCGGCGGTATCGCCTTCGAGACGCCCGATCCGCAGGCTGCCGGGACGAGGAAGGTGCCGCGCTTCGTCCTGCACAAGGATAGAGACAGTGCAATCCAGCGCGGGGCGCCGATCGAGATTCGCCTGGCGCGTGGCGATGGACTGAGTGCCGGTACGCCCATTCGCTACAAGGGGCTGGCCGTCGGCCAGGTGGACACTGTCACGCTGAGCGATGACCTGCAGACTGTCGTGCTGCGTGCCCGCATCACCGCAGCGGAGTCGCGCATCACCCGCGCCGGCACCCAGTTCTGGGTCGTTCGGCCGGAGCTCGGCATCATGCGTACGGCGAACCTGGATACGCTGGTCAGCGGTCCCTACCTGGAGGTGGCACCGGGCAAGGCGGATGGGAGCGTGCAAACGCGTTTCACCGGCCAGGAGCGGGAGCCACAGAAGGCTGGTGAAGGGTTGAGCCTCGTGCTCAGCGCGGCCCGGCTGGGTTCGATCAAGCCGGGTAACGCGGTGACCTACCGCGAGGTGAAAGTCGGTGAGGTCACCGGTTATGAGCTGGGGCAGAACGCCGATCGCGTACTGATCCGCGTCGTCATCGAGCCGCGCTACGCGCCCCTAGTGCACACCGGCACCCGCTTCTGGGAGACCAGTGGCTTCGGTGTGGATTTCAGTCTGTTCAAAGGTGCTAGCCTGCGCACCGATTCGCTGGAGTCGCTGCTCGAGGGCGGCGTCGCCTTCGCCACGCCAGAGGGCGAGCAGATGGGACGCCGGGCGCTGCCGGGACAGACCTTCGCGCTGTTCAAGGAGCCGCAGGACGAGTGGTTCGGCTGGGCACCGAAGATCGAACTGGAGCGAGCCGCCGGCGACAGATGACAGGCGTTGCTGGAGGGTGAGGCCCCCTGCGACACATGAAGAGGGCCCCGCTCGGGGCCCTTTTTCGTTGCAGGAGATCAGGCTGGTTCTTCGGTCCGTTGGGCTGAAGCAGTGTGCTCGCTGGCGACCGGTTCGCGGCGGCTGATGTATTTCCAGTCCGCCTCGTCGATGTAGATGCCGGCCGGCCCGCTGCCGCCCTCAAGGTCGATCGCGACATGGGCCGAGACCTGAGGCTTCACCGATGCGAGGATCGGCACGAAGCCCAGCTGCAGGCTGGTTTCGATCAGCGCCTGCTGGTTGCGCTCGTCGATGTCTGCCGCCTCGTCGAGGTAGTAGGGTAGGCGGATGCGTCCGGCCTGCTCGCGATCCATCAGGTGCAGCAACAGGTACATATTGGTCAGCGCCTTGATGGTCATGGTGGTGCCGTTGGACGCCGCACCGTCGATGTCGGTATGAATCACCGGCTGGCCGCCGACCTTGGTGATCTCGAACGCCAGCTCGAACAGGTCCTTCAGGCCCAGCTGGTTGTTGTTCGCCGCCACCAGCCGAGCCAGATACTCCTTGGCTTCCTCGTTCTTCGCGTCCTGCTCGGCGGACTGGGACAGATCGAATACCGACAGCGTCTCGCCTTCCTCGTACTGCCCGGCGCTGTGGATGATCTGGTCGATGTGCTTGAGCGCATCCTTGTTCGGCGCCAGCACGATGCGGAAGCTCGCCAGGTTGGAAACCTGACGCTTGTTGATCTCGCGGTTGAACAGCGCGAGCTGGTGTTCCAGGCTCTCGTAGTCGCTGCGGATGTTGCGCAGCGTCCGGGCGATGTCGGTGACCGCGGCACGGCGGGCCTTGGCCAGGGTCAGCGCCTCGTCCTGACGGTGGGCGTAGGCGTTGACCAGCAGCTGCAGGCGACGCTCGGGATCTTCCTCGCTGTCGAACTTGGCCACGCCCTTCAGGCGCACCTGGGCATACAGCGCCTCGATCTGACCGTCGACGCGCTGCAGCGCCTCCCAGCTATCCTGGTAGTCGTTGAGCAGCGGCAGCAGATTGTCCAGCGAGTCGTCCACCGGATCCATGTAAGACGTACCAAACGGCAGATCTGCCGGTAGCAGCTGGCGACGTCGCAGGGCGTCTTCCAGCGTGCGCTCCTTGGCTTCCAGATCGGCCAGCTGACGGCCGACCAGCTGCAGCTTGGCGGACAGGTGCTGTACGCGCTCGGCGAAGGCGTCACTGGTGCGCTTGAGTTCTTCCTGGGCGGCCTCGGCCTGGGCCAGCTGTTCCAGCTTCGCCGGCTCCTCGGCGGCCAGGGTCTGGCTGCGGCGGAAGTCTTCCAGCGCTTTCTGCGCATCCAGCACGGCCTGATACAGCGCCTCGGCCTGGGCCTTGCTCGCCGCGCGGTCGACGGCCACCGCATGCTGGGTCTTGAGCTGCTTGTGTTCGCGCTCCAGGCGATCCTTCTGGTCGCGCAGGGCGGCACGGTCGGCCAGGGCCTGCAGCGCCGGTGGCTCGATATGCGAGAGGTCGATGGACAGGCCCGGCACCGAGAAGGTGTCGCCCTTGAAACGATCCAGCACCGCTTCCACGGCCTTGACCCAGTCGTCGCCCTCGGCGCTGATGCCTTTTTCACCCAGCGGCAGGCTGAACAGCTGGCCATTGAACAGGCGCATCAGGCGATCCACATCGGCCTGGGAGAACTCCTCGCGCAAACGCGAGTAACTGTTGTTGTCGGCATGGTCGAGCTGTTGCCGGACCGACTTCAGGCGTTTTTCCAGATCACGCAGGCGCTCGTCGAGGTCCTCGCTGGAGAACTGACGGGACTGTGCCAGCGCACCGGCCAGCTCGTCGTGGGCGTCCTTGGCGGCGAGCAGCTGCTGCTCCAGCACATGGGCGTCCTCGACCAGGGCGAAGCGGTTCTTCAGCACCGCCAGCTCGCCCAGCCAGCGCTGGATTTCGCTGATCTCGCGTTCCAGGCGCATCAGCTCGCCAGTCGAACCGCGCTGTTCGTTCTGCAGGCCGTCCTGCTCGCGGCGATAGTGCTCGGCCTGGATCACCAGCTCTTCCTTGCGCGCATCGGCGTAGTCGTGCCAAGTGCCGAGCAGGTTGTCGAGTAGCGGCGACAGGCGATGCAGCTTGCCACGCAGCAGCTCGCGCTGGGCGACACCGGCGGCCAGCGCCTCGACCAGCGGGCCGGCGGCGACCAGCGCCTGGTAGTCCTGCTCCATGCGGCGCACGTCGCGGAAGGCTTCTTCGGTGGCGGCGATATAGTCGACGCTGCCCGAGCGCAGGCTGTGCTCGAAGGCATCTAGGAACAGCTGCTTCAGTTTGGCAGCCGTGATTTCCCGCATATGCAGCAGGTTGATGAACAGCGCGCGGAAGGTCTTCAGGCTCTGCTCGCTGGTCGAGCGCAGCGGGATCAGTGTCATGTCCAGCGGGATCGAGGTATGCCCGCCGACCAGCAGCCGGCGCAGCTCGTCCGGCTTGGCCTCGTAGGCCTTGAGGCCGGCGCGTTCGAGGTTGGCGAACAGCTCGCGCTGGCGCAGGCAGGTGCCGTTCTGTTGGTAATGGTCGAGGTCCAGCGAGCCCTGGTAGACGAAGAACTGGTGGCCGAAGCCGCCGCCCGGCCCGCGGCCGGCCACGCCGATCACATGCGGGCCGTGGGGCAGCATGACTTCGACGAGGATGTAGCTGGTGTCCGAGGCGAAGTAGAACTTGCGCGACTGCTCGAGGCTGTACTTGCCGAAGCTCATGTCCGACATGCGCGCCAGGATCGGGAACTGCAGCGCGTTGATCGACGCGGACTTGCCGAGGTTGTTGGCGCCGTAGACCGACAGCGGGTTCTCCAGCGGAAAGATGCCGAGACTGTAGCCGGCGGTGTTCAGCAGGGCGAAGCGGCGGATGCCGTAGCGTTCCTGGCTCATGCTTCAAGCTCCTTTTCTTCGGCGATGGCGCGCGCCAAGGCGTCTTCTTCCGATTCTTCGGCTGCTTCCTCGATGAGGATGATGTCGTCCTCGCCCTCGTCCTCGGCGATCAGCTCCGGGGCGGGCAGCGGCAGGTCGCTGCTGTGCAGGCTGGCGGCCAGATCGCGGTCCTGCTGCACCGACAGGCAGACGTCGAGGAAACGGTGCATCGGCGGCAGGAAGCGGTAGACGCCGTTGCTGTCCTCGGCGAAGCCCAGCTGCGTCAGGCGGCGGATGACCTTCTCTTCCAATTCTTCCTGGGTGGTGACTTCGGCCTGCAGGAACAGGTCGCGGTACTTATCCAGCAGCGCCGGCAGTTCATCGCGACCGAGGCTGCCACCGTCGAGCACGGCCAGCGGGTCGCGGCCCTGGTCGGCCAGGTGCTCGACGAGGATGAAGGTGAACAGCGCCAGGCGCTGGGCGGTCTTGTTCACCTGCGCGCCCATCTGCTCCGGGACGAAGTAGTAGAAGCCGCGCGGATCGCAGACCAGCTCGAAGCCGAGTGCCTTGAACAGTGCGCGGTACTGGTCCTGCATGTTCGACAGCTGCGCGTAGGGCTCCGGCTCGCTGCGCGACAGGTGATAGCCCTTGAACAGCTCGCGGAAGATCGGCGCCAGCTGGGTCATTTCCTTGAGGTCGATGTTCATTCAGGTCGCTCGGATATCGTCGGGGTGATGGTGGACAAGCTGCGCGTTGTCCACCCTACGTAGGAGTCAGCCATTGGCATTGGCCACCAGCGCAAAGGAGCTGAGGCTGACGCGGTGTTCGCGGGTCAGGTACTCGCGACGTTCCAGGCGATCGCGCTGGAAGCGGCTGTCGCGGGACAGGCGCGAGAACCAGTAGAGCAGCTCGTCGGTGGCGCCCTCGGGTTCCTGTTCCAGCAGCCAGGCCATCAGGTCCGGCAGCGGCAGTGCCTGCTGGCAACGCTCGATCATCTCCCGTGCGGTGCGCGGTGCGCGCGGCTGCTCGCCCTTGCGCTTGCCGCTGGCCCGCGGGAACTGCGCCGGCTTCGGCTCGAAGCGGGCCAGGGCGTAGACGTAGGCTTCGACCTGGCTGGCAGTGCCGAGAAAGGTACTCTGCGGACGGGTGAACAGCGGCAGCGAGGCCTGTGGTACGGCGTCCAGGCCCTTCTTGCGGATCGCCGACAGTGCCAGTGCCGCGCCGCGGGTCACGGCATTGTGCCGACGCGCTTCCTCGCGTAGCGGCAGCAACAGCTCGCGGGCCTTGCGCAGGGTCAGCTGGGCGGTGGTCTGCATTTCCAGGATGCGCGCATGAGTGCGCAGCAGCAGGTCGTCGTCCACCAGCTGGCCGAGGCGCTGCTGTTCGCCGAGCAGCTTCATCAGCACCTGCTCGACGCGATGAACGCCCTGCTCGAAGGCGCCGTCGGCGGAGACCAGCTGGATCATCGGCTCGACGTACTCGTCCCAGGTCGCCAGCACCTCGGCATAGCGCTGGCGCAGCGGGATCTGGCGGTCGCTGGTCTTGGCCCGGTCGGCCACGGCGACCAGGGCCTGTTCGTCGTTGTCGAGCTTCTTCAATACATCGCGCACGCGCATGTCGAGCAGGCGCAGCTGGCGCGCGAGGTCGTTGCCGTCGCGAATCTCGAAGGCATCGAGGATATGCCCGGCCAGACGCTCCAGATGGCGCAGGTAGGCTTCGATCTCCAGGCACAGGCCGAGGCGGTGCTCGCGGCGCAGGTAAGCGAGGAAGTCGTGGATCTGCGCGTTCAGCTCGAAGCGGTTGGGACTCTTGGCCACCGGCACCAGGATGTCCAGGCGGATCCACTGGTCGAGCAGGGCGTTGATGTCGGTGGGCGTGCCTTCGGGTAGCTGTGCGGCGAGTTGGTGGCGCAACTCCACCAGGCTCAGGGTGCCGGCGTCGAAACGCTCGCACAGCGGCTCGAGCAACGTCCAGTGTTCGGCGAGGGCACGCAGTACGCGCTTGGGTTCGATCATCGTGGCGCCAGTCCAGCCAATGAAAAAGCGCCGATTGTACTGCATTGGGGCCTGCATGATGGACGCGCAGACAATCGGCCACGCCGTCGCGGCACGCATGGAGAAGTCACCTGAACGTCATCGCCTGAAGGTTAGCCTGACGCCATTCGGCGACCGGTCGGGCAAGCCCGAACGTCACTAAACGTGACGAAGTGTCGATGTGCTATTTCGATCTCTGTCGGTTCCCGGCACAATTCGCACTTTTTTGCAAAAAGCGAGCTGTCGGCCGCCGCCGGCGACTCCCTCGGGGCACGAACAGATGATCAAGACGCCGTATTACCTCATCGACAAACAGAAGCTTCTGGGCAATCTCGAGAAGATCGCCTACGTGCGTGAGCAGTCCGGCGCCAAGGCGCTGCTGGCACTCAAGTGCTTCGCCACCTGGTCGGTGTTCGACCTCATGCAGCAGTACATGGACGGCACCACCTCGTCATCGCTGTACGAGCTCAAGCTCGGCCGGCAGAAGTTCGCCGGCGAGACCCACGCGTACAGCGTGGCCTGGGCCGACGACGAGATCGAAGAGATGGTCGCCAACTGCGACAAGATCATCTTCAACTCCATCGGTCAGCTGGAGCGCTTCGCCGAGGCGACCGAGGGAACCATCCGCGGCCTGCGCGTCAATCCGCAGGTGAGCAGTTCGGACTACCTGCTGGCCGACCCGGCGCGGCCGTTCAGCCGCCTGGGTGAGTGGGATCCGGCCAAAATTGAAAAGGTCATGGGGCAGATCTCCGGCTTCATGTTCCACAACAACTGCGAGAACTCGAGCTTCGAGCTGTTCGACAAGATGCTGAGCACCATCGAGGAGCGCTTCGGCCATTTGCTGGAACAGGTCCAGTGGGTCAGCCTCGGCGGTGGCATCCACTTCACCGGCGAAGGCTATCCGCTCGATGCCTTCTGCGCGCGACTGAAGGCGTTCTCGGAAAAGTTCGGCGTGCAGGTCTACCTGGAGCCGGGCGAGGCGGCGATCACCATGAGCGCCTCGCTGGAAGTCACGGTGCTCGACACCCTGTACAACGGCAAGAACCTCGCGGTGGTCGACAGCTCCATCGAAGCGCACATGCTCGACCTGCTGATCTACCGCCTCAACGCCAAGATGGCGCCCAACGACGGCGAGCACAGCTACATGGTGTGCGGAAAGAGCTGTCTGGCCGGCGATATCTTCGGTGAGTACCAATTCGATCGTCCGCTGGCCATCGGCGATCGGCTGTCGTTCATCGACGCGGCAGGCTACACCATGGTCAAGAAAAACTGGTTCAACGGTCTGAAAATGCCGTCCATCGTGGTAAAGCAGCTCGACGGCAGCGTCGAGGTGGTTCGTGAGTTCGACTTTAACGATTACCTGTCCAGCCTTTCCTGAGGCCGCAGTACAAGGGGGTGAAACAATTGAAGAAAAACGTTCTTATCATTGGCGCAGGAGGTGTTGCCAAGGTGGTGGCCCACAAGTGCGCGCAGCACAACGACGAACTCGGTCGTATTGCTATCGCGTCGCGCAGCATCTCCAAATGCCAGGCCATCATCGACAGCGTCCAGGCCAAGGGCGGGCTGAAGCAGCCCGGCGAGATCAAGGCCTATGCGCTGGACGCCATGGACGTGGAAGCGACCAAGGCGCTGATTCGTGAAACCGAATCGCAGATCGTCATCAATGTCGGTTCTGCCTTCCTCAACATGTCCGTGCTGCGCGCCTGCATCGACACCGGCGCCGCGTATCTCGATACCGCGATCCATGAAGAGCCGGGCAAGATCTGCGAAACGCCGCCGTGGTACGGCAACTACGAGTGGAAGCACCTGGCCGAATGCCAGGAAAAGGGCATCACCGCCATCCTCGGTGCCGGCTTCGACCCGGGCGTGGTCAACGCCTACGCCGCTCTGGCCCAACAGGAATACTTCGACAAGATCGAGTCGATCGACATCCTCGACGTCAACGCCGGTTCCCACGGCAAGTATTTCGCCACCAATTTCGACCCGGAAATCAATTTCCGCGAATTCACCGGGCAGGTTTACAGCTGGCAGAACGGCCAGTGGACGACCAACCGCATGTTCGAGGTCAAGCGCACCGACGACCTGCCGGTCGTGGGCGAACAGAGCCTCTACCTGACCGGTCATGATGAGGTGCACTCGCTCTCCAAGCACCTCGACGTGCCGAACATCCGTTTCTGGATGAGCTTCGGCGAGCATTACATCAACGTCTTCACCGTACTGAAGAACCTCGGCCTGCTCTCCGAGCAGCCAGTGCGCACCGCCGAAGGCCTGGAAGTCGTTCCGCTCAAGGTGGTCAAGGCCGTGCTGCCCGATCCCGCCTCGCTGGCGCCGGGCTACACCGGCAAGACCTGCATTGGTGATCTGGTCAAGGGCACCAAGGATGGGCAGCCGCGCGAGCTGTTCATCTACAACGTGGCCGACCATGAAGAGGCCTACGCCGAGACGGACAGTCAAGGCATCTCCTACACCGCCGGCGTGCCACCGGTTGCCGCGGCGCTGCTGATCGCCCGTGGCGAGTGGGATGCCAAGCGCATGGTCAACGTCGAAGAACTGCCGGCACAGCCGTTCCTCAAGCTGCTCGATGTGATGGGCCTGCCCACTCGCATCAAGGACGAGCATGGCGATCGTCCCTGGGATCAGTAAGCCAGCTACGAGCTGCACGTGAGAACGAAAGGCCCCGCTGCTCTGGTAGCGGGGCCTTTTGCTTTGTCTGCGGCGCAGCGGTCGACATCCACCCTACGTTGGGGGCCGGCCTTCGTAGGGTGGAAAACGCCGAAGGCTTTTCAACCGACGGGGAACGCTGGTGGAAAACGCTTCGCGGTTTTCCACCCGACGCGGCGACAACCCATGCCAAACGCAGCTTCGCCTTCCCGCTTTGTTCATTTCACGCGACAATCCATGGACTACAGCGCCCTCCGAGAGGCGCTCGGCAGCCGTGAGGACAGTCCTATGAGCAGCAACGATCGCGTCATCATCTTCGACACCACCCTGCGCGACGGCGAGCAGAGTCCCGGCGCGTCCATGACCGGTGAGGAAAAGCTGCGCATCGCCCGGGCGCTGGAGCGGCTGAAGGTAGACGTGATCGAGGCGGGCTTCGCCATCGCCAGCCCCGGCGATTTCGCCGCGGTGAAGCTGGTCGCCGACAACATCAAGGACAGCACCGTGTGCAGCCTGGCGCGCGCCGTCGATGCCGACATCGAACGCGCTGCCGAAGCGCTGGCCGGCGCCAACTCCGGGCGCATTCACACCTTTATCGCCACCAGCCCGATCCACATGCAGTACAAGCTGCGCATGCAGCCGGACCAGGTGGTGGAGCAGGCAGTGCGCGCGGTGAAGAAGGCGCGCAGTCTGTGCGCCGACGTGGAGTTTTCCTGCGAGGACGCCGGCCGCTCGGAGATCGATTTCCTCTGCCGCATCATCGAGGCTGCCATCGACGCCGGCGCACGCACCATCAACATTCCGGACACGGTCGGCTACGCCATTCCGCACCAGTACGCCGACACCATCCGCCAGCTGCTCGAGCGCATCCCCAATGCCGACAAGGCGGTGTTCTCCGTGCATTGCCATAACGACCTCGGTCTGGCCGTGGCCAACTCCCTGGCCGCGGTGGTGGCCGGTGCGCGCCAGGTGGAATGCACCATCAACGGCCTCGGCGAGCGTGCCGGCAACGCCGCGCTGGAGGAGATCGTCATGGCAATCAAGACCCGCCAGGACCTGCTCAACGTGCACACCCGCATCGAGACCGAGCACATCCTCGCCGCCTCGCGCCTGGTCTCGGGCATCACCGGCTTTCCGGTGCAGCCGAACAAGGCCATCGTCGGCGCCAACGCCTTCGCCCACGAGTCGGGCATCCACCAGGACGGCGTGCTCAAGCATCGCGAGACCTACGAGATCATGTCCGCCCAGTCGGTGGGCTGGAACGCCAACAAGATGGTCATGGGCAAGCACTCCGGTCGCGCCGCGTTCCGTTCGCGCCTGGAGGAGCTGGGCATCGCACTGGAAGGCGACGAGCTGAACGCTGCCTTTGCCCGCTTCAAGGAGCTGGCGGACAAGAAGCATGAAATCTTCGACGAAGACTTGCAGGCGCTGGTCTCCGACACCCTGGCCGACGAGGCGCCCGAACACTTCAAGCTGGCCAGCCTGGAGGTGGCGAGCAAGACCGGCACCACGCCCGAAGCCAAGCTGGTGCTCAGCGTCGATGGAGCAGAGCGCAGCGCCCAGGCCGAAGGCTCCGGCCCGGTGGACGCCACCTTCAAGGCCATCGAGGCGGTCGCCGGCTCCGGTGCCACGCTGCAGCTTTACTCGGTCAACGCCATCACCCAGGGCACCGATTCCCAGGGCGAGGTGACCGTGCGGCTGGAGAAGGGCGGGCGCATCGTCAACGGTAACGGCGCCGATACCGATATCGTCGTCGCCTCGGCCAAGGCTTATCTCAACGCGCTGAACCTGATGCAGGTCGGCGCCAAGGCTCATCCACAGGTGGAAGGCGTTTGATCAGTGAAACCCGGCGTCGGGCCTACCTCGACGCCATGCAGGTAGCCAGCTGGCTGCCACGTACCGAGCTGCCGTTCGCTGCCCCGTCGCGGCTCGAGCTGCTGCAGCCGCCGGTTGCCGAGCCGGAGCCCGCGGCCGCCGTCGCGCCCGTGGCCGAGGTCGAGGCTGCACCGGTCGCCGAGCGGCCAGCCGTGGCGCCGACCGTCGAACCGACCCAGGCACCGCGCCCGCGTATCGCCATGCCGGAGCCGAAGCCCGTGGCCGCGACCGACAGCCCTGGCGAGGAGGCCGCCGCCGAGCCCGCCAAGGCCATCGAGCCGCCGCCGCGCTTCTCCCTGCAGCTGCTGCGCGCCGGCAACGTGTTGCTGGTGGTGGAACTGCCCACCGGCGAATCCTTCCAGAGTCGTGACCCGGCCTACATCCTGCTCAAGGACCTGCTGCGCGCCGCCCGGCTGCCGGACAAGCCGCAGCAAGTCGGCGACGGCGAACCGATCCGCTGGCCGCTGCTGCACAAGGGCAGCCTTGACCAGGGTGCCGAGGCTGCGCGCGATTACGTGCAGGGCGTGATGGCTGCCGAGCTGGAGCAGATGGGCTGCGACTGCATCTGGCTGATCGGTCGCCCTGCCCTGCGCTTCGCGGGCGAAGTGGACGTCGACAACTGCTATCGCGAGGTGGCCGTGGAAGGGTTGGGTCGCGCCCTGGCGATGCCGGGGCTGGAAGCCTTGATGGAACAGCCGGCCGCCAAGGCCGAGCTGTGGAAGGCCATGCGCCGCAGCATGCCGCGCTGGCACATAGGTTCGTGAGTACGCGTGATGAGTGATGCAGTCAGCTTTCGCCCGATGACAGCGGCGGATATCGAAACCGTGCTGAAGATCGAATACGCCGCCTTCAGCCACCCCTGGACCCGCGGCATCTTCAACGATGCGCTGACTGCCTACGAGTGCTGGGTGATGTTCGAGGGCGAGCAGCAGGTCGGGCACGGCGTGATCAACGTGATCCTCGACGAGGCGCACCTACTCAATATCACCGTCAAACCGCAGAGCCAGGGCCGCGGCCTCGGCCTGCGCCTGCTGGAGCACCTGATGCAGCGCGCCCGCGAGCGAGGTGGCCGCGAATGTTTCCTCGAGGTGCGCGCCAGCAACGCGCCGGCCTACCGCCTCTACGAGCGGTACGGCTTCAACGAAGTGGGCCGCCGCCGGGCCTACTATCCGTCGGCCGATGGCCGCGAAGATGCGCTGGTGATGGCCTGCACGTTGCTGGATTGATGGCGCGTTTTTCCATGGGGCGGGCTCAGCCCGCCGCCTTGCGAGGCATCGTTCTCTTGTGGGCTAAGCCCACCCCGCGTTCGGTGCGGCAGGCGGCCCGATCACTCCCCCGGACGCTTGTCCCGGCCTGAATCCAGCGGGGCGTCGCCCTCCAGTTCATCGTCCGACAGCACACTGTCGTCCTCGCGCAGCACCGCGTCGCCACCGCTGAGGCCGGTGTCCTCGTCGCCCTTGGCGGGGCCGTCCCAGGGTTTGCCGTCCAGCGGGTCGTAGCGGCCCAGCTCGGCTTCGTCGAGGTCCACGTCTGCGCCGATCTCGTGCTCGGACACCACGCTCAGATCCTGATCCGCCGGACCGCCGTGGCCGCGTTCGCGGGGTGAGCGCGAGCCGTCGTCCGGAATCTGCGTCTCTGGCGCCAGGTCATCCATGGTGGTCTCGCCGCCGGGCACTTCGCCGACCGTCATGCCGGCCTCGGCCTCGCGCTCCGGCGGGAACTGATCGGCGATTTCCTCGGCCGGCACCTGATCGCCGATGCGGCCCTTGCGCTCGTCCCGGCGCTGGTCGAAGTCGAGCGGCTCCATCGAGCCCATGCGGTCCTCGGTGTCGTCGATTTCCGTCGGGGTATAGGGTTTCTGATCGCTCATGATCGTCTCCTGTCAGGCCATCGGTCTTGCAGGTTGTGACCCGGCCGCTCGATGAAGATTCAGGTGCGCCGCTGGCCGGAACCGGCATCCGGGGCCATCCTTGATGGGCTGCGAATTCGGGCTGCAGTACCTGACCGGCAGGCGAGCGAAATGGGACGAACCACCGCGCGTGATCCGGAGTCCTACCTGCATGAACGATCAAAACGACCAACCTGCGCCTGAGGCTCGGCGCTGCGCTTTCTTCTTCGACGTCGACGGCACGCTGGCTGAAATACAGCCCCGCCCGGAGCTCGTCTTCATTCCACCGCCCACCCTTGCGGCCCTGGAACGACTGCATGCCGACGGGATTCCCGTCGCCGTGATCTCCGGGCGCCCCCTGGCCCAGCTCGATGCGTTGCTGGCGCCGCTGCAACTGCCCGCCGCCGGCGTGCATGGCGCCGAGCGCCGGGATGCCGAAGGCGAGTTGCGCAACCTGGCGCTGGATGCCCGGCAGCTGGAGCGCATCCAGCGCGAGCTGGCCGAAGCCTGCAGCGAGCACCCCGGCTTGCATCTGGAGAACAAGGGCGTCGCCTTCGCGCTGCACTTTCGCCTGGCGCCGCAGCTGGAACAGGTCGCCCGCGAGCTCGCCGAGCATTTCGCCGAGCGCTACGCCGAGGTGCTGAGCCTGCAGCCCGGCAAGTGCGTGTTCGAACTCAAGCCACGCGGGGCGAGCAAGGGTGAAGTCATCCGCGCCTTCATGGAGGAGGTGCCATTCGCCGGCCGCACCCCGGTGTTCGTCGGCGATGACCTGACCGACGAGGCGGGTTTCGCCGCCGTCAATGCGCTGGGCGGGCGTTCCATCAAGGTCGGCGAGGGGCCCAGCGAGGCTCGCGAGCGGTTGCCATCGGTGCATGCGGTCGGCGGCTGGCTGGAACAGCTGCTGAGCGAGCTCGGCGAACCGGCCGGATCTATAACAAAACCAGACTAGAGCGAGATTTTTGCCATGAGCCGTTTAGTAGTGGTTTCCAACCGAGTCGCGCCGATCAAGGCGGGCAAGGTGGCTGCCGGAGGGTTGGCCGTCGGTGTCTACGATGCCCTGCGCCAGGCCGGAGGCATCTGGTTCGGCTGGAGCGGCGAGGTCAGCGCGACCCCGACCATCAACACCGAGGAAGTCGGCAACATCACCTATGTCACGCTGCCGCTGAACAAGCGTGACTACGACCAGTATTACCGCGGCTTCTCCAACGCCACGCTGTGGCCGATCTTTCACTACCGCATCGACCTGGCCCGCTACAGCCGTGAGGAATACGACGGCTACCGGCGGGTCAACGCCATGCTGGCCGAGAAGCTCATGCCGCTGCTCAGGCCCGACGACATCATCTGGATCCACGACTACCACCTGATCCCATTCGCCGAAGCCTGCCGCCAGCTGGGCGTGCGCAACCGCATCGGCTTCTTCCTGCACATCCCGTTTCCGGCGCCGGAAATCCTCACCGCCATCCCGCCGCACAACGACCTGCTCAAGACGCTCTGCTACTACGACCTGATCGGCTTCCAGACCGACACCGACCGCCTGGCCTTTCAGGACTACATCACCCGCGAGGTGCGTGGCGTCATCGAGCCGGACGGCAGCCTGACCGCCTATGGGCAGAACTTCCGCGCCGGCGTCTACCCCATCGGCGTGGTGCCGGACGAAATCCAGCAGCTCGCCGAAGGCTACAAGGGTCGCGCGCATCCCATGCGCCGCGCCACCGACACACGCCGCCAGACCATCATCAGCGTCGACCGGCTGGACTACTCCAAGGGGCTGGTGGAGCGTTTCCGCGCCTACGAGGAATTCCTCGACCGCTACCCCGCGCACCGCAACAACGTCGAGTTCCTGCAGATCGCGCCAACCTCGCGCTCCGACGTGCGCACTTACCAGCACATCCGCGAGCAGCTGGAGAGCCAGGCCGGGCACCTCAACGGGCGCATGTCCGACCTCGACTGGACGCCGCTGCACTACCTGAACAAGAGCTACGACCGCCGCGTGCTGATGGGCCTGTTCCGTGCCGCCGACGTCGGCTTCGTCACCCCGCTGCGCGACGGCATGAACCTGGTCGCCAAGGAATACGTCGCTGCCCAGGACCCTGAAGACCCCGGCGTGCTGGTGCTGTCGCGCTTCGCTGGCGCGGCCCGCGAACTGACCTCGGCGCTGATCGTCAACCCGTACGACTGCGTCGGCATGGCCGAAGCGCTCGACCGGGCGCTGAACATGTCGCTGGCCGAACGCAAGGATCGCTACGAGCACCTGATGCGCGCCATTCGCGCCGCCGACCTGGACGCCTGGCGCGACAACTTCATGCGTGATCTGCGCTCGTTCATCTCGCAACCCAGTGCCCAGCGGGCGAAGAAGGTGGAGCTGGTCGAACCCGAGTGAGCCGCGGCGGCTTGTCAAAAGCCTGCAGCGACTCGTAAGGTGCCGAGCCGACCCACAGGGACACATGAGATGAGCGAACTGGACCCGCTGTTCGAGAACAACGCCCGCTGGGCCGAAGCCATCAAGGAAGAAGACCCGGATTTCTTCCAGAAACTGGCCCGCCAGCAGACGCCGGAGTACCTGTGGATCGGCTGTTCCGATGCGCGGGTGCCGGCCAACGAGATCGTCGGCCTGCTGCCGGGCGACCTGTTCGTTCATCGCAACGTCGCCAACGTCGTGCTGCACACCGACCTCAACTGCCTGTCGGTCATCCAGTACGCGGTGGACGTGCTCAAGGTCAAACACATCCTGGTCACCGGCCACTACGGCTGCGGCGGCGTCCGCGCCTCCATGCGCGACGACCAGCTGGGCCTGATCGACGGCTGGCTGCGCAGCATCCGCGACCTCTACTACGAACACCGCGTGCACCTGTCCAAGCTGGCCAGTGAGGAAGAACAGGTCGACCGCCTGTGCGAGCTCAATGTCATCCAGCAGGTCGCCAACGTCAGTCACACCACCATCGTCCAGAACGCCTGGCACCGCGGGCAGCCGCTCGCCGTGCACGGCTGCATCTACGGCATCAAGGATGGCCTGTGGAAGAATCTCAACGTCACGGTGAGCGGGCTCGACCAGCTGCCCTCGCAATACCGTCTGCGCCCGCCGCGCCAAGTCTGATGAGTGCGCGTCAGGGCCCGGCCTTCGCCGGTCTGCTTATCGCCGTGCTCTGCTGGAGCGGCAACGCCCTGGTCGGCCGCGCCTTCCATGACAGCATCCCGCCGCTCAGCCTGTCGTTCTGGCGCTGGGTGCTGGCTACCAGTTTGCTGCTGCCTTTCGTCGCCAAGGGCATCTGGACGCACCGTGCCACCCTGCGTGCCGCCGGCTGGCGCCTGCCGGTGCTCGCCGCCATGGGCATCGCCAGCTACAACTCGCTGCTCTATACCGCCGCGCAAAGCACCGAGGCGATCAACCTCACCCTGGTGAACACCTGCCTGCCGCTGGCCACCTTTATCGGTGCGGGCTTCCTGCTCGGCGAATGGCCGCTGCGTCGCGCCTGGTTCGGCATGGCCGTGGCGGCGGGCGGGCTGCTCTACCTGATCAGTCGCGGCAGCTGGCAGACCTTCGCCAGCCTGTCGTTCCAGCGCGGCGACCTCATCATGCTGCTCGCCGTGCTGGCCTGGGCGCTCTACACGCTGCTGCTGCGCCGCTGGGCCAGGCACCTGCTGGTGCCGCCGCTGGTGCTGCTGGGCGTGCTGATGCTGCTCGGTCTGCCGCTGATCCTGCCGTTCTACCTGCTGGAACTGGGCCGGGTAGGGGGCTTCGCCCTCACGCCGAGCAACCTTGCCGCCATCAGCTACACCGCCGTGTTCGCCTCGCTGGTGGCCTACGTCGGCTGGAACCATGGCGTGAAGATCGTCGGCGCGGGCAGGGCGGCCATGGTCATGTACCTGATGCCCGTGTTCACCGCGCTGCTGGGCTGGGTGCTGCTGGGCGAGGCCCTGCGCACCTTCCACTGGATCGGCGGCGCCCTGATCTTCGCCGGCCTGCTGCTGGCCACGCGGCCGTCGTTCCGCTAGGGCCGTAGGATCCCGATCTGGGCTGCCGATCAGCGCGGCCCGGGCTAGGCGCCCCCACCTACGCGGCCCGACCGTTCGTAACTAACCGTTTGAAAAGGATAAAAAATCTGCGGAACCAGGGTTGACAGCCCAAACCGACCAGAGAATAATGCGCGCCACTTGGCTACATAGCTCAGTTGGTTAGAGCGCAGCATTCATAATGCTGATGTCCCAGGTTCAAGTCCCGGTGTAGCCACCAGACACAGAAAGGCGGTTAGCGAAAGCTAACCGCCTTTTTTTGTTTTCTGGCCGGTGACTACCGTCTCCCTGATCGCCTAGCAGCACCCCTTCTGTTGATGCTGCTTCGTGAACGTTACCCCCACCGCCTCACTGGCCATGTCTGGGCGGAAAATAAATCTGTCCCCTTTTTTCACTTTAAAGTTTTACCATTGAATAATGGGGTCATGGTTGATGATACTCCCAGCGAAGTGAGTTCATGACGATTGCATATATATTGAAAATAAAGGTTTTGAGTAAAAGTAATAAGTAGACTAGGCTGGATCCTAGAAAAATGTATGAGGTTTTTATTGCGATTGTTTTTGTGCAAATTGCGTGGGGTGTTAAATCGATGATATTAGATATGAAGCCATCTTTTTGGCCGAATATCACGACGCATGTGTAAATAAATGCTAGCGCAATGTAGGCAATAAACACCTTCATGAAGGCAAAAAAATTATACTTTAATGTTGGTAGATCAGTTTCTGTATTTATATGATCCATCATTGCAAGCATCATTTTGGGTTTTGATAAAGTTGCAAAGATGGTGAAGCCGGCTATCAGGAAGCCTAGGGTTGTTATGGAAAACGTGAAGCCGAAAGATGCCCACTCTCTAGCATCTTTCAGAAGCGTTGATGTGTTCTGCTCAAGGTAAAATGAATTGATCGATAAAAGTGTGATCGTTGTAAGAATGAGAAATTTTTGAAGTTTGGATGAGCGAATTCTACTAGAGAGTCGATAGACATCCCATAGAGACTTCTCGCTAGTTAGATCGGATTCTTTAAAAGAGTAAGGCATTTTATAGCCTCTTAGTTATTTCTTTGATTTTTTCCCATGTCGCTTCATGAAGTTTGGGTAGTGATATTAGGCCTTCTTTAGCTAGTCGCTGAAATTCTCTGTATTTTATAATCGCCGCCTTTCCTGGGTTCTTGGGGATATCCTCTACTTCGATAGATAAGCTGAAGTCTTCGTTGTTACCTTTGATAGTGTCGCCATGAGCATCATGCCCCCTAAAGTCAATCTCTGAATTTCCGAGGTTCGATGCGGATTTGGCTTGGGTGTAAACAGACTTTCTGTCCAAGCCTTCTTGTGGGTTGCTGAATTCGACTCTGGCGGCATTACTGTTCATTGACTCACGGCGACGTCCAAAATCAGCCCAAAATTCATCGTTGTCAATTTCTTCTTTGTTTGTTGGAAGGAGTTTTATAGATAATTTTTCGATTTGTGAAAACCTATTGATAAAGTCCCTAAGTTCCTGGCTGTCCGACAGAGGTGTAATTCTCAGTGTGGGGTATGGAGTTTCCTCTAGCAAAACTCTTTTGGGGATTTTTTTTGGTTCATCGCGCTTTCCCGGGGAAGGCGGCCTTGATTTTCAGGAAGAAGTACTCCGAGTCCCGGAATCCATAGGCCATGCGCTTGATTACCTTGATGCGGTTGTTAAGGATGGTCTGAAGTAGCCATGTATTTCCCCGGCATACCACCTAGCGCAACTTTTAAACTCGCCAAATGACCAAAAAACAATCAATTCGACGAGTATTTCTTACGTTTTCGCCACCCGGAC
>Ga0172367_10003308_pt1 | contig 21069 bp, 19 predicted proteins | sample Lak10m_FD_114542 | JGI IMG/M metagenome (GOLD analysis project Ga0172367, IMG submission 114542) | Freshwater microbial communities from Kabuno Bay, South-Kivu, Congo - kab_022012_10m | ecosystem: Environmental > Aquatic > Freshwater > Lake | place: Democratic Republic of the Congo: South-Kivu... | reverse complement strand
GATCGTGTTGCCATGCTCCGAGTCGGTTCCCTGCACGCGCCCGCGGCGGGTGTTGAGGTCGCTCATCACGTCGCCCATGTTGGCATCGGGGACTGTGACGCGAATATTCATAATCGGCTCGAACAAAACAGGACCCGCATCCTGCACAGCCAGTTTGAACGCTTCGCGTCCCGCGATTTCGAACGCCACCGGTTTGGAGTCTACTTCGTGTTCCTTGCCGTCATAAACAATTACCTTGACGTTGCTCATCGGATAGCCCGCAAACGCGCCGCGTTCCATCGTGGCTTTGATGCCCTTTTCGATGGGCGGCAGGTAGGACTTCGACAGGTTCATGCCGACCAGTTCATCGGTGAATTCAAAGTCGGCTGTCGGCAACGGTTCGATGCGCAGATGCACTTCGCCAAATTGACCCGACCCGCCGCTTTGCTTCTTGTGACGATATTGGGCGCTGGCTTTGCGCGTGATGCCTTCGCGGTACGGAACGCGCGGCTCATGGGTTGCAAGCCCCACCTGGAACTTGGTCTGCGCGCGATGCAGCGCCACATCGATGTGCTGGTCGCCCATGCCCTGCAAAACCGTCTCATGTGTGATGGGATCGTTATTCCAAAGCAGGGTCATATCTTCTTCGCACAATTTGGCGAGTGTCGGCGAAATCTTCGCCGCATCTGCCTGGCTCTTCGGGGTGATTGCCACGCGATACAGCGCGGCGGGGAATTTCGGTTTTTCGATTGTGAGCGAATGCCCCTTCTCGCAGAAGGTATCGCCGGTTGTGCTGGCGGTCAGCTTGGAAACAGAGGCAAGATCGCCCGCGTGGATTACCTTTGCGGCAATGGCTTCTTTTCCGCGTTGGAAATGCAAACCCGAAACGCGCTCATCCACGCCTTTGTTTTGATTCCACATGTGACCGTCAGCCTGAACCATGCCGGAATAGACGCGGAAGTAGGTCATTCTGCCTACAAACGGGTCGGCGGTTGTCTTCCAGACGTACGCGGCTAAAGGTTCTGTATCAGACGGCTTCAAGGTCTCTTCGCCAGCCTTGCCCTGCGCCACGCGTTTGACGGCATTTACAGGGGAAGGCATCAGGTCGATGATGTCGTTGAGCAATGCAATCGTACCGATTTCATGCCCGCCTGCCGCGCAGAACACGGGGACGAAAGCGCCAGCGTAGACCACATCTTCCAGTCCGCGCACCATCTCTGCATCGGTCAGGGAGCCGTTTTCGAGATATTTCTCCATCAACTCGTCTTCGCCTTCGGCTGCCGCTTCCACCAGCGCAAAGTGAGCCTCTTCCGCCGCTTCTTTTAATTCTGCGGGAATCTCGGCGGTGGTGCTGCCATCGCCCATGTAGGCTTTCATGCCAATAATATCCACCACACCTTTGAAGGTCGCCTTTTCGCCGATGGGCAAATGGACTTTAATCGCGCGCTTGCCATGCGCCTTCACGAAGGCTTCGATGGCTTCGTAAGTCGCTTCAAAGTTCGCATTATCGCGATCCATCTTGTTGATCACAAAAAAGCGCGGCAGGTTGAATTGATCGACATAGCGCCAAGCCAATTCAGTGCCGACCTCGATCCCTGAAACAGCATCCACTAAAATAATCGCGCCATCAGCGACACTCAGGGCAGAGACAATCTCGCCCACAAAATCGGTGTAGCCTGGCGCATCGATAATATTTATTTTATGGTCGCGGTGTTCGACGGGGATAACGCTTGTGTAAATCGAAATCTTGCGGCGATGCTCTTCGTCATCATAATCTGAAACCGTTGTCCCGTCCTCGATCTTGCCCAGGCGGGTGGTCGCCTTTGTCGCGTGCAAAAACGACTCAGCCAGCATCGTTTTTCCTGCGCCTCCATGTGAAACCAGCGCAATGTTACGTAAAAACTCGGTGGTATACTCTTTCATGGAAATAGCCTTCCTTACATAGGATGTGAAACAATAATTCATCCTGCCCTGTCGGGCTAGCCAAAGGGCAAGTTGCACGATTGTAAAAGAACTCAATTGAATTGTCAAAGTGTGAACCGTCACAATATGACATGACATTTACCGTCCGAGGTGTCTGTGATTCTCTTTATCCGTGAATATTCCTTCCCCCTCCTGGCGCTTGGGCTGGGAATCGCTGCGGGTTTATTCCTGCTTTCCAACAAACCGAAATGGAACGACTTCCTTGCCTTTGGCGTGATCGCCGCCGGGCTGATCGCATCCTGGGTTGTTTTGCACCCTGTCCAGACCCCGCTGATGGACGATGCCAAAAAAGTGCAGTCTCTCATCGGCGCTGGCACGCCCGTCCTGCTCGAATTTCAATCCCCCTACTGAATTCTTTGCACCCAATTAAAGCCTGCCGTTGACAGGCTCGAACAGGAACTTGGCGGCGAAATCAAAATCATCCGCTTGAATGTGCAGGAAACCGTCGGCAGGGAACTCGCTCCCGTGTACGGCTTCGAATTCACGCCCACCTTCATCTTCTTCGACGCGCAGGGCAATGAACTCTGGCGCGCCGTCGGCGGTTTCGACCCGCAGATGGTCCGCGACGCGCTTAAATAGACCTCTTGCAAAGGTCCAAAGACTAACCACTGAGTCACGAAGACACAGAAAAAACCAATTAAAAACTCCGCGCCTCCGTGTCTTCGTGGTTCAAAATGGTTTTTAGCGAGTATCTACTACAACTTATGCAAGAGGTCTAATAAAACATCCCGAAGGTTTCAAAAATGCCAATTCCTTTTTCGACCAACCTTCGGAATGTTCTCCGCCGCCTGCGCTTCGACCTGCATTATTTCGGCTCCCCGCCCTGGGACAGCGGCATCACCCCGCCCGAAGTCTTTGCGTTCATCCAAACCCACCCTGCAGGTCGCGCCCTCGACATCGGCTGCGGCACAGGCACCAATGTCATTGCCCTTGCCAAAGCGGGCTGGCAGGTTACGGGCTTCGACTTCGCCCCCCGCGCTGTCCAAATCGCCAAACGAAAAATCAAACAAGCCGGCATTCAGGCGGAACTCTTCACCGACGACGCGGCGCGCATGAAAAACATCAGCGGGAAATTTGACCTCGTCCTCGACATTGGCTGCTTTCACAGCATTTCAAACAAGGCAGATTATCTGACCCAACTGGATCGAGTCCTGGCTTCGGGCGGATTCTGGTTAATGTACGGATTCCTCGCCCAAGCCGAAAACCCCACCGCGCCTGGAATTGATCCCGCTGACCTGAGCCGAATCTCAGCCCGCGGCTTTTCTCTCCTCTCCCAACGCAACGGCTTCGACAAACGCGAACGTCCGTCCGCATGGTTTTCGTATCAGAAAAGTAGACAAGTAGAAAAGTAAACAGGTAAACAACGTAACACGAACCACGAACCAATCATTTCTTCTTCCCCCTTGAAAACTCTTTTCCTCTTCCTCGACGGCATCGGGCTTGGCGCAAACGACCCTAAAATCAACCCCTTCGCGCGCGCCCAAATGCCAACCCTGCAAGCCCTCCTCGGCGGGCGGACTCTCACCCGCGAGTCTGCGCCCTTTGAAGACGACCTTGCCACATTACTCGCCATCGACCCCAACCTCGGCGTGAATGGCTTGCCGCAATCTGCAACGGGACAGGCGGTTTTATTGACGGGCATCAACGTCCCTGCTGAATTGGGCTATCACTACGGACCCAAGCCCAACCCCGACGTGGCAAAATATCTCGACGGGAAAACCATCTTTTCGAAGACCGCCAAGTCTGGGAAAAAAGCCGCCTTGCTCAGCGCCTATCCGCCGCGCTACTTCGACGGAATCAATTCGGGCAAACATCTCTATTCTGCCATTCCGCTGGCATTCACCAACGCCGGGCTGCGGCTCTTCACCAAAGAGGATTATTACGCAGGCAACGCCCTCGCCGCAGATTTTACAGGACAGGGCTGGCAGAAATTACTTCACCTGCCCGATGCGCCAGTTTACAGCCCGCAAGATGCGGGGAAAAACCTGGCAGAGATTGCCAGCAGATACGACCTCTCGCTCTTCGAATATTGGGCAAGCGACTATGCGGGGCACAAACAGGACATGGACTCGGCTGTGAGCCAACTGGAAAACCTCGACGGCGTGATAAAAGGTCTGCTCGAAAATTGGCGGGACGGCATCATCCTGCTCACCTCTGACCACGGCAACATGGAAGACCTCTCCACCCGCCGCCACACCGCCGCCGCTGTGCCCCTGCTGTTATTCGGAGACGCGTCCATCCGCCGCGAATTTCAAAAAGACATTCATGACCTGACAGGAGTTGCGCCAGCCATTGCAAAGATTTTAGAACTGGATTGATCTGCAATTTACGATTGCCCTTACTAGTCACGTCCATTAGAATGGGATTACAAAACACGCATCACGCATTTTTTCATCTTTCATCCTTCTAAATTAATCATTCCAATGCTCTCCCCCTCTGACCTGCTGCGCCTGCCCTACACGCCCGACCTGACCGAAGGCGGAATTTCATACGCGCTGCTTGCGCTGAAACATAAAAATCCATCCTGCGAACAACTACGGCAAACGGTGGCGCAGGCAATCGTGGAACTGGCTTTTCGACGTTATCTTTCCCAACAGGATATTCCCTACGACATCACCGCCGCCACGCCGTTTACCGACCCAACCCGCTACGATGTCTCCCTTGGCGGGCATCGCTGCGACCTAAACGCTCAACTGATTTCGAGCCGCAGAAAAATCTCCGAATTACGGCGCGACCCCAACCTTCTGCTGAAAGCCTCTGCGATGGTTTCGCCTGAACCCGTCGGACTCTCGGATCACGACCTGCTGCTCTTTTCCTTCCTGCTGGGCTTGACCGCAAACTCATCGAGCGATGTCAAAAAAACGATTGCCGCCAACCAGCCCAATTACCTGATTCACGTCATGCCGACAAAATGGCGCAACCCGCAACACTGGAAGCCATTGGGCGCGCTGAACTTGAAGTCGGAATCCAGTTCAAGTTTACAGGTCGAAATCAGCGGGCAGGATCGGGAGCGGGAAAAAATCGTCCGCCTGGTAACGCTCCCGCCGAAGACACGCATCACACTGGACGAACCGTTTTATTCCATCAGCGCCCTGCATGTCAAAAACATCCCCACTGCGCGGGTCGGACTTCGCAGCCAGGCTCACGGGGAAACGCATATCATCCCGTCGTTGGAGTGGAAAAACATCTGGGTCTACGGCATGGATATTATCCTCGTCGGCTACCTGACGCGGGGAGAAATCCGCCAGCGCGCCCAAAAACCATCCCTGCCGATAAGCGGGTTGCAGCCCCTGCCCGATTTATTCCGCCGCGTGCAAGAGTGGGAAGCAGGGCGAAAAAGATAAAAGGCGCCAGGTGTCGCTTTAAACGCTACGACAAAATTCTCTCCGCCCGTTTTTTGGCGCGAAAAATAACCGATGACGCAATGATATTTACAGTCAGAGAGATGATGAACAAGACCATGCCGATGAAAAACAGGTTGTGATAATGGACGCTGCCGTTTGCGACCTCGCCCATCTCGGCGGCGATGGTGGCAGTCATGGTGCGCACGGGAGAAAAGAGGCTGCCGAGCTTAATCGCCAGAACGGGCGCATTACCCGTGACCATCATCACGGTCATGGTCTCGCCGATGGCGCGTCCAATGCCGAGCATGATGGCAGTCAGTACGCCCGACTTTGCAGCGGGAAGCGTCACCCGCCAAATGGTCTGCCATTGGGTCGCGCCCAATGCCCAGGCTCCTTCGCGATAGGCGCGCGGAACGGAGTCAAGCGCATCCTCTGCAACAGAGACAACCGTCGGGACCGCAATTCCGCCCAGGAGGAGCGCCCCAGTCAGGGCGGTGAGACCCGTTGGCAGATCGAGAAAAACACGTAGAAACGGGGAGAGGATCAGAATCCCCAAAAAACCCATCACGACAGAGGGGAGTCCGCCGAGCAGTTCCACCAGCGGTTTGAGGATTTCGCGCATCCAGCGCGGAGCGATTTCAGAAATATAAACGGCTGTGCCAATTCCAAACGGGACGGCGACCAGAGTCGCGCCAAGAGTTACGACCAGCGATCCCGTAATGAGCGGCAGGATGCCAAAATAATCCTCGATGGGATACCAGCGAATGCCGAACAGCGAACTCATCTCCACTTCGCCCAGCGTGGGCAAGCCTTCTTTCAAAAGAAAGAAAAAGATGAGCGCGACAAAAAGAATGGCGGAATAGCCGCTTGCCTTGATGGCTCTTGTAATGACAAATTCGCGCCAGTTTAGGGATTTTTCCATAACTCCTCAAAAGACCCTAAAGGTTTTGGAAACCTTTAGAGTCTGATTATTTTAGTACGGGCACAAAGCCCAGTTCAGCGACGATCTCCTGCGCATCCGCAGAAAGAATCCATTCAAGATATTCCTTGATGAGTCCGGCGGGTTCGCCGTCGGTGTACATGTAAAGATCGCGCGCAATGGGATAGGTTTTATCGTTCACGGTTTCGATGGCAGGCAGGACGTATGCGCCGCCCGCCAACTCGGCAACGGCAATCACCTTCAAATCATCGGGGACGTAGCCAAGCCCATCGTAGCCGATGGCATTCGGGTTGTCGCGCACCTCCGAAATGATTCCCTCGGATGACGGCAGCAGCAGCGTATCCATCGAGAACAGGGTTTTGGCGTCGCTGTCGCCGAGCCGCAAAACGGTTTCCAAAAAATAAACATGCGTGCCAGAGTTGGTCTCACGCGAAAGTTTGACAATCGGGCGGTCTTCGCCGCCGACCTCAGCCCAGTTTGTAATTTTTCCGCTGTAAATATCGGAGAGCTGCTGGAGGGTCAATTCGCTGACGGGATTCTCAGGGTTGACAATCACCGCAATTGCATCACGGGCAATGATATGCTCGACGGGGTTTACTCCCTTCGACTGCGCCTCGGCAATTTCCTCATCCTTGATCTGGCGCGACGCATTCGCAATTCCCACCGTGCCGTTGACCAGCGCCGCGATTCCTGTTCCCGACCCGCCGCCTGTCACCGAAATACGGATATCGGAATGCTCGCTTTGATATTGCTCTGCCCATGCCAGCGCCAAATTTACAATGGTGTCGGAGCCTTTGTTTTCGATATACTGCGCGGCAACAGCGGAAGAATCAGCCGACGAACTGCACGAAGCAAGGAGGGAGAATGTAAGCAGAAAAGAAGCGAAAAAGAAAAAATTATAGATACGTTTCATCGGGCGGGATTATAGTCGGTGGTAAACAGGCAGACAAGTAAACAGTTCACAAAACAGACGGTAAAACTGCATCCTCTCCATCCTTGATTTTTGATACAATCACTCCATGAACTCTGACCCCGCCTTTACCGTCCAGAACATGGACTTTTACTACAGCCCCGTCAAGAAGACTCTCTCGAACATCAACCTCGAAATCCAGCCGCAAAAGGTGACCGCGCTCATCGGTCCGTCTGGGTGCGGAAAATCCACCTTCCTGCGCTGCCTGAACCGCATGAACGACACAATTGCAGGGACTCGAGTCGATGGAAAAATCCTGCTCGATGGCGAGGACATTTACAACCCCGACATGGATGTGGTCACCCTGCGTCAGCGGGTGGGGATGGTATTCCAAAAGCCAAACCCATTTCCCCAATCCATTTATGACAACGTGGCATTCGGTCCGCGCGTCATGGGCATGGATGTGAACCTGGACGAAGTCGTACGAACCAGCCTGGAACGCGCCGCCCTGTGGGATGAAGTAAAGAAAGATCTCAAATCGGACGCAATGGGACTTTCGTTAGGTCAGCAACAGCGTCTGTGTATCGCCCGCGTGGTGGCGGTCAAACCCGAAGTCATCTTGATGGATGAGTCCACATCGGCGCTCGACCCAATCGCCACCCTGCGCGTGGAAGAGTTGATCGCCGAACTCAAACAGGATTACACCATCGTCATCGTCACCCACAACATGCAGCAAGCCGCCCGCGTCTCCGATTATACGGGTCTCTTCTGGCTCGGCGAACTGGTCGAATTTGCCCCGACAAGCGAGATCTTCACCAAGCCCAAAGAAGAATTGACCGAAGCCTACATCACAGGCAGAATGGGATGAGAAAAATTCCCTGCTGGAAAAATTTCGATTTCGCTTGACCTTCAAGGCACATTACAGTAAAATACTCTCCGCACAAAAAACGCTTCCGTAGCTCAGTGGATTAGAGCGCTTGCTTGCGGAGCAATAGGTCGCAGGTTCGAGTCCTGCCGGGAGCACTGAAAGCCGCCTGATAAAAGGCGGTTTTTTGTTTTTTGCAATGCAGGTCATACACCCAGCCGGGGATGATTTGTTTATAATGGATGTCATGAAAAAGAATAAACCCCATATTTTATTGACCAACGATGACGGTATTCGCTCCCCGGGTCTCTGGGCTGCCGCCAGTGAACTTTCCAAAATCGGCTATGTAACCGTTGCGGCGCCGCGCGAACAAGCCTCGGGCATGGGACGCAGCCTGCCCAGCACCTCGGACGGAATCATCCGCAAGGAACAGGTTCAGGTCAACGGTCAGGCTTGGGACGTGTACGCGGTAGGCGGGTCGCCCGCCCAGGCAGTCCTGCACGGCATCCTGGAAATTATTCCGCATCAACCTGACCTGGTTGTTTCGGGAATCAATTACGGTGAAAATGTCGGGTTGGGAATCACCATCTCCGGCACGGTGGGCGCGGCGATGGAAGCGGCTTCGCTGGGAATTCCCGCGCTGGCGATCTCACTCGAAACCGAGACCCAATATCACCTGAGTCATTCTGAAGATATTGATTTTTCGACGGCGGGATACTTCACTGCCTATTTTGCGCAATTGCTTCTTAAAAGGAAATTTTTTCCCGAGGTGGATGTGGTCAAAGTCGAAGTGCCGACACACGCCACGCCCGAAACTGAGTGGGAAGTAGGCAGGCTTTCCCGCAGCCGGTACTATGACCCCGTTCCCGCCAAACGCGCTTCGTGGGATGAGCCAGGTCCCATCTGGTACAAACACAGCGACGACATCGTCCATGACCCAGAAGACACCGATGCCCATATCCTGCGGACGAAGAAAAAAGTGGCGGTGACACCCATTAACCTCGATATGACGGCGCGGGTGCAGTTCAGCGAGTTCGAAGGCTTTCTTCGGAAATAACTTCAAACTCTCGCATCCCTGTAAAACGTTACCAAAGAAAGGAATTCCCATGAAACAATCTAAAAAACGAATTCTATCTCTTGCAATTGCGACCACCTTTTGGGTCATCGCCTGCGGAATTGGACAACCTAACAATAATTCCGAGGAGGCTGAAAAGCTTGTCGTCACATCAGTAGCGCAAACTCTGACGGCGATCCCAACCGACACACTTGTTCCAACAGAGATGCCGTCAGCAACTCCCACCGAAATTCCCGCTACCTCTCAGATTCCCACCATCCCAACCATTGTTCCCCCGACTAGTACGCTCACAGAAGCCGCAAAGCCCGACTACGCATGTAATATCATTGACCAAAGACCGTTTGACGACACCTCATTCCGCCCTGGCGACAGTTTCGACATAAAGTGGACCATCGTCAACACTGGGACGCGAAAGTGGGAGGGTGAGACCTACCTCAAATATCAAAATGGTCCCGAAATGACCGAAAAGGTGGAAATAGAACTCCCTCAACTAAAGCCAGGTGGAGAATATGATGTCATTCTCGATGCGAATGCGCCATCCGAAGAGGGGATGCAGGTCATGGTCTGGGCAGTTGTTGGTCCAGGGGTGGTCGAAGACTCAATATATTGGATGTGCTATCCATACGTGAGAATTATCGTGAAATAAAAACAGGCGGAGGAAAATCCTCCGCCTGTTGTTTAGAACTCAATTTACAAATCTTTTGCCCTGCCCGCAATCTTCCCCTTCACACGGGTAATGAACTCGCCCAGCGGAATGTTATTCTGCTGGCTGCCATCGCGGACGCGGAGCGAGATTTGACCCGCCTCCATCTCGTTGTTGCCGACGACAATCATGTACGGAATCTTCATCAACTGCGCCTGGCGGATCTTGGCGTTCATGCGCTGGGCAGAGACATCGGCGCTGGCGCGGATTCCGTTCTCGCGCAGTTCCTTCGAAATCTTTTCGACGTACTCGTTTTGCGCGTCGGTGATCGAAATCACGCGCACCTGCTCAGGCGCAAGCCAGACGGGGAAATTGCCTGCGTAATGTTCGAGCAGGAAGCCAACCATGCGCTCATGCGTCGAGAGCGGGGCGCGGTGAATGCAGAGCGGAATTTCGTCCGCGCCTTCCTTGTTCGTGAATTTCAGGTCGAAGCGTTCGGGCACGGCGAAGTCCACCTGGTTTGTGGCGAGGGTGAATTCCTTGCCAATCGCCGACCAAATTTGCACGTCGATCTTGGGACCGTAGAACGCGGCTTCGTCGGAAACTTCCGTGTACGGCACGCCGCCGTTATCCATCGCGCGGCGCACCATGTCTTCGGTCTTGACCCACAGGCGCTCGTTATCCACATACTTCTTGCCGAGTCCCGCCTTGCCATGCAGCGACAGGCGCATCACAAATTTGTCGATGTCGAACAGGTCGAAGTATTTTTTGTACAGGTCGATGACGCCCATGAACTCCTGCTCGAACTGTTCTTCGGAGCAGTAGATGTGGGCGTCGTTCATCTGCATCGAGCGGACACGCATCAGCCCGAAGAGTTCACCCGATTTCTCGTAGCGGTAGCAGGTTCCATATTCGGCGAGGCGCACGGGCAGGTCGCGGTACGAGCGTCCCTTCGAGGCAAAAATCTTGTGGTGCATCGGGCAGTTCATCGGCTTGACGTAATACTTCACGCCTTCCAATTCCATCGGCGGGTACATGCTCTCGGCGTAGTAGGGCAGATGTCCAGAGCGCAGGAAGAGGTCTTCCTTTGTGACGTGCGGCGTGCGAACCTGATAGTAGCCTGCCTTCTCTTCCATCTCTTTGGCAAGGCGCTCCAACTGCTCGGTGATGACTCCGCCGTTGGGCAGCCAAAGCGGGAGACCGGGACCCACCTCATCGTCGAAGATGAAGATTTCGAGTTCCTTGCCCAGTTTGCGGTGGTCGCGTTTTTTCGCTTCCTCCAACTGGTGAAGATAATCTTCCAACTGCTTTTTGCTTTCCCAAGCCGTGCCATAGACGCGCTGCAACTGCTTGTTCTTCTCGTCGCCGCGCCAGTACGCGCCCGCAACGTTCATCAACTTGAAGGCATCCTGCTTGATCTCCTTCGTCGTCGCCACATGCGGACCACGGCACAGGTCGGTAAATGTGTCGTGCTGGTAGATGGAAATCTCAGGCTTTTCTTTGAGTGGATTACCGTACTCGTCCAAGCCGCCTTTTTCGAGACCTTCGATCAATTCCAACTTGTAGGGCTGGTCTTTGAAAATCTCGCGGGCTTGATCGGCGGAGATGACCTTCTTGACGAAGTCATGCTTGCCTTGCACAATCTGGCGCATCCGCTTTTCGATTTGCTCCAGGTCTTCGGGCGTGAGGTTGCGCGGCAAATCAAAATCGTAGTAAAAGCCATTTTCGACGGGCGGTCCAATGGTTACCTTGCCGTCGGGGAATAACTCCAGAACAGCCTGCGCCATCACATGCGCCGCTGAGTGACGGATTCGATATAACAGTGTCTCTTCGTATTTTTCCTGAACTTGTGCCATTCTTACTCCTTTATGGACGGTAGATGGAAGACTATTGACCGTGCCTGCGGTCTATCGTCCACGGTCTACTGTCCAAAATAAAAAAACTCTCACCCACAACGGGGCGAGAGTTCAACTCACGCGGTACCACCCGATTTACCCTGAATTTTTTCAAGGCATCTCTTAGACCGATAACGGAGTCATCCGTTTTACTTACTAACTGACCACTGTTTACTGATCACTGTTCAGTTCCACGCTCGCGAGTGGTTTTCTGTGATTTTCCCTGGAAGAGACTCTCAATCAACGATCTCTTCTCCCTGTCAGGAATTTGACCACATACTCGTCTCGGTCATTGCGATACTTGTTTACCTGTTTACTTACTCTGTGGGCGAGATAGGGCTCGAACCTACGACCTCTGCTATGTCAAAGCAGTGCTCTAACCAACTGAGCTACCCGCCCGAAGGATTGCCATTATACAAGGTGTGCCAAAATTTTGCAACCCCAGGAAAAAATCCCTGCGGTATAATCCGCCACGCTATGGCAAGACGCAAATCACCCGAAGATCTTTCCGTGGAGGAACTCCGCCGCCTGCTGGTTGAAAAAAGACGCGGCGCGCGCAAGGAACGCCTGGAAAATTTCCGTCGCACGGGACGCGTGATCTCGGTGGCCCCCGACCTTCCTGACCTGACCCACGACTCCGCGCCGATCGTGGATACGGTGGAAGGGGTAGAATCCACGCCTCAGCCTGTTCCCGTCAACCCGCGCCGCAAGTTCATGGATAGAGTCCTGCTCGGCGTGGAAGTGCTGGCAGTTATCGGCTTGATTGGCGTCCTGCTCAATGGGCTGGGTCTGCTCCGCACGCTCAACACGGAAGTGGTCGCCGCGCTCAACCCCGAAACGCCCACGGCAACCCCGCTGGTAATGGCGGTCGTCCTGCCTTCAGGACATGTGCCGCCAGACGCGCAGGGCAACACCAGACCCAACGAAGCGGAAATCCCCGAACACCTGCGCCCGATGGTGCAGTCGCTTGCCAATATGCCCGTGCCGACTGCCGCCCCAGACCAGGCTGTCCGCATTCAAATCCCCAGCATCAACGTGGACGCGCCCATCGTGCAAGGCGACGGATGGGAGCAGCTCAAAAAGGGCGTCGGGCAATATGTCGGTTCGCCAGACCCGGGACGGGATGGGAACGTCGTCCTCTCGGCGCACAACGACGTGTACGGTGAAATCTTCCGCTATCTGGACAGGCTTGTCCCCGGCGACCAGATTATCATCTACACCCAGCAGCGGCAGCATGTTTACGTCGTAGACCGCACCGTGTTGGTCGAACCCACTGCCGTCGAGGTGATGGCTTCGAGCGGAAGTCCCACCGTGACCTTGATCTCATGCTACCCATATCTTGTCGATACACAGCGCATTGTCGTCTTTGCGCGATACCAAAACTAGGAGAAATAAAATGGCTAAGAAAAATAAAAGAGCGGTACAGTCTGCAACGTTTACCAGCGCCCCCGCCGCGCGCGAGGAATTCAACCCCGATTACAGCATGGTCAGAAAAGACCTCAAGCGCATCGGCGCATTGGCAGGCTTTTTTATCGTTGCGCTGGTGGCACTGTCGTTCTTCCTGAAATAGTTGTTCAAAACTCAAACACGAAGGACACAAAGGGGTGAAAGAGGAAAGACTTTCTCAAGTCTTTCCTCTTTTTGATTCCTTGACATCGCAGCAAAAGAGAGTAATAATTATGTGTATAAAAATTACACACAGAAAGGTGTATTATGGAACTTCATAGGACTCAAATTCTCCTTGAAAAAGGTCAACATCAAATACTCGCATTGATTGCAGAGGAAGAAAAACGCAGCCTCTCCGAGATTGTGCGCGAGATGATTGCGCGCGAATTGCGTTACCGCCAACGCCGCCAGATGCTGCTTGCCGCGCGTGAGCTTCAAGCAGATTACAACACAGATCCAAACTTGACAGCATTTACAGCCATTGACAGCGATGACTTCCTTTTTGAGGATGAACTATGAACAGGGGCGAAATTTGGCTGGTAAATCTCGACCCGACAATTGGTTCGGAAATCAAGAAAACGCGTCCCGCCGTAATCATCAGCAGTGACCTGGTTGGGATATTGCCGCTTAAAATTGTCGTCCCTTTTACAGATTGGAAGGAGCGTTACGCATCCGCCTCATGGATGGTGCGTATCGAGCCAGACCAGCAAAATGGATTGAGCAAGCTCTCGGCAGCAGATGGTTTGCAAGTTCGTTCAGTTTCCCATCAAAGGTTGGTAAAACAACTGGGAACATTAACACCCATTCAAGTCGCACAAATTGTTCAGGCGGTGGTAAATGTCCTACAACGATAATATAAAAGTCTTTGAAGTAACCCTCGAAAAATTAACCTACGGCGGCGAAGCCATGGGACGCCTGCCAGACGGTCGCGCCGTGTTTGTGCCGTTCGGCTTGCCAGGCGAACAAGTCCGCGTGGAGTTGGCGGAGGACAAAAAGAATTTCGCCCGCGGAAAACTGCTCGAAGTGTTGACTGCCTCGCCTGACCGAATCGCGCCGAAGTGCAAACACTTTGGCAAATGCGGCGGATGTCACTACCAGAACCTGCCCTACGAAAAGCAGTTGACGGCAAAGACCGAAATCCTGCGCGACCAGTTGCAGCGGATTGGCAAAATCGAGAACCCGCCCGTCAAGCCGATGGTCGCGTCACCGCTGGAGTGGAATTATCGCAACAACGTGCAATTCCATCTCACGGCAGAGGGCAAGGTTGGGTTTATCAACGCAAAGGGAAATTCGACCCTGCCGATCGAAGAATGTCACCTGCCCGAAGCGGGAATCGATGCCTTCTGGCGCAACCTGCAATTTGAGTCAAACAAGGATGTCGAACGGGTTTCCCTCCGCGCGGGGCGGGATGAAGAATTAATGGTCGTGCTTGAATCCGAATCCCCTGAAACGCCTGAATTTGAAATTGAAGCGGATGTTTCGGTTGTGCATTTATACGATGAACATGCCGTTGTCATTGCGGGACAGGATAATCTCATTTTCAATATTTTGGGAAAAGATTTCCGCGTCTCGGCGGGGTCGTTCTTCCAGGTCAACACTAAAATGGCAGAGAAGATGGTGGAACATCTCCTTTCTAAATTACCAATTACCAATCACCAATTACTTGATGTTTATTGTGGGGCTGGCTTGTTCAGCAAGTTCTTTGCGGCAAAATGCCAAACCGTGATCGGGATCGAAACCTCCGAATCAGCCTGCGAGGATTTTGCAATCAACCTCGACGAGTTCGATAACGTTGAACTATATGAAGGCGCGGCGGAAGAAGTTTTACCTGGACTCGCAGGACGGCTGGACAGTTCAACCCTGGTCATTGTTGATCCGCCGCGCGCGGGAATCGAACGGCACGCGTTGGACGCGATCCTCGAAATCAAGCCGCAGATGATTGCCTATGTGTCGTGTGACCCGTCCACGCTGGCGCGGGACGCGGCGAGATTAATCAGCGGGGGCTATCGTTTGGTGGAAGTGACTCCGTTCGATCTTTTCCCCCAGACCTATCACATCGAATCGATTTCAATTTTTGAAACTGTATAAAAAATAAACCCTAAAGGTCTTTAAGACCTTTAGGGTTTTTCACGTCAACAAAAAAATTATCCTTCCGCGATGACAATGATCTTGTCTTCGGGAGAGAAGGTCACACGCTCCGATTTCTTCGGGTTGGTGTGGACGCCGTATGCCTTGTTCGCGTCGCGGCTTTCGCTCATCAGGCGGTAGCCGAGGGCGGTCTCGCCGCGACGGCGGGCGGCTTCGGTGACGGTGTAGAAGTTGACGGGTTGACCCGGCTTGACGTAATCCGCAGCAGGCTTGAGGTAGATTTCGGCGCCTTCGGGGTCGAACATGTCGGTGAAGACGCCCAACAGTTCCGCGTTCTCCGAAAGCTGGGTCATCATCAAACTGATGAGGTGTTCGCTGACGATGAAGTCATCCACTTTGGCGGCTTCGGCGAGTTCGCGGTTGCGCAGGTCGAGCATCTCGCTGATGATGGAGAAGGGCGTCTCGTCGTGTTCGGCGATGTCGCGCAGGTGTAGCAGGGTGACGAGTGTGATGGCGTCGGCTTCCTGCTGTTCGAGGTGGCTGTACGCCAGCACGATGACGTGGTCATACTCGGAGGCTTCGAGACTTTCGAGCAGTTCACGGTCGCGGATGTCGCCTTCTTTCACGACAATTTTTTGGTTCTTGAGTTTGCCAACCTCGACGCGGAGTTGGTCTTCCAGGTCGTCGATGTTCGAGACAATTGTCACCTGCGAGCCTTTGGCGACGTAATTATCCAACTCGCGGATGATGGTCGCGCCAGAGCGATTCCAACCGAGGATGAGCGCCTTCTCAGGCTTGGGCTTGGATTCGCTCCCCGCAGGCTGGATCAGGCTTTCGTCGAGTTGGGGGCGGGAGGTTGAAAGTTTTATCTTATCGTCATCTTCCGCAATCACAAAGACCTGGTCGCCCGATTCGATTCGAGTATCCACAGCGGGACTCATGGCAATCGTCCCATCGGCTTTGCGAACACCCATCAGGGTGGAGGACTCAAAAGCAAGCAGGGCTTCACCGTAGGTCTTGCCCGAAAGTTCAGGCTCCTGCTTGAAGTAGATTTCGTCGCCGCCGAAGTTCATCAGTTCGGTGTAAACGATGGACAAGCCGCTCTGACGCGAGGTCTGCGCCACGACGCGGGCGATGAGTTCGTTGGTTAGAATGGGCTGGACAACATCCCTCACACCGAGCATTTTCACCACATCCATATTTTTCGGGTTGCGGATTTGGGTGACGATGTGGTACGGGGCTTCGCGGCGGTTGGGATTGTTGGTTATCGCCAGAACCGACTTGATGATGTGCGTGTCGGGGTCGTCGCCTTCCGCCAAAATGATGATGGAACGCGCGGTATGCGGACTGGCAATTTCGAGGTCGGTCAGGTCGATGGGGCTGCCCGAACGGCAAATGATGCGCGTGTTCTTTGTGCCGGAAATGCGCTCGCTGATTTCATCTTCCATTTCCACTTTGTCGTGGTCAGCCATGACGACAACGACCGCGCCATTCTTGCGGCTTTCGTTGGCGAGGATGAGCTCCGAGATAATGGTGAAGACCTGCGGATTCCAGCCGAGGATGAGGGTATGGTCGTTTTCGAGGACGGCGGAACGTCCCTTGCGGAGTTCGTCGAGTTTATCTTCCAGCCCGTTGTTGATGACGCCAATGAGGGCGCTGACGACGAAGATGCCGCCGAAAGTCACCGCCAGCATCATCAGCATGAAGAAGAAACTGCCGCTGTCGCCGCCCATCGTACCTGAGTCGAGGGTGCGCAGGAGCGCCATCCAGACTAGGTCGTAGAGGGTTTCGTCGTTGGGGGCGCTGCCGCTGATTTTGACAATTAGCGCCACGATGAAAATGATCACGGCAGACAGAACAAACAGGGCGAGCATCAACGCGCCTGCGCCGCGTGACATGTAATTATCGAACCAATATTGAAAACGCTGCTTAAAAGTAGGGGACTTCATTTTCGCTCCTCGCTTATAAATTTACGGCAATTATAAGCGAGTTAAGAAGTTTATAATCTTTTGCAAGTAATATAAAATGTGTTCGCAAAGTCTACTGCTCAGGATTTTTTATTTTCGAAAGAGAGGCAATCATGTTTTCATTTGAAGGTTTTGACCGCCGCAAGGAGGAGGATCGCATCCTCTCCGAAGGACGACTTCCGCCCGGACAGTCTTTGACTTTGAAATTCCCCGTGCTGCACTACGGTCCCGTGCCGTCGTTCAACCCTGCCGCATGGGATTTGCGTATCTGGGGCGAGGTGGAAGAGGAAAAGCGCTGGTCGTGGGATGAATTCAACCAACTTCCGCGCACAAAAATCAAAATGGACATCCACTGCGTCACCCGCTGGAGCAAGGTGGATACGACCTGGGAGGGCGTCTCGGTGAGAACGCTGGTCGAGCAGGGTATCATCAAAATCAAGCTGACCGCCACGCATGTCATGCAGCACGCCGAATACGGCTACACGGTCAATCTTCCGCTGGAAATCGTGTTGCAGGAAAATTTTCTACTCGCCACCCACCTGGACGGGGAGCCGATTACACCCGACCACGGGTATCCCCTGCGCGGCATGGTGGGATTCCTCCCCGCTCAAAGGAATTTGGAAACGCCCTACCTTTGGAAAGGCGCAAAATGGCTCAGGTCTTTGGAATTCATGCCGCACGACAAACGCGGATTCTGGGAGCAGGCTGGCTATCACAACCGCGCCGACATCTGGCGCGAGGAAAGGTTCGGATAATTAAAGGCAAAGGGCTGTCCGTTTTGGACAGCCCTGTTTTTTGCGGGAGATAAACCTAGCGCGTCTCTGCCGTTCTCAAGCGCCGCGCAAAGAGGATGACAATCACAAAGGCAAGCGCCATCACCACCAGACCGGGAATTCCGTAATCGTCGGCAAAACCGCCGTCAGGGAGGGCGGCAATAGTCGGCGCCGGGGTAAAACTGAGGGCAAGCGCAGCCTGGGTGTATGCCGCGCCAACCGTGGCGGTTGCGGCAATTTGCGTGCCAGACAACCCTGCCAGCGCCGGGTCAACCGTAACGATGGGCGTGGAAGAAACCAGCGCCACGGGCGGAGTTAGCGTGGGGGGGACAATCGTGGTGGTGGGCAAAATCATGGCTTCCGAGGTGGCAGTCAACGACTCGCCGATAAAAGCCTCTGCCGTCTGGGTAACAGCCGCATTTGCTTCTTGCGCCTGCTGGGTGTTGTCGATATTCTGGCGGGTGAATAAATACACCCCGCCAAGGCAGGCGACGGAAATCAAGATGATGCCGCCCAAAATACCCACCGCAATCATAAACGTGCGGTTATTGTTCGATTCTTCGGGAAGCGGGGCTTCGCCAAAATCATCTGTTGAAGTGGTTTCATCGAAAGACATCAAACACTCTCCTGGTTATTTTTCGTAGATCGCGCGCAATCCCATACATTTATAACTGACTGTTGACCAAATTGTACAACAAAATAAAGGGGATTATCCCACAACTTCGAGGTTTATGAGAGGAACAAGAACGGTCTCGCCGTTTTCGAGCTTGACCTCTGCCGACGATGCGCGAAGCCCGCTGGGAAGAGCAGTCAGCCCGGGCTTGAGCGCCGTAATCGAGCCGATCATCCCCAACGACGGCGGGCGGCGCATCCGAACCTGCAAACCGGGGGCAAAGGCAACCTCTTCGAGCGGGGCGGGCGGGTCGGTGGTCACGGGAAGGGAAATGATCACCTCCGGACATGCGCCGCTGTAACGATCACGCGCTTCCGCATTTACCGTCACATCGCGCTTTACATTTGTGCTAAGTAATTTATATGCCACCGGGTTCATCGGCATGGGACCAAACCCATCGGTCACAATGATCGGGTAGCGCATCTCCCGCGCCAGCGGAATTAGAGAAGGATATAAACTCGACAAAATCAATCCGCGCACAGGCAGGTCCCCCGCCGCCTTCAATGTCTCGGCTTCTTTGACCATGCCGCCTAGAATAACAAAGCCGCGCATGCTCACATCCAGCCGCCCGGCAGTCAACACCCCGTCTGGTTCGTCGATGAGGTTTGCCAGCAAGCCCGAATCGATTCTTCCATTTCCCCAAACGCCTTGTATCAACGCGCCCGCAGTTTGAATCACCGCGCCGCGGTTGGGAATGAGTTCGATGACCGTGCCGGAAATGCCGGCGCGTAATTCCATCTTTGCCTCCCCCACTTCCATCAACACCTGTCCTTCGCCCGCCACGATGACACGCCCTTCACGCGGAGCCGTAACCGTTCGCGGAAAAAGTCCCCTGCCGACGGCGATCTCTGCGCTGGCGGCAAGCCGGTCATCCGTCTTGCATTTGATAAGACGGTCTGCCGCGGCGGGGCTGATTCCCAAAGTCCGCGCCACATTCAGGAGGATGTGCTCGCGTCCCCAGATGGCTTCGGCTATCACGTCGTTCGGGCTGACTTTTTGATTAAGCCGCGCAATCACCGTACCGGAGACCGGCAAAAGCCGTTCGCGCACGATGGAGGTAAAACCGATAATGTGATGTACGGGCGCCTGCATGAGTTACTCGCCTCCGAGAGTCCAATTCCATTTTTTGATCAGTTCGCGGCGGCGGACGGCATCGGCGGGCAATTCCAGCGGACGCCCGCGCCCATCGAAGACCACGCCCAACGCGCCGCCCGTGACAGAGATGCCATTCTTCGGGAAATGTCCCGCGCCAAAACCAATATCCGCGCCGCGCAGCAATTGAAGGTTGAGCCTGCCTGTTTCCCCGCTGGGAAGCGGCAGGGTTTCCAACGTGCCATATTTCAAATCGACGCGGGCTTCGGTTCCATTTTCATAGGTCAGAACCGCGCGCAGAATGGGAGTGCCATACGAAGCGGAAACCACTGGCACAACCACCGTGCCAATGCTAAGAAATGCGCCCGACTCAAGAACCTGCACAGGCAGAAGGTTGTTCTGGACGGCAGCCGCCCCCAACAACGGCAGCAGATTGTTTTGGTCGAGGATGACCGTCGTCACGCCGACAGGTTGCAGGGAATCGAGCAGCAGGAGCAGGCTTTGACCGGGGCGTGAAGCGTCGCCCAATGCCCCGCCGCCAGCCAGAATCGGTTCGAAGATCGGCGACAGGGTTGGTTTGATGCGCGAGGCGTCACGCGGAAAATCGCGCCGCGCAGACTGCATCGCCAGGTACAACGCCTGCCGCGCAACCACCTGCGAAAGCACAAGGTCTTCCTTGGTGGCGGCAATGGTGGCGGGATACAGGGCTTTTTGGTACAGGTAATCGCGCAGCACGCCCTCGGACACATCCAGGGGCGACCAGCGCAAAATATCTTCGAGTGTTGTGTAGTTGAGCAAACCCGCCAGGTTTTCACCCACTCCAAATTGGGGATACACATTCAGGGTGGATTTGTTTTTGAATCCAGCCGAAATCACCGCAGCAGACGCGCCCAGGTCGATGCTCAAAATTCCCTTTTCGGCGCTGTAAACCTTCGAGAGGAAGCGAACCATGCGTCCGGTGGCGTAGGCGGTGGGCAGCAAATGCCCGCCCGACCAGATGTCCAAAATATCCACGCCCTTGATCTGGCGCTTGCGAACATCCACCACCATGCGAGCCAGTTCCCGCTGCGCGGGTTCGAGGTCTTCCGTTTCGAGCGAGGGGCGCACGTTCGGGCTGATATGCAAAACAGAAGCAAAAGGCTTGATCAGCGATTTGATTTCTTCGGTGAGTTTTTCATTCCCCGCAAACAGGATAGCGGGCATTTTTTCCTTGGGCAGAATAAAACCTGCCAGTCCTATCGGCTCCAGCAGTTTGTGGATCGAGCGCGAAGCGCCGCCATCGGTGCCGCCGGTGATAACAATCAGGTCGGGCTGGGCGCGCAGCAGGCTGTCGATTTGCTGATCGGTCCGGCGGCGGTCATTCAAGCCGATGGTTTCGACAACCCGCGCATACGTC
>Ga0172367_10003307_pt1 | contig 21076 bp, 28 predicted proteins | sample Lak10m_FD_114542 | JGI IMG/M metagenome (GOLD analysis project Ga0172367, IMG submission 114542) | Freshwater microbial communities from Kabuno Bay, South-Kivu, Congo - kab_022012_10m | ecosystem: Environmental > Aquatic > Freshwater > Lake | place: Democratic Republic of the Congo: South-Kivu... | reverse complement strand
TTGCTGCAACAGATGCTCACCACTATGGAGTGACCCGTGCGAGCAAAAGCCACTGACGACCAAATATTGAAGGCCGTGCAAGATGCCAAAGGCATCCGATCCGCAGCGGCAGCCAAGCTCGGAATGGCTGATCGAACGCTACTGGCCCGGCTCAAAAAGATGAAGACCAAGGGATACACCGTCCCAAGGTCGACGTACCAGCCGGGCGAGCCTGTCGAGAATGCAGACTACTCGTTCACACCTTTGCCCGAAGATGACGTCTCCATCGAGGAGCTCGTCGAGCAACGCAAGCGCAAGTTCGCACACAAGCGCGAATATGAAGAGGCGAGCAAGCTCATCCCGATTCGCATCAAGATCAATGGCCCGATCGGGCTTTTGCATTTTGGCGACCCGCACGTTGACGATGACGGCACGGACATCGAGGCGCTCGAGCGACACACTGATCTCTGTAACCGCACGCCCGGGCTATTTGCCTGCAATGTCGGCGATACCACGAACAACTGGGTGGGCCGCCTCGCAAGGCTTTACGGCGAGCAGGCGACATCAGCAGCGCAGGCGTGGCGACTTGCTGAATGGTTTATCGGTCGCTGTAGCTGGTTGTATATGATTGCTGGCAATCACGATCTGTTTTCCGGATCTGGAGACCCGATCAAGTGGATCGCAAAACAGCAAAACGCGCTGTACAAGTCATCAGAGGCCCGCATCGCTTTGAAGTTTCCAAACGGGCGCGAGGTGCGTGTCAACGCCCGCCACGATCACAGCGGCTCATCTATCTGGAACCCGGCGCACGGCCCGATGAAAGCCGCCATGCTCGGCACCCGCGACCACATCTACGTTGCAGGCCATAAGCACGAAAGCGCCTACTCTGTGCTGAAAGACCCGATATCAGGTATCACGATGCACTTGATGAAGGTTGCGAGCTACAAGGTTTATGACCGATACGCCAAGGAGCGCGGGTTCCGCGATAACGCGCTCTCGCCCTGCGGTCTCACGGTCATCAATCCCCTGCTCCCGGCTGACCACCCCGATATGGTCAAAGTGTGGTGGGAGCCTGAAGAGGGCGCTGAATATCTCACTTGGTTGAGGAATCGCTGATGCCGAGCATGATTGCCGTGATGCGCGCCCGGGTCGCTCGGGTGCTCTTCCGGTCACGCGCATACAAGCGAGCCCTGTTTGACGGCAAGACCGGCACGCTCTCCGAGGATGGCCAGATCATCATGGCTCACCTCAAGCGATTCAGTCGCTACGGAAAACCTCCGGTCGCTGCGGATAAGACGGGCGCTACGGATATGTTCGAGGTCGGTCGCATGGTGGGCCGACAAGAAACGGTGCAGCTCATTGTCGAGGCGCTGCAACTGGACGAAAAGACCTTGACCAACCTGCAAGAGGAATTCATCGATGAGTGACGATCAAGGGTCTGCAGAAGCAGGCAACCCAGCACCGGCTCCCGCGTGGTACGCGCCGGAAGGGATCGACCAAAGCACGGCCAGCCAGCTCGGAGAACTGGTCAAGGCCAAAGGATGGAAGGGGCCAGCAGATGCGCTGCTCTCCTACCAGAACCTCGAGAAGGTATTCGGCGCTGACAAGGCCGGGCGCACCATTCTCGCGCCCAAGTCTGACGATGACGCTGACGGATGGAGTGCCGTCTATAACCGCCTAGGACGCCCAGAGAGCGCAGACAAGTACGAGCTGCCAGTACCGGAAGGGGACGATGGTTCATTTGCTCAGGCGGTCGCTCCGGTGCTCCACGAGCTCGGGCTGACCAGCAAGCAGGCCAAGGGGCTTGCCGAGTGGTGGAACGAGACGTCTGGCAAGCGGATCGAGATGGAGCGCGAGTCGTTCCTGTCTAAGTCCGAGGAAGACTTCGCCGCCCTGCGCCGGGAATGGGGCGCCGCGGCTGACCAGAATATCGAGCTTGCCAAGCGTGCTGTGGCGAAGTTTGGTGCAGATGCCGGTATCGACGCTGACTCTCTGGAGCGGCTCGAGCAGGCGATCGGCACCGGGCCGATGCTCAAGCTCTTCCATGCCGTAGGTTCATCGTTCGCGGAAGGCACGTTCGTCGCCTCCGAGGGTACCGCTGGTGGTGCGCTTACCCCGCAGGCTGCCAAGAACAAGATCGCCGGTATGTTCGCCGATCAAGAGTTCATGGGCCGCTACATGAACCGCGACGAGCGGGTGCGCGCTGGGGCCATCGAGGAGATGATGCGCCTGCAGCGGATGGCTAACCCAGAGCTGTTTACAGAGTAGTTGCTAGTGTGCTACGCGCGGGAGTATCATCCGCGTGTATCTCCTAGAGAGCCGATAAGGCAGTTTGAGGCCCGGGGATAACTCGGGCCTCTTTTTTAGGATCGGGCAAGTCGCAAGACCCCGCTGACAGTCGGAAAGACGACCGAACGGTGGGAGCGTATCCCACAAGGATTTGGCCCCGGCAACGGACAAGCTATCCGAGAAACACTACTTTTATAGTTTTTTTGGAGGGCTATCATGGCCGATAATATTGCAAGCGTTTATGCCGTACAGTACGGCACGAACATCTCGCTGCTCCTGCAGCAGAAAGGCTCCAAGCTGCGCAGCTCTGTGCAGACTGGTTCGTACAAGGGCAAGCAGTCTGAAGTCGTCACGCAGTACGGTGCTACCGCTGCTCGTGCGGTTTCGACCCGCTACCAGCCGATCGTCCCGGTCAACACCCCGAACAACCGTCGTTGGGTGTTTCCGGAAGATTTCGACTGGGCTGACCTGATCGACAACTTCGACAAGCTCCGTCTCCTCGCTGACCCGCAGTCTGCCTACGCGCAGAACGGCTTGTACGCGATGGGCCGTGCGATGGACGATGTGATCATCAGCGGTATGCTCGGCGACAACAAGACGGGCGAAGCTGGCGGCACGACCACTCCGTTCGACACCAGCAACCAGCGCGTTGCTGTGAACTACGCTGCCGCTGGCAACGTGGGTCTCACGGTGGACAAGCTGCGCGAAGCTCGTCGCATCCTCATGGAAAATGAGGTTGACCTCGATGCCGAGCCGGTCTACTGCGCGATCAGTGCCGAGCAGCACGACGATCTCTTGGGCCAGATCCAAGTGGTCTCGAGCGACTTCAACAGCGACACTCCGGTGATGAAGGATGGCAAGGTGATGCAGTTCTTGGGCATCAACTTCATCCACACCGAGCGTCTGCCGACGACCTCGAGCCAGCGTCGCTGCCCTGTGTGGGTGCCCTCGGGCGTTCACCTCGGCTTGTGGAACGACATCATGTCCGATATCACGCAGCGTCGTGACCTCTCTTCGCACCCGTATCAGATCTATCTGATGGGTACCTTTGGTGCCACCCGCACCGAAGAGAAGAAGGTCGTCGACATCCTGTGCGCGGAATAAGGGAGTAAAGGAAAATGGCAGTTGAAGCAGTAAAATCTACCCTTATTAGCAACGCAGACGCGACCCCTGCTGTGCTCAACAACCCCCGTGTCGACGGTGGCTTTGAGCGAGTAAAGGTTGCGACGGTCGCTATCACCAATGCTGACTCGGTGGGCTCGACCTACCGTATGTTCCGCGTGCCGTCGAACGCGGTCGTCACCGACCTGCGTGTCTACGCGCCGGACATTGGCACCACGACGATTTCCGACATCGGCCTGTATCGCACGGCTGATGACGGCGGCGCTGTGGTTGATGCCGACTTCTTCGCCTCGGCTCTGTCCCTCAAGGACGGTGCGCTGAACGGCGTGGATGTTCTGCATGAGGCTGCGGTGTTCACGATCGCCAACTCCGGTAAGGAGCTCTGGGACGCGCTCGGCCTCGCGGCTGATCCTTCCACGTCGTATGACGTGACTTTCACCTTGACCGGCGCTGCTGACGCGACCGGCACTGTGAAGCTCATCGGTCGTTACACGGCGTAATAAAGCGGGGCGGGTTGGGGATTCTCGGCCCGCCCCTCTCTTAACGGAGAACAGACATGGCAGATCGTTTTTACGGTATCGACCGCGGCCTGCAAGGCGTGCGTAACGTCACCGAAGCCGCGTCAACGACCGGCCTCGATGTGGAAGTGCGCGTCGACTTGATTGGTATGCCGAAGGATGAAGTCCTCTATATGCTTGACACGATCAAGCAGGCAATCATTCAAGACACTTGGCCCCCGGCTTAACGGTCTCGGGGTTTCCCGATGGCCGCTAGTAATGTAGCAATCGCAAACCTCGCGCTGACGAAGCTCGGGGATTTGCGCATTCTGAACCTCACGGATAACACCAAGCCAGCGCGCGAGGTGAATGCCGTGTTCGATATGACGCGGGATTATCTCCAGCGTCGTTTCTCGTGGCGGTTCTGCATCAAGCGTGCAAACCTTGCTGCGGATACCTCGACCCCGCTCTGGGACTGGTCGTATCAGTACCCGATCCCCACTGACTGCTTGCGCATCCTGCAGGTCGGACAGTGGTACCCGACGCCGGATCTCTCGGATCTCATTTCAACCGGTGGGCAAGAGTACGTCCTCGAGGGCAAGTACATCCTCTCGAATCAAGCTGGCCCGCTGAAGCTGCGCTATCTCTCGAAGGTCACTGACCCTGTGCAGTTCGACGCGGCGTTTGACATGGCATTCTCCGCATATCTGGCATACATCCTCGCGGAACCCTTGACCGCAAGTAGAGAGCAGAAGCAGATGGCGTATCAGGATTACCGCAACGCGATCAAGGATGCCGTCATCGCCAACGCTATTGAGAACCCACCGGAGTCGCTTGCCGACCAGACTTGGATCTTGGCGAGGCTGTAAGACATGGCGAAAAGCTCGCCCGCGATCTCTAACTTTAACGGCGGCGAGGTCGGCCCTCTCCTATCCGGTCGCGTCGACTTCGAGAAGTACAGCAGCTCCTGCTTCAAGATGGAGCGGTTTGTGCCGACCGTGCAAGGCCCGGCCAAGCGGATGCCGGGTACGCGGTTCGTACTGCCGACGAAGCTGCAAGACAAGCCGACGTTTCTCAAGCGGTTCGAGTTCTCGTTCGATCAGGCCTACATCCTCGAGTTTGGCGACCAGTATGTGCGCTTCTACACCGATCGAGGTGTGGTACTCGGTGACACAGTTGACATCGACAACATCACGCAAGCGAACCCGGGCGTACTGAGCTACACCGGCACAGACCCTGCCAACGGTGATTGGTTCTACGTCACTGGCGTAGAGGGCATGACGGAACTCAACAACCGTTATGTGCGTGTATCCAATGTCGATACAGGCGCCAATACTTTCGAGCTAACCGACTGGTACGGCGACCCGATTGATACGACGGGCTTTGGCGCGTATGTCTTCAACGGCGACCTGCACAAGGTCTACGAGATCGCCTCTCCGTACTCGGCAGACGATCTGACGAACCCAGAGGGTGGCTGCGCGCTCTCGATTGTCCAGTCCGGTGACGTCCTTTACATCGGCTGCGAGGGCTATGCTCCGCGCACGCTGACTCGCTTTGCAAACACCAACTGGTCATTTGCGACCTATTCGCCGACAGACGGCCCGTTCCAGACGGAGCCGCTCGAGCCCAAGAATTTCACGCTGGGTGCGTCTACAGGTACGGGCGTTGCGCTGACTTGCACGACCAACGTCTTCGAGGCCGAGCACGTTGGAATGCTGTTTCGGCTGGAGCCGATCAACATCACCACACCCCCGTGGGAAACGAACAAGAGCATCACAGCGGGCAACCTGCGCAAGTCTGACGGCAAGTATTACGAAGCCACCAACTCCGCTACAACGGGCTCTGTGCGCCCTATACACGAGGAGGGCACCGAGTCTGACGGTGGCGTGACTTGGGAATACCTCCACCCCGGCTATGTGGTCGTCAAGATCGCAGCCGTGACGGATGCTCAGACGGCGACCTGCGACATTATCGGCCCGGGCATTGCTCCGGCTGAAGTCGTCGCCGGTGACGATTGCCGGTTCCGCATCGGCGCGTGGGGCGAGGCGACAGGCGCTGCGTTCCCGTACAAGGTCGCGTTCTGGCGCGATCGGCTGTGGTGGGCAGGCAACCAGCAGATCTATGCGTCTGTGGCCGGTGACTATTCCTCGATGAGCCCGGACACCTTGGGGGAGATTCTTGCCGACAACTCGATCTCGCTGACCATATCGGTTGGCACGGTCGACAAGATCCGATGGATGACGGCATCGGATGTGCTCCTTGTGGGTACCGCTGGGTCTGAGATCGCGGTGCAAGAGATCACGCCGAACCAAGTGCTCGGCCCCGAAAACGTCAAGTACGAAATCCAATCGGCTGAAGGTTCGAGGGAGCTCGAGCCGGTGCTCGTTGAGGATGCTTTGCTTTTCATTCGTATCGGTGGCCGCCGGGTCATCGAGCTGCGCTTTGACATCCAGTCTGACTCTTGGGTTCCCCGGGACATGAATGTTTTATATCCCGAGATCACCCAGTCTGGCATCGTCGAGATGGCGTACCAGAAAGAGCCGGACAATATCATCTGGGTTGTGCTCTCAAACGGTCGATTGCTCGGCATGACCTATGACAGAGAGCAGAATGTCTACGGCTGGCACCGTCACCCACTCGGCGGCGTATCGGCCACAGTCGAATCGGTGCAGGTCATTACGAGCCCCGATGCTGACGTCAACGATGTCTGGATCATTGCCACCAAAAAGATTGACGGAACTGCTCGGCGCTTTGTCGAGTATTTCGCAGAAAACTTTGAGCAGGATGACGACATCGAGGGCGCTGTGTTCCTTGACTCGTCGCTTGAGTTTGACGGCGCGGTAAATGAGACCTTGCAGCCGGGTACGGGCGCGAACGTGCGCGGGTCGACCAATGTCCCCTTTACGGTGACGTCGTTCTTCGAGCTCATCACCGAAGACGGTGATTTCTTGGTCACCGAGGATGATGAGTTTCTGGCCATCAACGACGATGTGTTTGTCCCGGGCGACGTAGGCCGCGAGATCCGCGTGCGCTACTTTGACGAGGACGCACAGCAGTGGCTGACGGGCCGCGCTCTTATCACGAGCTACGTTGACGAAGGGCAGGTGCTCTGCACAATCCTCGCCCCGTTCCCGAACCTTGACGAGTTGCCCCTTAACGGCTGGCGACTGACCTCGACCGTGATTACAGGTCTCTGGCATCTTGAGGGTACGACGGTCTCGGCGCTTGCTGACGGAGCTGAGATCAAAAATCTGACGGTGACCAACGGATCAGTAACGCTGCCCGTTAAGACCGCTCGAGCGCAGATTGGTCAACCGTACACCTCTCGCCTTGCCACGCAGCGCATTGAGTCCGGTGCGGTAGACGGCACGGCGCAGGGCAAGACCAAGCGGTTCCACCAGATCGTGATGCGCCTCTACGCCAGCCTCGGCGGCAAGGTCGGCCCTGATCCGTCATTGACCGATTACATTCTTTATCGGTCGCTGTCAGACTATATGGACGAAGTGCCGCCTGTTCTAACGGGCGATACCGACAAGTTCCCGTATCCCGGGGGATACGAAACAGAAGGCCGCATTTGGGTGCTCGCTGACCAGCCGCTACCGCTCACGGTTGTAGCACTGTACCCACGGATGCAGACGGAGAACTAATGGAAGTCGTGCCATTCAAGGCCAAGCACCTGCAAGCGATGATGCTGCAAGACTCGCAGCAGTTCATGTCGCCTCTTGCATTCGACGATGACTACTGTGCGCAGCTCATCGACGCTGGCCCCGCCCACACGATCCTAGACGGCGATATTCCGATTATGTGTGCCGGTGTCGCAGAGATGTGGACAGGCCGATATGCCGCATGGGCGTGGCTCTCAAGGGACGCTGGACGCAAGATGGTGGCGCTCACTCGCATTGTCGACGACTACCTCAACACCCGCCCATATCGGCGCATTGAGGCGTATGTCGATGATCGGTTCGATGCCGGTCACCGCTGGGCGCGGATGCTTCAGTTTGAATACGAGGGCTTGATGCGTTCATTCGGAGCGCAGGGCCAAGACATGGCGATGTATTCGAGGATTCTGTAATGGCTGCACTACCTTTCATTGCTGCCGCTGCCTCTGCAGTCGGCACTCTTGCAGAGACCGGACAAGCCCGGGCCATAGGCAAAGCGCAGGCTGTTGGGCTTGAAGAGCAGGCTCGCGCGGCAACCCTTGAAGCTGGTGCTGCAGAAGAGGCCCAGCGCAGGCAGGCCCGTGCTGCGTTTGGTGAGACTCGAGCGGCAGGCGCTCAGATGGGGCTCTTGGAGTCGACGTCCTTCGCGGATGCCTACTCGCAAGCCGCTACAATGGCCGAACTCGATGCGCTCAATATCCGCTCTGCCGGTGAGTCTCGTCGTCGCGGCTTGATGTATGAGGCGGGCGTCACGCGCGCAGCTCGTCCGAAGTGGGGGCCAGCGGTGCTCTCTGCAGGCACGAAGGCGTTGAGCGCATTTGTCGGCACGGGCGGCACGCTCCCGGGCGGTTGAGGTCTAACATGGCAAAGCTCGAATTCTATCGTCAACGTATCGCACCACAGGTGGAAGCTCCAAGCGTTCGCGGCTTGGCGGCAATCCAATCCCCTGCGGCACAGGTTGCCGAGAGCATTGAGCAGCTCGCAACGATTGGAGCCAAGATTCAAGAGAACCGACGCGCATCCAAGCTTACTGACTTGAGCGCCCGAGCAGCGACCGAACTCAACCAGTTCGTGTTGTCGCTCGAGACCGACACCGACTACGACACTCAGCTCGACCGATACAACGATTACGTCAAGCAGCTCGAAACGCGTGTGCAGGATGAGACGAAGGCCGACCCGCGTCTGTTTCAGATGTGGAAACGTGACTTCTCGGTTCCGGTCACCGCTCGATCATTTGATGTGCAGAAGCGCGCGCTCAAGGGTACGGTACAGCGCAATCGCGCCTCGCTCGATGACAACCTTTACTCACTCGGTCAACTGACCGGTTCTGGCAACCCCGAGCAAGACAAGTATGTGCTGTCGCAGGGAGCCCTTGCGATTGATGACGCCGAGGTGGCTGGGTTCATCTCGCCCGAAGAGGCCGCCAATAAGCGGCAAGAATTTGTGCGCTTTGCCTCGCAGAACTCCGCAAATGTGGCGCTGCAAGCAGACCCCGAACAGTTTGAGATCGCGCTTGCTCAAGGCCAGTTCCCCGAGCTGCGTGCAGATGATCGCATCTCGTTTGCAAAGAAAGCGTCAGATGCTGTTGAGGCCAAGCTCAGAGAGCAGCGCATCCAAGAAGATCGAGATCGCAAGCTGCGTGAGGATGCGATTCGCCGCGACGGTGAAGACCTAATCGCCAGCGGTCGCCTCTCTGCCGGGTGGCTGCGCGCCAACCGTGATGACTTGTCGCCAGAGCAATATCGCTACTTTCAGCGCGCTTTGCGTGGCGACGAGGGCCAGACCAACCCCACGATCTACGCCAATCTACTGTCACGCGCTAGCTCCGGGCAAGATGTAAGCCAAGACGCAAGACAGGCGTATATCGACGGCAGGATCAAGCAAAGCGACCTTGATCGATTGACGTCGCTCTCGGCCTCCTCTGGCTGGTATAAGGCAGGCGCTCGATTCATCGCCGGATCGCTTCGTGTCTCTGATCTCAATCCCGACCCAGCAGCAGCGCAGCGGTTGGCTAATGCCGAGAACGACTGGCGCGAATGGGCCGAGAGTCAAGAAGACCCGAGCAAGATTACGCCGGAGCGGGCGATGGAAGTCGCGCGCGGGTTGGTGCGCGAATACTCCATTATCGACTTCCAGAACAACGTCTTGCTCTTGCGCTCGCCGACCTTCTTGCGCGGTGCGCGTGACAATCCCGATCTTGACGCGACAGAAGATGCAACACTTGAGGCTCTGAAGCGCGGTGATATCACCGAGGCCGAGTTTGCAACTCAATCCGCACTGATTAAGAAATGGCGCAGCTCGGTTGATGCGATGCGCGCCACCGAAACGCCGAGGGCGAAATGATGCAACAACCCCCGCAACCTGCCTCAGATGGATCTGTGGAGTTCATGCGCTATCGAGAGGATCTCGCAGCGCAGACCGCGGCAGAGGAATTGCGTGCTCGCGTACAGCAACGTCGTGCGGCACAGCAGCCCCAAGCGCCACAAGCCCAGCCCGCTCCGCAAGAGCGCAGCGCGCTTGAGGCCGCTGGTGCAGCCGCCTCTGACGTAGGCCGCGGCGTTACCGAACTCCCCCGAGCGATCGGAGCCGGTGTGCGCGATGCCGTGCAGGAGACGGTTAATCTCTTTGGCGATGTCGGTAACTGGTTTGAGAACACCGTCAAGACAGGCGGGATAAAGGTCTCGCGCAAGGGCGTGGAGTTTGTCTCCTTTGAGGAGCTGCAAGACCTGCGCAAGAAGGGCAAGGATCTCTTCACGGCGGCAGAGCTGCCCGAGATCGGCGACCCTGAATCTACGACGGGTAAGGCGCTCAAGGGCGTCTCACAGTTCCTCGCAGGCTTTGGCGCTGCAGGCAAAGTGCTCAAGGCATTGAAGCCCGCAACGACGACTGCCAAGATCGGCAAGGCTGCAGCACAGGGCGCGGTCGCAGACTTCACCGTCTTTGACCCGCAAGAAGAGCGCCTCTCGAATCTCTTGCAAGAAGTCCCCGAGCTGCAGAACCCGGTCACCGAGTTCCTTGCTGCGGATTCCACCGACACGAACGCTGAAGGCCGGTTCAAGAATGCCATCGAAGGGCTCGGCCTCGGTGTCGCAACGGATGGATTCCTGCTTGGCCTTAAGACCCTGCGACAGGCCCGGGCTGCCAAGCGCACCCAAGAGGAAGCCGCAAAGGTTGCCAAGGCTGCAAAGGTTGAGATTCCTGCAACGGTATCCGAGACGGAGCTCTCCATACTGGGTAGCGACAAGCCCGATGCGCCACTTGTTGGCGTGGCCCCGAAGAAAGCCCCGACTAAGCTCGAGAAGGCCGAGGCTGCCATTGAGGGCGTAACGCCGACCGATGTCGTGGACGTAGCCGATGGTGTGCCGCGCGGCACGAAGCCGGGCGAGATCTATATCAACTTCGCGCGCATCAATGCGCCGGAAGATGTCCAAGCTGTCCTGCAAGACATGGCCGACAGGTTCAAGCCAGATGTTGACAAGGCTCGCCGCGGTGTCCGGACGTTTGAGCAGATCGAGCTTGACGCTGCACAGGTGAACGCATGGGAAGCCTTGCAAGCCCGTCGCGCCGGTGAGCCGTTGAGCGCAGAGCAGTCTGTAGCCGCTCGCCAGCTCTGGGCGATGTCCGGTGACAAGCTCGCACAGGTCGCCCGAGAAGCCTCGGCAAACCCGAGCGAGGCCAATCTGTTTGCCTTCCGCAAGATGATGGCAACGCACTACGCGATCCAGAATGAAGTGCTCGCGGCGCGTACGGAGACGGCCCGCGCTCTGGCCTCGTGGCGCATTCCAGCCGGTGGATCAGCAGAGCAGTTGCGCGCGATTACCGATGCGATCAACAACACGGGCGGCGAGAGGCTGACCCGTGAGATGGCCGACCGGGTGTCGCGTCTTGTGAACGCTGGCGAATACGAAGCCCTTGATGCCTTTATCCAGCGGTCGACTTGGGCGCGTACCTCGGAGGCGATGCAAGAGGCGTGGATTATGGGCTTGCTCTCTGGCCCGAAGACGCACCTCGTCAATATGATGTCGAACACCTCGGTCATTTTTGCCCAAATGTACGAGCGCAGTGTGGCGGCGCAGATCAACCAACTGGTCGGCGTCGGCCCGGGCGTTGAGGTGGGCGAGGCGACGGCGCAGATGTTTGGCATCGTTCAATCGATGAAAGACGCCCTGCGTTACTCGGCTCGATCTTTCCGCACAATGGAAACCGGCTACGGCCTCGGCAAGGTTGAGCTGCCTCGAGAGGGTGCGATCTCCTCGGAGGCCTTCAACATCAGCAGCGAAACATTCCTCGGTCGCGCAGTCGATGGCCTCGGCAACGTGATCCGGCTCCCGGGTCGCGCGCTGGCTGCAGAAGATGAGTTCTTCAAGACCATCGGCTATCGGATGGAGCTCAACGCCCAAGCCCTGCGGCAGGCGACAAGCGAGATGAACGCCGGGATGTTTGGCCCCGATGAACTGAAGGGCCGCATCCAAGACATCATCGACAACCCACCGGAGAACATCCGATTGGCTGCCGTTGATGCTGCGACCTATCAAACCTTCACCAACACCCCGGGCAACCTTGCCAAGGGGCTGCAGGAGATCGTTGCGCGCTATCCGGGTCTCAAGGTGCTGCTGCCGTTCGTGCGTACCCCGGCCAACATCCTGCGCTATACGTTCGAGAGAACGCCTCTCGCGCCCTTGATGTCACAGGTGCGTGCAGATATCGCTGCCGGTGGAGCCCGCTCAGATCTCGCCTATGCGCGAATGACAACGGGTTCCATGCTGATGCTGACCGCTGCTGACCTTGCGATGAACGGCTCGGTCACAGGCGGTGGCCCGTCTGATCCGAAGGAGAAGGCCGCGCTGATGCGTACCGGCTGGCAGCCCTACAGCGTCAAGATCGATGACCGCTGGTATGCCTACAACCGGCTTGACCCGCCCGGATCGCTCCTCGGTATGTCATCCGATTTGGTAGAGGTTCTGATTAATACCGACACGGAAGACCCGAACTATGATGCCGAAGAGGCTGCCGTAGCGATTGCCGCTGCGGTCGGTGCGAACGTGCTGAACAAGACCTACCTCTCCGGCCTAGCCGACTTCTTCGAGGCGATGGGCGATCCGAAGCGCAGAGCAGAAGGGTTCGCTCAACGGTTCGCAGGGTCGCTGATTCCTGCCGGTGTGGCTGAAGTAACGCGGCAAGTCGACCCGTATAACCGCGAGGTCTACTCGATGCTGGATGCGATGAAGCGCCGCACACCGGGCTTCTCGGAAGATTTGCCTGTCCGGCGTGATATCTGGGGCAGGCCGCTTGAGTTCAAGTCTGGCCTCGGCTGGGCCTATGACGTCTTCAGCCCGATATACAGCAAGAAGGAAGACCCTGAGCCGATTGATACCGAGATGCTGCGCATTGAGGCTCCGGTCAGTATGCCCTCGAAGCGCGTGGTGTTTGACGGCGTGACGGTGGATCTCGACCGATACCCCGGCATCTATAGCCGATACCTCGAGCTTGCCGGTAACGAGCTCAAGCACCCGGCATGGCGGCTGGGCGCAAAGGATTACCTAAACGCCCTTGTAACAGGCAAGCATCCGATGTCGCAGATCTACCGCATCCGCTCTGACGGGCCGGATGGCGGCAAGGCAGATATGATTGCAAGTATTGTAAGCGACTATCGCAAGCTCGCCCGAGATCAGTTGTTGAAAGAATATCCGGAATTGCGTGATGAGGTGCGCGAACGCAAAGCGGAGAAACAGAGATTGCGCCTCCCCGTTCTTCAGTGAGGATTAACGAATGACCGTTTCATCATCGACTGCAAAAGTCAGCTACTCCGGCAACGGCGCAACACAAGCCTTTGCCGTTCCGTTCTACTTCCTCGCCGATAGCCAGCTCTTGGTCATTCTGCGCGCCTCTACTGGTGCAGAGACGACGCAAGTGCTTGGCGTCAATTACACGGTAACTGACGCAGGCGTGCTGACTGGCGGCACTGTTACGATGACGGTTGCACCGCCAACTGGCTCGACGCTGGTCATTGTGCGCAACGTCCCGCTCACGCAAGAAACGGATCTGCAGCCAAACGATCGATTGCCTGCCGAGACGCTTGAGCAGTCCATCGACAAGTTGACGATGATCACTCAACAGCTCGATGAAGAGTCTGCCCGCTCGTTAAAGTTTCCGGTTTCGGACGCGAGCGCATTTGACCCGACTCTGCCGGTATCGTCTGATCGTGCTGGCAAATATCTCAAGTTCAATGCTTCTGGCGCTATTGCAATGGAGAGTGTGCCGCCGGGATACGCGACCGCGGTGGTCACGGACTTTGGTGCCGTTGGCGACGATTCGACGGTAAATACGGCTGCGATTCAAGCTGCGATTAATTCGCTGACCAATGGCGGGACGCTGTTCTTCCCGACCGGAATTTATCGATCGGGGCCGCTCACAGTCGGCATCAACAACATCAAGTTCTTGATGACTGATGGAACGGTTTTGAAATTTCCGACCCTTGGAGTCAATGCCAAGGCAATTACGGTCAATGCCAATAACTTTTCGATTGAGGGCGGCAAGCTGCAAGGCCCAGCCGCCTCGGTGTACGTCATTGGAGAAGACGGCATTTACATGGTTGGCACATCAACTTCAGTTCGTAAAAGCGGATTGGAGTTGCGTAATGTCGAAATCACGCAGTTTGGATCGCATGGCGTTTACTGCCAGTTTGTAGACAACATTCTGCTGACCGAGTGCTATATCCATTACTGCGGATACGCCGGTGCGATGTTCTTGTCGTGCAATAACGGTGTAGCTACAAAAAACCGCATTTTGTACATCACGCCCGGCACTTCGAGCAATATGTACGGCATTTCGTTGACGCATGACTCAACGGGGTATAACACCGACCCAAATGCTGGGACGAAACAAGCAGCCAACCCGTTTTGCTGGAATTGGTATGTTGGTCAGAACTACGTTGCTTACAACGCGTGGGAGCCGATTGACACTCACGGCGGGTATGAGATCACTATTGACGGTAACCACGTTTACGCCAGTTACGGCGGCATTGCTTGCACCTCATCAAGCGGCGATGCGTCGGGATATGCTGGTTATGACAACGCCGTTATTAACAATATCGTGGATGCTCGCAATCCAGATGGCACGGCTTCGGGTTATGAAAACACCAATTACGGAATCAACATCAATGGCGGCCCTGCGTTAAATCACAAAAATGTGATTTGCGCTAATAACATTGTCGTTTCGCATGGCATCACAGCCAATACAAACTCAAGCGCGATTCAGGTGGTGTACGTTCAAAATGCAAACGTATCTAACAATATTATTCAAAAATGGGGCGGCTCTAGTATTGATATTACGGCCAGCTCGCATATTACCGTTCATGGAAACGCATTTCTTGAGCTAGGCGATCCGATTGGCGGCGCGACTGATGCGTGCCTGTTGTGCCAAGTGGTTTCAACGCTAGGCTACACCATGACGATTACGGATAACCGAGTATCAGCAAACGGCGGAACGGCTGGGTACATCGGATTCCGTGGGCCGCAATTAACAACTCTCCCATTCTTTTCTGGTAATGATTTTGTGGCGGCTACTTCCGCTGCCTACATTGTCCCAAATGACTTTTTGGTTAGTGACACCGGCAATCCAATCCTACGCGTTAATGTTGATAACGCAGGAGGTGGAGCGGCTGTAGATGTAGATGTAGCCGCACTGTCTCGATACCAATTCTTTCGTATCGATGTTACGTCGGATAGTGCAACGTCTGAAATTAATAATTTCTCGAATGGCGTCTATGGGCAAGTAATCTACATTCACTCACCCGGCTCAACAGACTTTATATTGACGGCCAATGCTAAGCGCATGGCTGGCGGCGCGGCTTATACCGTGACCCAATATGACACCTGTATGCTCTTGCAGACTGGCGGAGCAACTGGCACTGGAGGAGTGTTCTGGACAGAGATCAGTCGCTCTGTGAATGGGTAAGCCTAGCGATCTCTGCCTCTAGTCGTTTGATCTCGAGGGAAAGGATTGAGGCCTGTCTCCACAGGCCCGATCCTCTGACCACGGCAAGCGCGTTCTCGACGCTCTCGTCTTTCGCCTGCCCGTAGGCCCAAGGCGCTGCCTTCAGCTCATTTGCCCATGCACCGGGTGGGCTGATCTTGTCTATAGTCATGGCAAACCCTCAACGCTGTAGCTTTGTGATGGTGATCGCATCGGAGTGACAGGCTTCTTGATCCAGCTCGGATCTTGCCAATAGAGTCGGTTATTCGGGTACGCAATCCACGGCCCTGCATCGAGCTCGATGATGTGGTGGTTCTTGTGCTGGTCGCTGATCTCTGACCAGCCGCCGCTACACCAGTCAACCGTGAACAGATACTTGCCGGGTCGCATCACCTTATCGCGCCCGAGCCCTTCGACGCGGTGGCCGATCAGGAAGTCGAACTGATGCACGGCGCAATGCCTGCTGAACGAATCCCACCAGCACGCGAGCTCGAGCGGAAACGGATCGCAGGGCTTTGAGCATAGCGCGTGGATCGGTATGCGCGCCCATTGCGCTCCGTTGTCCAGCATGATCTGAAACATCGGCACCCGGGCTGGCTCGGCACGAAATCCGAATACCATGCACTCGGTAAACTCGCCAAACCCCTCGCGCTGGTCGTGCAGGAATTCGTTACGGACGTAGGCCCGAACGTATGGCGTGTCAGCGAGAAAGGTCATGCCAAAGTATACCGGGCATAGGTCTTGTTGCGCTTCGTCTCGCGCTTGCTGACGATCTGGAACCCCATGCCGCGCAAGTCTGCGATGCGAGCTGCGAGACGCAGGCATCCGAACCGGACGGCATCGAGAGCGGTGATGCTGCCGCGGCGCTTCATGTGCTTTAAGATTCTCTCAGTCTGGCTCATACGATGTTCTCCTTTCTCAGTTGTGCGATGGTTCTAATGACGCCCTCGAGGTGGGCGAGTCTGACGTAATCTCGATCAAGGTCGGTGTGGCTGCGGCGGTCGACTGCACTGTGGCACTCATGGCATCCCCAAGCGCCGAGCAAGTCATCGGCCTTGATGCCCATGCCAGAGATGCCGGGCATACGGATGTGTGCGAGCACCACGGTCTCGCTGTTGTGGTTACAGATCCCGGGAAGGCGGATCATGCAGCCGCGGCCTTTCGCCTCTTTGCGTAGGTTAGCCATAGTTGGGTTCCGGAATATGAATGCCGAGCTCTGCGCACTTGGCCTCGATGAGGGAAAGGTAATCGCTGAACTCCTGCTTCGTGAGCTTGCTCGACCTGCGCAAGGGCTTGTGCCGTTTCCTGCCGAATCCCTCGATGACTTCAGAACCGAATGCTTCGATGAGGAAGTACTCATGCAGGTCTGTGGTTGTCCAGCCGCGCAGGGTCTCCCCGCCTCCCTCTAGGATGGATGGGTACACCACACCCCAGAGGAAGGCGTTTTGTTGATCGCTACGTTTCGGCTTGAACGCCTCGATCGTCACCTGCCAGCTCTGCGCCGGGTCAAGTCGGCTGACCATGTTCGAGATCGCATTGGCGATCTGCTCAGGCGGTGTGCCTTTGGCGATGACGCGGCGCATAGTTAAAACGGGATAACCTTGTCGTCTTCAAAGTCGATCTTGTCCCAATTGTCCTCGCTGACCTCGTTCGCCTTGGGCGCAGGCCGCGCTGCTGGTAAGCCATCCTTGGGCTTGACCGACAGGCTGAGGAATTTCGAGCCCGGTTCCTTGGCGGTTGGGCCAGCGACTTTGACCCATCCAGAGAGCCAGTATTCGACGCCGTTGATGTTGATTGAGCCTGTATGCGTAGGATGCTTTTCGCTCTTGGGTGTTTCTTTCACTCTGCCGAGCGTTCCAGTGTTGGTGCGATCGTACTCTTTCACAAACTTAACTCCTTCAGGTTATTCACTTTGCGGTCGACTTCTTGCAGAAACTCGGTGACCTTCTGAGTGATCTCGATGATCTGCGGCTGGTCTCGATGAACACGGATGATGTGCAGGCGCAGGCGCTCGGGCAGTTTCGGCTGGTACACCACATAGTCGCACCAGTCTCGCCCGGTCACGGCCATCTGCCATTGCATCTGGAGGCGGTGATCGGTCGGAACTTTTCGGCTCTCGATAATGTCCAAGGCGGTCGCTGGCTGGACAGACTTGATCTCGACCAGCCCCTCTGCACCGACAAGCCCATCCGGTGACGCACCGGCCTCGAGCTTGGCGTGCTTGATGAAGCCCACCTCCTCGACGAGAAGCCCCACACGGGCGCTATAGGCGGCTCTGGCCTCGGCCTCTGTATCGATGCCGTGCTGCATGGCCGGGCTCGTATACGTCTCCGTAGGCGCTCCTGTGAGGCGCTCGCAAACGAGCTGCGCCATGTAGTTACGATAACCCGCCTTCGACTTGTCCATCATCACGTTTGAGATGGCAGAGGCAGTCACCTTGCCGACCCGGGAATTGAACCATTCATCTGTGCGCTGTTCCATGTCAGTCTCCCAATGCTTCTTCAAGGTTGCCGATCGCTTCGTCGAGCTCCTCGTCGGTCACTTGTATGGCGTTGTTCAGCGCGCACCAAGCCGGGTCGAGGCGACGCAGGGTGTCGCGTAGGCTGATCAGCAAGGATCGCATTTCGTCGCTGCTCACTTGGATAACTCCTTTTTGCGTTCGGCAAACTTCTGGACGGCGCTTGTCCGGACAGACTCCGGCAAGCTCTTGAAGAGGGCGGTCAGATCGTCGACCGTGTTGCAGGCTGCGAGCTTGGCAGCGATCCCGGCATCGAGCTCTTCGCGCTCGGCTTCCGGCAGATCCTCGCCAGCGTAGATGTAAAGGCCGAGACCATGTAGGGCGATGCACTTGGCAAGGCAGCGCATGATGCTCGTATTGACTGCAAATGAGTCCGGGTTCTGGATCGGCTTGTTGCGGTGGTCGAGCACCGGCAACAAGCAAGTCTTGATGTCGCCCTTGATCTCGACCGAGACCTTGACCATTCCGGTCGTGTCCTTGAGGTAGACCAGCGGCAAGCCGTCGAATTCGTGGACGGTGTAGCGCGCAGCCGGGTCGATCTTCAGCACCTCGGCCCAAGCCCATGCCCAAGATAGGTAGGTCAGGTTTCCCTTTTTCTCGGTGTGGTCGTTGACGTTGACCTTCAGCAATTCACTCATCGTCGCTCTCCTTGAGTTCGTCTAATGCTTTGTTACAGGCTTCGATCCGTTCCATCTCCTCGAGCTCTTGCATCTCGAGGTCTTGCTGGTGCCACCAGCTCAGATCGTCATCACCAAACATGGCTAGCTACCTCTTGCTCTACGGTGCAGTCCCCATCGCAGGGAACCAAGATCGCGGCGCAGGCATAGGCCGCGAGGATGAATACAACGATCGGCCAGACGCGGCTCATGTGCGCTCCTTGGTCACTTCGAGGATGGCCTCTTGGGTGCCGTCGAACTTGCCGAGGACATAGGCGTACTTGATCGCTTGAGCAACGATCGGGTCGAGGGATGGGTTGCTGACCATCTCGATCAGCGACTGGGTAAGGCGTTCGAGTTCAGTATTCATGCGAGCCTCGCAGCCGCGGTCTTGGCGGCGGTCAGGAAGTTGTCGGGAGGACTGTTGCAATCGAGCGCGTCCTGCAGCTCTGCAGAATCGTTCATGTAAAGCTCGATCACGCAGTCCATGCACCAGTCGTCGCAGGTGGCAGGCTTGTCGTCACAAATATCGCAGCGGTACATCGTTGGTATCTCCGTCGTTGTTCTAGTCGATGGGTGAATGTTAGCACAGGCTGCAATCCATCTGTCAACAGTTGCTAACTAAATATTTTTAGGCTAGGGTTCGCAGCAGGAGGAACCCTATGACATTTGACGAACTACTGACCGTGTATGGATCACAGGCCGAGATTGCTCGGGTCTACAACATCAGCCGCGCATCGGTGAATCGCTGGTCAAAGACCGGCAAGGTGCCAGAGCTGCGGGTGCTGCAGTTTGAGCGCAACCAGAGCCCCGCAGAGGAGCGCCAGAGACGCAAGCAGTTGCAGATAGCGGCTGCCCGTCGATGGGCTGAGAAGGGCTGACGGTGCGTTACGGCAGCGTTTGCTCGGGGATAGAAGCCGCGACCGTGGCTTGGCATCCCCTTGGATGGGAGGCGGCATGGTATAGCGAGATCGAACCGTTCCCGTGCGCCGTGCTGAAGCACCACTACCCACACGTTCCCAATTACGGGGACATGACCAAGTTTGAGGAATGGCCGAATGAATCAATTGAACTTTTGGTCGGAGGAACCCCTTGCCAGTCATTCAGCGTCGCAGGACTGCGAAAAGGACTGGCTGACCCGCGTGGCAACCTCATGCTCACCTACGGCGCAATTGCTCGCCGATATCGCCCCGAGTGGTTGGTATGGGAGAACGTCTTCGGTGTCTTGTCGTCTAACGGAGGACGGGACTTTGGAACCTTCCTCGGAATGTTGGCAGAACTCGGGTATGGGTTCGCCTACCGGGTTCTTGACGCTCAATACTTCGGAGTGGCCCAGCGACGGCGTCGTGTGTTCGTTGTCGCAAACGCTAGAAGCTGGCAACGTGCCGCAGCGGTACTTTTTGAGTCCCACAGCCTGCAAGGGCATCTTGCGCCGAGCAGAGAGGCGCGGGAAGGAGCTGCCCAATGCCTTACGGCAGGCGTTGGAAAGCGTTACGACCCAACCACAGAAACCTTGCCTGTAGTGCAAACAATGGGCGATGAAGATATTGCTCCATGTTTAATTAAACGCATGGAAGCTGCAACCGGCACAACGCAAGACGCGCAAATTATTGCCGTCGCCCAGCCAATCCCAATTGACACAATGAATCATTTAGGTCGCGGTGATCATCATTCATTTGGTGATTTCCAACCGGGCGGCCCTAGTTACACGCGAACGAAGGGTCACAGTCATGGCGTTGCCCAACCAATCCCATATGACTTTTTCCAGATTACTGCCCCCGTGAATCGTCAGTCACGACAACCGGGCGATCCTTGCCACACCCTTGCACGTGACAATGCCGCTCACGCTACGATCATGCAGTCGGTGGCATCTGATCAGACCGCTGGAACGCTCCGAGCAAACCCGGGTAGCGGTGGGCGATCTAATGGGACGCCTGTAGAGGGTGTAGCGATACAAGCCATGCAAGTGCGCCGCCTCACGCCCGTGGAGTGCGAGCGCCTCCAAGGCTTCCCTGATGGCTACACCAACATCCCTTGGCGCAAGGCCGCAGAAAGCCTAGACGGCCCGCGCTACAAGGCGCTTGGCAATAGCATGGCGGTGCCTGTCATGGCGTGGATCGGCAAGCGCATCCAACAGGTTAGCGATCTATGAGCCGCACCGCCTACCACCGGGCTTATTACTGGACGCGCTTGGACGCACGGAGAGCCTCTGCGAGGGCTTCTCGAGCAAAGGCAAGGGAAAGGGCAGCGGTTATCCGCATCGTCTCTGACGCCGTTACAGAGGCCAGAAACGACAAACCCCCTTTCGGGGGCTTGACGAAGCCGTCGGGCGGCTTTACGCTTGGGTTGCGGTTTAAGCGTGATGGAAGTCTGACGGGCTGT
>Ga0172367_10003305_pt1 | contig 21086 bp, 18 predicted proteins | sample Lak10m_FD_114542 | JGI IMG/M metagenome (GOLD analysis project Ga0172367, IMG submission 114542) | Freshwater microbial communities from Kabuno Bay, South-Kivu, Congo - kab_022012_10m | ecosystem: Environmental > Aquatic > Freshwater > Lake | place: Democratic Republic of the Congo: South-Kivu... | reverse complement strand
TTGTTCGCGACCTCACGGCCGCTCCGCCACGGACCCAAGACTCGATACGGGTGGGTGGCTAGCCCTTGCCCGACAGGGACTTTCACCCTGCAAGAAATGCCGAGCTTGGCTCGGCGCGATAACTTCCAAGAAGGAAGTTTCGCAGAAAGGCTGGAGTGGAGGATATACCCAGTTGGTAAATGGCTTTCTTAAGCGCGCACGGCTCTTCGGAGCGGACTGGCATCCAAAATACCTGCGTATCGTGACGGAGATGTTGATCTACTTCGGTTCAGAGACCTGTTACATCACACTGGTTGAGGCCCGTGCGCAAAACGAGTCTGTGTTTGAGCATGCTCTTACCGCCTTGATCTACTTGATTGTGCATTCTTCCGGCGCGTTGCAACGTGACGCAAGCCGCGTGCTCTGCTTGTTGTTTCTCGGAACCGGCTCTGTGGGCGGTGCTCGAAAAATGTATCGACAAGCCGTCTTGGAGACGGCAGCGGGTTTGGCAGAGTTCCACAGCCTCCCCGAGGTGGTTCGCAACGAATTGGCCAGGATCATTCCCTGGCTTCCCAAACTGATCGCCGACCAGGAACCGGTAAACGAGGCCGAAATTGCGCACGCACGCCGCACCATGTTGTGGCGATTCGATCCATCACACATGGCCGAGCGCGCGATTCCTCACCAAGAGCCCACCGGATATGCAGCCTTGATCGTTGTGGTTTTGGTTGCGGCCGTCGTTTGGATTCTCTGGAAAATCTTATGATTATCACGAAAGACAACAACTACAACCATGAAGACTGATTATCGAGTGTGTCAGAAATGCGGGACTGTTTATGCACGGAGAGATGCGGACGGTCCCGAGCCCATTACAGACATGATAGACAATATCTATGACCGCTCAACAGTGTGCCATAAGTGCGGCGGAAAAGTGATGTGGCAGTCCAGTCCGGAAATCGAGTCAAAATCCGGACGTGGCTGCCTTCCGGTGATTCTCTTAATAGGCATACTCGCTGCGCTCGCAATATGGTTCTGAATCAGCAAGTTCATCGGCCCGAGCTCTGCCGGCGACGAAAACAGGGGATAGACCCCGGTTTACGTTCGGTCAGAGATCGTAGGATGCATCGAGGCGCGAAACGCATCGTTCGAGTTGACCGGATAAACGCATGACTGAATATCGCCGCAACTACATTCCAGGGTCATAACGCGCGCCGCCTGAAGGCGGAACTCCAAACAGTTCGCGATGGATGCGCCTCCTTCTTCGGCGCATCCTGTAGGCTTATGGTTCTCGATTGATCCACGGCAACGGGTACGGTGCGCAGCCCCGGTTTGGAGTTCCGCGTTTACGCGGTCCGGCCCTCGCGGTGGCCTCAGGCCCAACCGCCTGAAGGCGGTACTCCGAACAGTTCGCGATGGATGCGCCTCCAACGTCGGCGTATCAGAGTCAGGTCTTGCAATCCAGCATTTCCGAGGTACACGCGGCACTATGTCCAGACCCCTCCGCATCGAGCTCGCTGGCGGGCTGTATCACGTAACGTCACGCGGCGATCGGCGCGAGGCGATCTATCGCGACGCTCAGGACCGCCTGTAGGATGTGCTGAGCAACGAAGCGTTCATTCACGGCGCACTCGATGAATGCGCCGCCTGCGCCGGCACATCGTATTCGATTACAATTGTTGGCCGAGGTCAGTTCGAGTCTGTCCGGTAAACGCATGACTGACTATCGCTGCTTCTACATTCCGGGATCGATAGGGTTCTTCGCGGTTCATCTGGCGGAGAGGCTCAAAGCAGGAAAACCGGTAACAGACCCCTTTTTTACCTGCTGTGTTCTCGCGGCGGCTGGGAATCGGTGCAGGCACGCCGACAATCCCAACGGTCGTGGCCTGGTCCAGCAGTTCTCAGGAGGCTTAACGATGAAACGCCTGTACCTCGACATGTGTTGTTTCAATCGCCCGTATGATGACCAGTCGCAATCCCGCATCCGCCTGGAAACCGAGGCGAAACTGCTGGTTCAGCAGCATGTCAGGATGGGAGCTTGCCACCTGCTCTGGTCGACCATTCTCGATTATGAGTGCAGCAATAATCCCTTTCCCGAACATCGCCTCGCTATTTTTCAATGGCGCCGCCTGGCGCAATGCTGTATGGCCGCCGATGCCGGCGTTGTCGCCATGGCGGTGCAATTGGAACGGCAAGGGGTTACCCGTTTTGATGCATTGCATGTTGCTTGTGCGGTGGCGGGTTCGGCTGATCTGTTTGTAACCACCGACGACCGCCTGATCAGAAAAATCCGGAAGACAGACCTATTACCCATCGTCTTGCCGATGGGCGCCCTGGCCATTTTGGAGAACTGGTATGAAATCTGATGCTGAAATCCGCATGACCGGCATGCGGGCGCTGATTGCCGCACTGGGCCTCGTCGAAGCTGAGCGCTTCTTGGCCGTCATGGCTCGCGACCCATTTGATTACACCGCCTGGCGGCAGCACGGCCTGCCTGATCTGCCACTCGAAATCCTGGCCGCTGAAGCCAATCGGCTATCGGCAGTGATTGACCGCGAATTTCCGGTCAGACCCGAATGAGACATGCGACCGATGACAATTCGGCCAAGTCCGTCGATCGCCACGGCAAGAAAACGATGGACAACCTCAGTTTTCGCTGTATGCCTTCTCAGCCTGGCTTGCCTTGGAGCATCAGGCCATAGAATGCGCTGAGGTACGAAGCGCATCGCTTGCGATGGATGCACCTCCTGCCTCGGCACACCCTAAAGTTCTACTGCATTCCGGCGCGACTCACCGCCTGAAGGCGGAACTCCGAACTCCGCTACTTTGCCGATTGAGGTATTTATCTGCTCGTGGGAAAGCGAGGTCAGGCCACGCTAACAATGCACAGATCGAGCCGGCTGGCCATCCGGGCCGAACATGTGGGACCAGGCTAAGAATGCCAGGAAGGCATTCAAACCCAATAATGCGCAATGAAGACCGTAGAGCCCTCACACCCGCGTCACGAAGTCGCCATAGCGGGCCAACAGCGGGTCGTGGGTCAGCAGGCGCATGGGTTCCACTTGGGCTTGAGCAGCCAGCAACCGGTCGAAGGGGTCTTGGTGATGCGGCGGTAAGCTTTCGAAAGCGGCAGCGTGCTCCGGTTCCACGGGTAGGAAGTCGTAGCCCGCCGCGCGGAAATGCCGGATGGCCTCGTCACCGGAGATCGGCATGTCACCCCGTCCCAGACTGTGCTTGATGGCGATCTCCCAGATGGTGGCGGCGCTGATCCAGACAATGGCGCGCGGCCCCAGGATCAGTTCCCTTGCCTGACTGGAAAGGCGGGGGCTGTCGGTGATGGCCCACAGCGCCACATGGGTGTCCAGCAGCAGGTTCATGACTGACCTTCGCCCAGGAACAGGCGCGCTACCTCCGTATTGTGGGCGTCGATGTCATCCGGCACTTCGAACAGGCCCTTGGCCACGCCGACTCGCGTCGTGGCCGGCACGCTGGAGATGGGCACCAATTTCGCGACGGGGTGGTTGTTGCGGGCAATGACGATTTCACGCTCCTCGCCCCGTTCGATGGCTTCAACCAGTCGGGAAAGGTTGGTTTTCGCTTCCAGCATATTGACTGTTTGCATGGTCTTGTTCGATATTGTGGCTAAGGTGACTTAGTCTAGTCTGGCTAATCCGATGTCACAAGCGCACCTTGCGTCGGGGTCAGGTCTTGCAATCCAGCCTTTCCGAGGGACACTTGGCACTATGTGCCAGACCCCTCCGCATCGAGCTTGCTGGCGGGCTGTATCACGTAACGTCACGCGGCAATCTGCGCGAGGCGATCTATCGTGACGCTCAGGACCGCCTGGAATGGCTCGCCGTGTTGGGCGAGCTCTGCCGCCGTTTCTACTGGCGCTGCCACCCCTATTGCGAGATGACCAATCATTATCTGCCGTCCCAAGCGGGCGCAGGCAACTGGGCCGAGGAGGTCGAAGGTCCGTTGGGCGATGCCTTCCGCCGCGCGGCGCGGGCCGCCGGCTTGCCGGAGGCTGTCCGCCGCAAGTATGAAGCCCCAGCGACGCACCAGGAAATCTCCGGGCGGGGGCGTTGTTGGTGTTCACAAGCTCACCCCAACTCACGACGCTGGCAGTAACGAGTAAATGCGCATATGATGCGCATCGGAGGTACGCAATGAAAGCTTCAGCACATACCCAAGCACGTAAACGTCCCGTCAACCTGACACTGAATGAAGATTTATTGCGGCAAGTCCGGCTGTTCACGCCCAACTTGTCGGGGGTGGTCGAAGGCTTGCTGACCGAGTTTGTCGAGCAGGAAAAGAAACGTCGTTTTGAGCAATCTCAACAGCTTGAAGCAACCATCGCACTGTGGAACGCCTTTGAGGAACAACACGGTGCGTTTGCCGACGAATATTCAACACTCTGATGCCGCAATTCGATGTACACCGAAATACCGGGTGTCAACGGGAAACCATCCCGTTCGTGGTGATCGTCCAGTCCGCGCTGTACGATGCCTATCGACGCCGTGTCGTGGCGCCACTGGTGCGCAAGGAATTGCTCGGGCCGGTTGCCGATCAGAGTTTCAATCCAACCTTCACCATCGAAAGCCTCGATGTCGTCCTGCATCCGCTAGAGATTGTTTCCATACCTATCAGTCAGTTGGGTGTTTGCGTCGGCTCACTGTCCGAGGCGGGCGATCAAATCATCCGGGCTATCGATCAATTGCTGTGCAGGGTCTGACAGCCGCAATTCTCATTTTGGCTTAAACCTGTCAGGCCGGCCCCGGAGAGCGGAATTCAATAGCGTATCAAGGCCGCCATCTGCGTGATGGACACCGGATTCGGGTCTTTTGGCCGATTCAGGTTCACGTCCCCGTGGCTGGATTCCGGCGGTCCCTGCCGGAATGACGGGCACGGGCCTTTGGGGGTCCGGCCCAAAATGAGAGTTGCTCAAGCATCGGAGTCAGGTCTTGCAATCCAGCATTTCCGAGGTACACGCGGCACCCTGTCCAGACCCCTTCGCATCGAGCTCGCTGGCGGGCTGTATCACGTAACGTCACGCGGCAATCGGCGCGAGGCGATCTATCGCGACGCTCAGGACCGACTGGAATGGCTCGCCGTGTTGGGCGAGGTTGCCGCCGTTTCAACTGGCGCTGCCACGCCTATGGTTCAGTCGGCGGACCCGTGACCGTGGAACAGCTATCGGGCGATGGTCGGACAGGAACCTGCCCCGGCGTGGCTGGAGACCGACTGGATACTCGGTCGGTTCGCCCAGGAGCGTGCCCGCGCACAGACCGGTTACGCCGCCTTCATCCGCCAGGGCAGCGAGCAGCCGAGCATCCGGGAAGGGCTGCGTCATCAGGTCTGGCTCGGCCATGAGGCGTTCGTGCAACGCCACCGCGCTCCAGCCAGGCTCCCGAAGCGGCTGCGCGAAGCGCCACGCGCTCAGCGCCGGCCGCTACCCCGGCCGACGCGAGGCCATGGCGCGCGCCTTCCAGACCGGCGTCTACACCATGCGGGAAATCGCCGACTATTTCGGCGTACACTACGCCACGTGAGTCGTGCCGTCCGCCGACTGGAAATGGGCGGAGGCTCCGAGGTCGACTTGCCTACCCCGCCAGAGAATGCTTGATGGCAAGACCTGACCCCGCGCTTCCGTGGGACTGACGGTGACGCAGCGGGGGTTGGTGCGCAGGCGTCGCTAGCATGCCGCTCGCTGCTGCCCGAAGCCCCGACGCGGCCACTCCAATGCGCCTAAGACAGGCTATCATACTAGGCGTTTGGTAGAGCTTAGTGCATAGTAACCGAGCATGATCGAGAGACCTTTTTGGCGTCAGCGGATTGAGTCGGCGTGGGGGGAAGCACCCATCGTCTGGCTGTCCGGTGTCCGTCGCTGCGGCAAAACCACGTTGGCCCAGAGCCTCGGCGAGGCACAGATTGTCTATGTCAACTGCGACCTGCCGACCGTCGAGGACATGGTGCGGGATCCGCGGCTGTTCTTCAGCGGCTGCACCAAGCCGGTGGTGGTGTTCGATGAAATCCACCAGCTTCGGGATCCGGCCCGGGTGCTGAAGATCGGCGCGGACGCCTTTCCCGAGTTGAAGATCCTCGCGACAGGCTCGTCCACCCTCGCGGCGAGCAAGAAATTTCGGGATACACTGACTGGCCGGAAGAGGCAGGTCCATCTGACGCCGGTGTCTTGGGCCGAGCTGGCGGCATTCGGGGCGGCGCTGCCCCGGCGCCTGTTTCACGGCGGCCTTCCGCTGGCGCTGCTGGCCGAGTCCAAGCAGCCGGGCCTGTATCGCGAGTGGCTCGATTCGTTCTTCGCGCGGGACATCCAACGGCTGTTCGGTTTTCGGGACATCAACCGGTTCAACACGCTGTTTGAATACCTGCTGCAGCAGAGCGGGGGGCAGTTCGAGGTCACCAAGACTGCGACCGCCCTCGGCATCTCTCGGGCTACTGTGGAGAGCCATGTGAGTGCGCTGGAGATCACCCATGCCGTCACGCTGGTGCGACCCTTCCACGGCGGTGGACAGAACGAGCTCATCAAGCAGCCCAAGGTTTATGGCTTCGACACGGGCTTCGTCAGCTTCGCCCGCGGCTGGGATCCATTGCGACAGGAGGACCTCGGCGTGCTGTGGGAGCACCTGGTCCTGGAGCATGTGCGGGCGCGGTTCCCGGACACGCCCGTGCGCTACTGGCGTGACAAGCAGGGTCGGGAAGTGGATTTCGTGCTCCCCCATCGCCGGGACCAAGTGGACGCCATCGAATGCAAGTGGAATCCAGATGCCTTCGACAGCACCGCCCTGCAGGTCTTTCGCAGTTACTACCCAGAGGGCCGCAACTACCTTGTCAGTCCCTCGGGGGAGCCGGGCTACACCAAGCGCTACGGCGCCCAGGAGGTACGAGTCTGTACGCCGTCGGAGTTGGTCCCGACCGAAGGCAGGTGAGGCCGCATCCGCCCGTCGTCCGAATGATGCGAGTCGGAAGAATAGAACATGCAACGGCGTGAATTGACGTTTCGGGTCTTCGTCAGCTCCCGCTTCAGCGGCCTCGTCGCCGAGGAGCGCATCGGGGTCAGGTCTTGCAATCCAGCCTTTCCGAGGTACACGCGGCGCCCTGTCCAGACCCCTCCGCATCGAGCTCGCTGGCGGGCTGTATTACGTAACGTAACGTCACGCGGCGATCGGCGCGAGGCGATCGATTGCGAAGCTCAGGACCGCCTGGAATGGCTCGCCGTGTTGGGCGAGGTCCGCCGCCTGGAAATGGGCGGAGGCTCCAAGGCCAACTTGCCTACCCCGCCAGAGAATGCTTGATGGCAAGACCTGGCCCCGCGCTTGTACGGTAATAGAGGGGGCTATGACCCGGCGCGCCTGCCGCCGCTGGTCATCCGACGGTTTATTCTCGCGCAATTTTCCGTCAAAAGCGGCAAAACTTGGCCGAGCCGTGGGTGACAAGCCGTACTTCTGGCAGCAATCCAGATCATACCACCGCCCTGAGAGAGCAAGGCCGCTGCGGCGCCGGCACGCCGTGATTCGCCAGCAGAGACTCATAAAGAACGCGCCAAATCTGGAGGGATCGCCAAAATGTCAGGAACTCCGGAAACTGTCTATCCAGCCATCCAGGAATGATAGGCTGACAGCAGACTATGACAAGCACCGCTAGCGCCGGACCCGACTCGCTTCGACGAAACCACGACATCGTGTATTTCGAATCTTACAAGACCGCTAAATATGGCCTCAGCGGCAGCCTCAGGCTGGGCCGTCTTTCGGCTCTGCGGAAACGATCAGTCTTGACTTTTCGAGACAGACTTGGCAACGTCTACGGGGTGATAGCCCAAACAATTGGATCAATTGTTAGGGCGCAAAAGGGGGAATATGTGAATACAAACAATCAATTGAAAGGCGTTGGTGGCTGGCTCAAGTTGCTCATTGTTGGTCTCTGCATTCTCGGGCCACTTGTTTCGTACGGACAAAACGCAGGCGAGATCGCCAAAGCAGAAGCCGCGAACCCATCACTCACATCTTTGGACTCTTGGCAAGCGTTCGTAGCGTATAGCAATTGGGCCTTGATTTTTTCCCTTGCAATTACTTTTTCTGCTGGCCACCGGCTTTGGAAAATTCACACCTCTCAATCTGTGCGCTTCGCAATTCTCGCAATGTGGATCGCTGCTCTCTTCTCAATAGGAACCGCTGCCCTTAGCTCGGCAGGTGGTGAGATTGCAGTTGGCATCATATGGGGCTGGATTGTGGCGCTGGTTTGGACGCTTTATTGGTCAGGTCAAAGCGCGTCAAAAAAACCCGTATTACGGGGGGACTGGAATTGCGCCCAACAATTCATTCAAGCCGAAGCCGCTTCCCTGCTCGACTTAATTCAGGCGTTAGGCGTCGCAACCACCCTACCACAGCCGCCGCGAGAGGCTCTGCGTAAGGTGACTGCCCTTGATCAGGCAGGTTCTCTCCATGGCCAAAGATCCCTGGAAGCTTAAACGAGACCCTCTCTACCGAGGGGATCGACGTGGAGGGGTAACCTTGCCCGTGCCGCAGGCAAACCGCTCACTCGTGCGGCACATCCTGTACTTGGAGGGCTATGGCCGGGAGACTCCTTATCTGTCATCGAGTGAGTCCCTAGCCACGGCAGCTCGTTTTGCCGGCGGTGACGGCGCCGTGTACATCGGGCGCCCAGAGACTTGGCCCGCGGTCGGTGTGAAGCATCGGAGTCGCAAGGAACTGCTCCAACTCTTGCGGGGCAAAGGCAAGGGTGATGGCCAGTGGCACAGCGCCTTTGAGGTTATGAGAGCCCATCAGTTCGTTGAAGAATCCGAAGAGCACCTCGCCGACTTCTCCGCGGCAGAAGATGCCGCGGGCTTGGAACGCATGGCGAAGACCGCCTTCTCGAACTCATAGCAAATGAAGCCAGAAGCTCTCGCCTCCTGCGCGAACTGTTGGTTCAATGGACTGCAACACGGTTCGGTCGGTCTCAGCGTTGGCTATTGCACGGAACATCGCGTAGTGCTCCGTAGACCGGAGGAGACAACGTGTGCGCGGCACATGCGGAAAGATCTACTCCTAAAGTCGTCCGAAGCATTCAACATTCATCATAAGCGGATCTACATGATCAACGATGGGGTACAACGCCTATCTGATCGGGAACGCGCTACTAACGGAGAATACTTATCAAAGGATGTCGACATTCTCCGCTCGGATGCCGTAGGCGACGCCGTCGCGGACTATGGCGAGTACGACACCAAGATCGAGTCGTTGGCGCAGTTGCGCAATCAAGCGACGCTTCGATCTGAATTCGCCATGCTCAATCTTGCGCGCGCCTACACAAGAAGATGCGTCCAACGCCAGGGAAATTGGACTAGCGGCGTGCATATTCTCTGGTGGACGCGCCGCCAGTTGGCTTCGGACACACCGCCGGTAAAGATCGGCGATCTCCGCTACGCCGCGGCAGCGAGCCTGGAGCGACAGCAGGAATTGGCGCAGTGGTCTCTGTTGATGTTCCGAATCGTCTTCATATCCGACATTGGTGCGCACGCCGCGTCGCGAAACGACGACTTCGGTAGACTTGAATCGATGGCCGAAGTTGCGGCGGAAGACACCGAAACACCGAATCTTCGAAAGTTGCAGAAGTGGATCCGTACAAAAGGGCTGCGGTGGTTCGACAGCGTAATGCCAGAACCGAAGTACCGCGCGCTGGTTAGTACACTCATTCGTCCCGACTCCGCCCGCAGCGACGCTTAACTGCTCGATGGGGAGCAGTCCGGCGGCGGGTTGTGGGGAGGGAATGATGCTCCTCGTTCTATAGGACGTAATATCCTGAAAGCGGCCGTTTATTAGGATCATGGCTATAACCGCCTGGCTTGTCATGGCAGCCAGTGCCAAGCCGGGACCACTTCAATCTCAATGCCATCCTCGCGCAACCTGTCGCTCTGATCGAGGGTGATGACGAGGGCGCGACGGTTGCCCGGCAGGCGTGCGCCCTCAATGACTCCCCGTAACTCGCGGGCGCGGTTGGCGGGGGTCAGTTCGAGACAAACCTGGATGGCGGTATCGGCCACGATGAAGTCGCACTCCCAGCGGTCGCGTTCCGCGGCGTAATGCACTTCACGGAAGCGGCGGCGCAACTCCAGCGCGACGGCATTTTCCAACCGATGACCGAGGTCAGGCTGAACCTGGGGCGAATTGGCCCGCCGTAGGCCGTTGTCAACCGCGTAATACTTGGCCGGCGCGATCACCCGCTGTTTGAACGACGGGCTGAATTTCGCAACCGGAAACACCAGGTAGGCGTCCTCGAGGAATTCGATGTAGCGCGATGTCTGGCCGACGGTCGGCACGGCCAGGTTTTTGGTCAAGGTCTGGAACGAAAGCGGCTGACCGGTGTTGGCCAGCAGGAACAGCAGCAGATTCATCACGTGCCGCGTCTCGCGCAGACCGTGGCGTGCGGCCACGTCGCGCTGCACCACATCCCGCAAGAGATCCTGGAGAACCCGATCCTGGCGCGTGTGCAGGTACGCCGGGAAACCACCATCGTCCAGATAGGCAAGCAACGATTCAGCGCTCCATTCCTGTCCGGTGAAACTCAGGTATTCGCCATAGCCGAACGGAAAGACCTCGAACGAGGCGTGTCGGCCGGTGAGCTTCGTGCCGAGTTCCCGACCGAGCAGCGAGGCGTTCGATCCGGTGACGCACACCGCACGCCCGCGGTCCAGCAGGGCACGCACCAGCCGCTGCCATTCGGCGGCCTCCTGGACTTCATCCAGAAAGACCGGGTGATCCGGGACGGATAACTCGTCCAGCAACGACAGAAATGTCGGGTAGTCGTCCGGCCCGAGGCCGTAGAGGCGCGTGTCTTCGAAGTTGCAGTACAGCGCGCCGCCGCTGTCGCGCATCAATTGTCCCTGTAGGGTGCTTTTGCCGCAGCGGCGGACTCCCAGAAGCACGGTGGCCCGCGAGGCCGTCAAGCTGAGGTGGGTGAGGATCTGACGCGGGACTTCCCGTTCGGGTGGCGGGGGCGGTAGCGGGTCACGCAGCACGGTCCGAAGTGTATCTTGTAATAGCATAAAATCATGCTATTACAACGTACACTTGCCGTGCAAGCCGCATTTCAAGGCGCTCGATGGCCGCGCCTCTTTCGTCGGCACATCCTGTGGATTACGACGCCGCTCGGCAAACGGTACCCAGAGCCATTTCCGGTTCAACCAACTCAACCTGGAAACCCAAGTCCTGGAAATTCCAGCTTCCTGCCGGACGGCTGAAGCGCTGGGCGTATCATGCCGGAGCCCGATGACCGCCATCGGGCCCAGGTTCGGAGTTCCGGCTTCAGCCGGCAAGCGCCCCGCGCGGGTTTACCGCCTGAAGGCGGAACTCCGAACATATAATCCAAACATGAACCTACCGAGACCTAAAGACTTTCGCCATGCCCTACGACCTCTTCATCTCTTACTCCCGCCGCGACAATGCCAGCGGACGCATTACGGAACTCAAACAGCGGATCGAGGCGGATTACCGCGCGTTCGCCCAGGAGGACCTGCGGTGTTTCTTCGATCTTGACGACATCCACGGCATGGACGACTGGCGGCATCGCATCCTGCAGGGGTTGCGGGAGTCGCAGTTGCTGCTGCTGGCGCTCTCGCCGGGGTATCTGGAGAGCCCGTATTGCGAGTGGGAGATCGTCGAATACCTGAAATACGAGCATTCCCGCGCGGCGGCGGGTCAGGGGGTGGCGCCGGTCTATTTCGTCGAGGTGCCGGGGCTGGACACGCCGGAATTCGAGCAGACGGCGGCGGCGTGGGTGGCGCGGGTGCGGCGGCGCAACCATTTCGACCTGCGCGAGTGGTATGACGAGGGTGAGATGGCGCTGAAACGGCTCGATGTCCGCGCCCGGCTCGACGACCTCGAAAAGACGCTCCACACCCGCATCTCGAAGTTGCGGCGGCTGGCCGCGGCGCCCGGCAACCTGCCCGCGCACAACCCGCACTTCGTCGGCCGCGAGACGGAGATGACGCGGCTCCACGAATCGGCCGGGCTGGGGCGCTTCGGCGTGCTGACCGCCATCCAGGGCATGGGCGGCCTCGGCAAGACGGCCCTCGCCATTCAGTATGCCTGCGCCTACGCCGACTTCTATCCGGGCGGACGCTGGCTCGTCGGCTGCGCCGGGGAAACCAGCCTCGCCGGGGCCATCCGCAAACTCGAAGCCGATCTCGGGATCACCTTCAACGAGGAGGAGAAACGCGACGACGCCCGCGCCGCCAGGCGCGTGCTTGCCGAACTCGAAACCCGCGCCCGCCAGGGGGCGGCGGCGCGCGCCGGCGAATCGGACCCGCCGCAACCGCGCGCCTTGCTGCTGCTCGACAACGTGGATGACGCCGCCCTGCTCCAGCCGCCGCAGTCCGACCTCATCAGCGGCAAACGCTGGCTGCATGGGGTGGCCACCACCCGCATGGGCGGCGACGAGTTCGGCCACGATCCGGAGCGCCAGATGCTGCTCGCGGTGGACGAATTGCCCGTCGAGGACGCCGTCCGGCTGATCGAGACCCACCAGCCCGACGGACGCTTCCCCAACGCGGCGGAACGCGCCGCCGCCGAGGAGATCGCGAATGTGCTGGGCGGGTTCACCCTGGCCATCGAGGTCGTGGCCATCCACCTGCGCGAACGCCGGGGCCGGATCACCTGCGCCGCCTTCCTCGAACGCCTGCGCCGCGAAGGGCTTGGGGGCTTCGAAGCCATCGCCAAGGGCACCAAGGGCGGCGTCAGCCACCAGGAGAAACTCGTCAGCGCCACCCTCGGTCCGACCCTCGACCTGCTCAGCCCCCAGGAACAACTCGTCCTCGCCTACGCCGCCCTCCTCCCGCCCGACACCCTCCCGCTCCCGTGGCTGCGCGAGTTGGTGGTCGGGAACTACCCAGGCCTCGGCAAGGACGCCGGAATCGGCTACGACGACCCGTGGCTGGACCTCGTGAACCACCTGCTCGGGCTGCGGCTATTGCAGGTGGTGGACATTGATCCAGAAACCCACGCGCCGAGGTTGGTGCGGATGCACCGGTTAGTTGGGGAGTTGGTGAGGGAGAGGAACGAAAACGGAAAAAGCGGCGAAGCCACAGTCGACCGGGTGGTCGAACATGCGCTGACGCGGTCAGAGCATCTTGAAAAGGACTGGTTCAAGACCGAGGCCAAGTGGGAAATCGATCCGCTGATCGCCTTCGTGGACGCGATGCTCGGGTGCAAACACGATGCCGCTCCCAAGCTGGTGAAGTATGTCGGACAATGGCATTACTTCATTGGAGCACATCGGCGCTATGAGCAACTCCACCGTTTCGCAATTGCGCAGCTCGAGACGGCGAAACCGCCGAATGAACTGGAGATCGCGATACTGAGTTCGAATCTTGGTAATGCCTTAAACGAGAGTGGTGAACTGATCGAAGCGGAGGTTCTACTTCGCAAGGCTCTGGAGATCGATGAACGTAAGCGCGAACCCGACCATCCCTTCATCGCGATCCGATTGAATGGCTTGGCATCATTGCTTCAGAGCAAAGGCGACTATTCAAACGCAGAGCCCCTGTTGCGCAGGGCACTGACTATTGATGAGAAGCGGCACGGGCTGGATCATCGCTCCACGCTTGTGAGCGTGAGCAGTCTGGCCTCCTTGCTGTCGAGCAAAGGCGACTATGGGGGCGCGCAGCCATTGTATGAGCGGGCATTGGAGGGCTTCGAGCGGGTGCTGGGACCAGAGCACCCCGACACGCTGGCGAGCGTGAACAATCTGGCCGCCTTGCTGTATGGCAAAGGCGACTACGCGGGCGCGCAGCCCCTATTTGAGCGGACGCTCGAGGCCCGCGAGCGGGTGCTGGGGCCGGAGCACCCCGACACGCTATCGAGCGTGAACAATCTCGCCGCCTTGTTGCATAACAAAGGCGACTACGCGGGCGCGCAGCCCTTGCATGAGCGGGCGCTCGAGGCCCGCGAGCGGGTGCTGGGGCCGGAGCATCCCGCCACGCTGACGAGCGTGAACAGTCTGGCCGGCTTGCTGTCGAGCAAAGGCGACCATGCGGGAGCGCAGCCCTTGTATGAAAGGGCGCTCGAGGCCAACGAGCGGGTGCTGGGACCAGAGCATCCCGACACGCTGTCGAGCGTGAACAATCTGGCCCACTTGCTGTGGAGCAAAGGCGACCACGCGGGGGCGCAGCCCTTATATGAGCGGGCGCTAGAGGCCAACGAGCGGGTGCTGGGGCCGGAGCATCCCGCCACGCTATCGAGCGTGAACAATCTGGGCGCGTTGTTGGATAGCAAAGGGGACTACGCGGGCGCGCAGCCCTTGTATGAGCGGGCGCTCGAGGCCCGCGAGCGGGTGCTGGGGCCGGAGCATCCCGACACGCTGATGAGCGTGGCCAATCTGGCCGTCTTGCTGGAGAGCAAAGGCGACCACGCGGGCGCGCAGCCCTTGTTTGAGCGGGCGCTCGAGGCCCGCGAGCGGGTGCTGGGGCCGGAGCATCCCGACACGCTGATGACGATGCAGAATCTGGCGGGTCTGCTTGAGAAGGTGGGACGCGCTCCTGATGCAATGGCCCTTCGCTCGCGGCGGCTTGAGGCCATTGGCAAGCGATCCGGCTCGGCACCTCTGGAACTCCGGACCGCGGCGTTGGATGCCTGTCGCATAGGTGACTACGAATTGGCACGCACATTGTTGGAGCGCGTGCTCGCTGCCAACTTTGAACTGCCCGGCACCCACTGCCACCTCGCCCGCGTCTGCCTGCTCACCAACCGGATCGAGGACGCCCGCAGCCATGCGGAACAAGCCTGGGACCACCGCACCGAAGCCCCGCCCTACGTCGTCCCACGCATCCTCTGGCTCCAACTCGCATCTACGATGCTCTCGCCGGATACCGCAACCCGTAATCCGCGATCGGCAATTCCCGCCCTTCTGGGGATGCTCAAGACCGCGTTCCAAGCCGATGGCGCCCACATGGAGTGGACCATGCAGCCGGTGCTGGAGAAGTTGGAAGGAAGAATTAAGAATGAGGAAGGTGGGGAAGAGCACTTCGCGCTTCTCACCACCCTCGTCGCAGCCTGTAATGAGAAGGCCAATCTCCCGGCCCTCGACCAGTTCCCCGCCTGGCGCGAAGCCACACCGCAACCGTTGAAGGACCATAGGATGCGCTGAGGTACGAAGCGCATCGCATCGCGATGGCTGCTCCTCCTTCGTCGGCACATCCTATAGGTCTATGGCTCTCGATTGACCCACGGCAACGGGTACAGTGCGCAGCCCCGGTTCGGAGTTCCGCGTTTACGCGGTCCGGCGCACGCGGCGGCCACAGGCCCAACCGCCTGAAGGCGGAACTCCAAACAGTTCGCGATGGCTGCGCCTCCTTCTTCGGCACATCCGATTCGCTTCCAACCTTGGCGGCGCAACGTCATTCGCCCTGCTACAAGTTAATCGCGCTATGGCTCTCGATTGACGCATGGCAACGGGTACGGCGCGCATCCCCCGGTTCGGAGTTCCGCGTTTACGCGGTCCGGCGCACGCGGCGACCACAGACCCAACCGCCTGAAGGCGGGACTCCGAACAGTTCGCGATGGTTGCGCCTCCTTCGTCGGCACATCCTATAGGTCTATGGCTCTCGATTGACCCACGGCAACGGGTACAGTGCGCAGCCCCGGTTCGGAGTTCCGCGTTGACGCGGTCCGGCGTGCGCGGCGACCACAGGCCCAACCGCCTGAAGGCGGAACTCCAAACAGTTTGCGATGGCTTCGCCTCCTTCGTCGGCACATCCTATAGGTCTGTGGTTTTCGCTTGACCCACGGCAACGGGTACGGTGCACATCCCCGGTTCGGAGTGCCGCGTTGACGCGGTCCGGCGCATGCGCCGACCTCAGGCCCAACCGACTGAAGGCGGAACTCCAAACAGTTCGCGATGGAGGCGCCTCCAACGTCGGCACATCCTATAGGTCTATGGTTCTCGATTGACCCACGGCAATGGGTACGGTGCGCAGTCCCCGGTTCGGAGTTCCGCGTTTACGCGGTCCGGCGCATGCGCCGACCTCAGGCCCAGCCGCCTGAAGGCGGAACTCCAAACAGTTCGCGATGGCTGCGCCTCCAACGTCGGCACATCCTACAGCTCTATGGCTCTCGATTGACCCACGGCAACGTGCACGGCGCCAGTCCCCGGTTCGGAGTTCCGCGTTAACGCGGTCCGGCGTGCGCGGCGACCACAGGCCCAACCGCCTGAAGGCGGGACTCCGAACAGTTCGCGATGGCTGCCCCTCCCTCTTCGGCGAATCCTACAGCTCTATGGCTATCGATCGGCCCACGGCAACGGGCACGGTGCACAGCCCCGGTTCGGAGTTCCGCGTTTACGCGGTCCGGCGCACGCGGCGGCCACCGGCCCAACCGCCTGAAGGCGGGACTCCGAACAGTTCGCGATGGCTGCGCCTCCTTCGTCGGCACATCCGATTCGCTTCCAACCTTGACGGCGCAACGTCATTGCGCCCTGCTACACGATAATCGCGCTGTGGCTCTCGATTGACCCACGGCATCGGGCACGCTGCGCAGTCCCCGGTTCGGAGTTCCGCGTTTACGCGGTCCGGCGCACGCGGCGACCACAGACCCAACCGCCTGAAAGCGGTACTCCGAGCAGGAGAATTCCGATCGGCAGGCCCCGGAACTGCCCAATCGGGCCGGGGTGTTGTAAGGTTAGGCTTCGCATTGCGGCGACAGACCGCAACCCGGGTTTACTCCGCCGGCCCGCGCGACCCGGTTCATTACTCGATGGGGGAATTGCATGACCGCCTTGCATCAACTGCCAGACCACCTTGACGCCACCGTAATCCCCAGAGCCTTGCGCTGGCGCTACCGGATTCTCGCGTTGACCTTCCCGCTGGCCTGGGCCCTGGGCACGCTGGGGTATCTGCACTATCCGCACGGGCCCGAGCGGGCCAGCCTGAGCAACGCGCTGTACCATGCCGCGCAATTGTTCCTGCTCCACGCCCCGCATTTCGAAGGGCCGCTGCCCTGGACCCTGGAAGCGGGCCGCTGGCTGGCGGCGCTTTCCACCGGCTGGGTGCTTTACGCCATGGCCACGCGGGTGTTGCGCGATGCCCGGCGGGATATGCGGTTGTTGGGCATGAAGGGCCATGCGATCGTTTGCGGCATGGGAGCTGGCGGCTTGTCGGTCGTCAGGCAACTGCGTCAGCGGCGCGAGGCGGTCGTGGCGGTAGACCCATCGCCCGCCCCCGAGGCGGTGGAGCAACTCCGCAAGCTGAATGTCCCGCTGGTGATCGAAGACCCCTCGCTGCCGGGAGTGTGGCGCCAGGTTCGCCTGAACAAGGCGCGTACCTTGTATGCCCTTTGCGCGGAGGATGCGGCCAATTGCGCCATCGCCACGCAGGCCATGGCCTGGGCGAGCCAGGACGCCACGCCAAGGCACTGCTATGTGTCCCTCGGCCACACTGAATTGCGCCATGTGTTGCAGAACGGTGTGCGGGATACCCGGTGGCTCACCTTTGTGGATGCCTTCGATCCGGTTGCCTTGAGACTGCTGGCGCAAGAACTACCGCTGGACCATGACGGGATTGGCCCGGACGATCCGCGCCAGGCGCATCTGGTGCTGGTGGGGTTTGGCCGGATGGGGCGGGCGCTGGCGGTGCGGGCGGCGCAACTGGGACAATTCGCCAATGGCCGCCGGGTCCGGATTTCGGTGATCGACCGGGAAGCTGACCGACACCGGGACGCGCTGCTGTTTCACCATCCGTTCATTCATGAGGCGGCTGATCTCGACTTTCACACCATCGAGATGCTCTCGGCCGAAGCCAGGGCCTGGGTCGAGGCCTGGTGTGAGGACCCCGACACCCTGACCAGTCTGGTGATTGGTTTCGACCGGCCGGGCGTGGCCCTGGAAGTGGCCGTACAATTACGGCCCCTGTTTGAACGGACCGGGACACGGGTCGCGGTGCGGATGCCCCGGCACAACGGGCTTACCCGCTTGCTGGACGTCACCAATACGTCGAAATCCGTCCATCTGCATTGCTTCGATCTGGACGACAGCTTTGCGCAATTGGCTTCAGCGGATGCCCTACCCCTCGAAAAGTTCGCCCGGGATATCCACGCGGCTTATGTCGCCAACCGGCTTGCCGGGATAGGTAGCGATCGGCCGGCCGATCTGCCGGAGGAATTGCGGGACTGGCCGGAACTCAAGGAGATTTACCGGGAATCGAACCGGCAACAGGCCGCGCAAATGTATTTCAAACTGCGGGCGATGGGCTGGGAAGCGGTAACCCAGACCGACACACGCCCGGCGATCACCGAATTTGACGCCGCGACCGTAGAAGTCCTGGCGGTGATGGAGCATAACCGCTGGCTGGCTGAACGGCGGATGGCCGGATGGCGCTTTGGCGCACCCAGCGACAAACCCCGGCGGCAGAGTGAGAACCTGATTCCGTGGGAACAACTCCCCGAGCCGATCCGCGAGTACGACAGATCGGCGATCCGCACCATCCCCGCCTTGCTGGCATCGACGGGCCTCAAAATCTGCCGCCGCCCGGACGGAGCAGCGGCGGGTTCGTTAGAGTCATAGTATGTGCTGAACGAAGTGAAGCGCATCGCTCGCGACGGATGCGCCTCCCGACGTCGGCACATGCTATCGAGCTGACCGACGAGGAAAAGCTGGACGACGCCAAGGCCGTGCGGCGGGTGTTCGACGTGTTGCGCGAGCGCGGCCGGGCGTTGTTCCTGCTCTACAACGTGGACCGTCCCGCGTTGGTCCAGCCCCCGCAATTCGATTTGCTAACAGTCAATACCAACCCAATTGCGCGCGGGGCGCGGAGAAAAACTTATGAACAAGCCTATGCCCACCGACAACACTGCTTACGACTTCTTCGTCTCCTACGCGCGCAGCGACAACGGCACCGGCTGGATCACCCGCTTCGTCGAAGAACTCCTCGTCGAGCACAAACGCTTCAGCTCTGGCCGGCACCTGTACCCCTTCTTCGACCAGCACGCGATCAACACCGGTGCGGACTGGCAGCTTTACCTTGCGCACGGCATCGCCCACTCGCGGCTGTTCCTCGCCTTCCTCTCGCCCAACTACTTCGCCAGCGAATGGTGCCGCAAGGAATGGCGCGCGTGGATGGACGCCGAGATCGCCCAGCACATCCTCACCGCCGGCGTCCGGCCCATCTACATCGTCGAAGTGCCGGGCCTGACCGGCAAAGGCCAGCTCTCCGACCAGCAACTCGCGCAGAAGCTCGCCGAACTTTCCAAACTGCCGGAATCCGACCGCGCCAAGCTCATCGCCGAGACGCCGCCGGTGGTAAAACATCTCCGCCGCCGCCAGCTCACGCACAACCAGCCTTTCTGCGACGTCCACGCCTTCTTCGATGCCGGCCTCGACGCCCTGCGCCGCGAAGACCTGCGGCAGGTGCTCGACCAACTCGCCCACGACCTCGACCACCACGCCGCGCTGCTCGCCCAGGCCGACGCCAGCCTCTCCACCGTCCCGGCCTACAACAAACACTTCACCGGCCGCCTCGACGAGCTGCTCCTGCTCCGCGAACGCCTCATCAAGGACGACCGCACCGGCGTCATCTACGGCATTCAAGGCCTCGGTGGCATCGGCAAGACCGAACTGGCGCTCACCTACGCCCACGCCTACGCCAGCGCCTATCCCGGCGGACGCTTCCTCATCCGCTGCGAGGGCAAAAGCGTGTTGCGCGACGCCGTGCTCGGCCAGAGCGACTTCACCGGGCTGTTCGGCGACCAGATCAGCGACGAGGAACGCAAACTGCCCGACGCCTATTTCGCCGCCATCCTCCGCTGCCTCCGCGCCAGGCTCGATCGTCTCGGCCACGTCCTCCTCGTCCTCGACAACGTCTCCGACCTCGCCCTGCTCGGCCACCCGCAAACCCAGGCGCTGACCGCACTCGGTCCCCAGCTTCACCTGCTGGCCACCACCCGGCTGATTCCACCGGCGGGCGGCAAAGGCAACTGGTTCTCCCTCGGCCAACTGCCCGACGACGATGCGCTGGACCTGCTGGAGAAATACCGTCCGTTCGCCAATGCATCGGAACGCGAGGCCGCCGGGCGCATCGTCAAACGCCTTGGTGGATTCACGCTCGCCGTCGAGCTGGCCGCCGCGCACTTGGCGGAACATCCCGATGTGACCTGCGCTCGCATGGCCGAAATCATCGGCTTGGAAGACCTCGAAAACCCGGTCGTTGTCGAATCGGCCGACCGTCAGAACATCCGCTACGAACACGACCGCCGCCTCAGCGCCGTGCTGGGACCGACGCTCGCCGCTCTGTCTCCCGCCGAACGCCGCGCGCTGGAATACGCCGCGCTATTGCCGCCCGACCACGTTCCGTTGCCTTGGCTCAAGACGCTTGTCGTCGCCGACTTCCCGGAGATCGGCCAACCCGCGCGTCTGACCGACCCGTGGAACGACCTCTGGCGGCGACTGGAGAAACTGGCCCTGTTCACCCGGTCCGAGGAAGAAACCACCGAGCCGCGCCTCATGCGCGTCCACCGGCTTGTGCAAGAATTGGTGCGCCCCAGGTTGGCGCAAGCCGACCTAGCCGCCCGCCAACAAGCCGTGGACGCGGTGGTGAAAGAGCGCGCCGGCGCGTTGGAGAAAGAGACGCACTGGGAAGAGGCTCGCTGGGAGTTGGAGCCTTTCGGCGCGCTCGCCGAACTCTGGGCCGACACCAAACATCCCGAAGCGGCTTGGTTACTTTCTCATGCCGGGCTGCACTGGCACAAATTGGCAGCGTGGACTCAAGCAGAGCTGCTGTGGCGGTGGGCGCTGGCGATTGACGAGCAGAGTTTCGGGGCGGACCACCCCGACGTCGCAAGAGACCTCAACAATCTGGCGCAGTTGCTGCAAGCCACGAATCGGCTGGCCGACGCCGAGCCCCTCATGCGGCGAGCGCTGACGATTGACGAACAGAGCTTCGGGGCGGACCACCCCGACGTCGCAAGAGACCTCAGCAATCTGGCGACGTTGCTCCAAGCCACGAATCGGCTGGCCGACGCCGAGCCCCTCATGCGGCGAGCGCTGACGATTGACGAACAGAGCTTCGGGGCGGACCACCCCGACGTCGCAAGAGACCTCAACAATCTGGC
>Ga0172367_10003304_pt1 | contig 21089 bp, 18 predicted proteins | sample Lak10m_FD_114542 | JGI IMG/M metagenome (GOLD analysis project Ga0172367, IMG submission 114542) | Freshwater microbial communities from Kabuno Bay, South-Kivu, Congo - kab_022012_10m | ecosystem: Environmental > Aquatic > Freshwater > Lake | place: Democratic Republic of the Congo: South-Kivu... | reverse complement strand
CGCGGTATACCTTCTTGATTACGACCCAGGCTTCTTGAAAATAGGTGAGAACCGCATCCTTCAGACGAACCAAAAAGTCTACGATGGATCGGATGATGCCTTCTAATGCGATACGGGTAGCGGCCTTACGGCTGTGGTGCGATGCAAAGTGTTCCATGCTCGGTACGAGCAGGGTAGGGCGCGGGATCTGTAATCGACGATAGATCGATTCTACGGCGATCTCAGCCATTTTAGCAGCTGACTCGCCGACACCTCCCTCATCTAAACTATCGTGCAGTGTACCGGCTATACGACTCATTGTGTCCAGATCATCGGCATCCCTAGTCACGGATTGCAAACCATTCTCCACAGCTCTTTCACGAACATCGAGTTCGGAAACAGTGTCTTCCAGATCGGTATCGGGTGGCGTGACGACATCGGTCGTGTCGTCCTCAGAGGCTGACAGTATGCGTGCGGTATATCGCGACATGATTAAATTCTCTCAAAAAAGTAAAACGGCATAATAGGCCCACGCAGGTATTACCTGCGTGGGCCTATGACGATCCAGCCCCGCAATACCGATTTTATTAAAACAGCTTGCCGGTATGGATGGACGATGTTACATTATGCGGCAGTAGGCGACGGCTTTTTATCACTGGATGCAGGTGCATCGTGTGCCTTCAGCGATACGTTACAGTACTGGATAGCGGCCTTGGCGGTTATTGTACCGATGCTGATTGCTTTACCGATCAGCGCATTCAACAAGTTAATTTCGGCTACAAGGGTCTGTTTGTATAGATTGATCTTTTTGGATACATCGACTGCATCTGTCTGTTTTGCCGTATCGGCCTCGATCTTATCGATTGCTTTATTGACGCTTTTACTGATGGTGGTGAGCTTGCCTACATCTTTCGTTATTGCTTCGAGCGATGTGTGTAACTCACCGATAGCGTCTGCGACATCTTTAAGATCGTTTGCAGTAGCCAGTTCTACTACCGTAGAAGGAGTAGCACTACCAACCGACTGAACCAGTTTATAAAAAGTGGCCCTTTGGGCATCAGACGATCCGAACGCAGTTTGTATTTTCAACTGTATCTGATTAACGAAACGACTTAAATCTAATTCTGTCGTATCATCTATTGCCTTCTGTAGTTTATTAATGTCGATCACCATTTCGTCTAGGGTAACATTACTTGTAACATTCTTGGCTATTCCTTCAAACTTTGTTTGATTCTGTATGGCTGCATCGATAGCCTCTCTAACGGCACTGATAAATTTGGTGGTTCTTTCGACGAATCCATACACGCTAGAGGCGTCGACGATGTGACCCTTCTCGTTAAATACTTTACCCAGCGCCGCATTTTCGATACCTGAGACCTTCTTAGCCGAATCATCTTTCAATGCTTTAGCTGCCGCCACTACGGCATCGACCCTTTTCTTCAACCCCCACTGAGTGATAGCGATCCATGCTTTTTTAACCATATCCACCACGTGTTGGATCATGCGCTGTATCCATTCGACGAGACGACTGCCGATCTTACCGATCTGTGATCGTGTCTCTTCCAGGGCAATGCGGGTTGCGTGCACTCGGGTATTCTTAGTACTGAACGATTCCAGACTCGGCATCGGTTTGGCTTTACGCAGACCCAACCGACGGTAGATGGACTCTACTGCGATTTGCGTGATTTCGGCAGTATCCTCGTCCAATCCTTCACCGTTTTCGACGCTTTCTTCCATGACGTCGCCGATATCACTCAGGGTACTGACATCGTCTAAGGTACGGTCGACGGATTCGACGCCATCATCCAGATCACGACCGTCTGCTTCGATTTCGACCACATCTTGTTCAAACCGAATATCGGCAACATCGTCTTCAACACTTGCCTCGGCGTTAGTATCCAATTCTGTCTCATCCTCCATGGCAAACATAAGACCGCGAGCATATTTAGACATATACGTCCTCTTGAAAATGATAGCATAGACTCGCAGGCGGTGTAGGCCTGCGAGTCTAGGGTTGGTTTAAGTGACGGGATTATGCAGCGCCTTCAGGTTTTTCAGCCGGTGCTGTCTGTGCCTTGATGCATGCTTCGCAATACTTGATACCTTCATTGATGGTATTAATACCAATGGTAGTAGCATGATGACAAATAGCATTCAGCAAGTTACCTTGAGCCATGATGAGTGTACGGGCTTCATTAAGCGATTTCTTTACAGCGGCATCGCTATCACTGGCCTTTTTATCGTCGATAGACTTTGCAGCCTTTTCATATTTCTTGGCAATAGCGTCTACTTTGCTTTTACCGTTCTTGGTGATTTTATCCAAACCGCCTTTCAAAGTCTGGAGTGATTGGGCAATTGATTTCAGATGAGTTTCATTCGCATTTGCGATTTTTTCACCCGGCTCTCCAGAACGGTCCAGTTTAACGAGTTTGCCTTTACCGGATTCATCCGTTTCATATTTAAACCCAATGCCGTATACATACAACGTATTTTCGCCGCCTGAAACAAATCCACCTATTGCTTCATCTACTTCTTTCGAAAAGCTGTCTTTATCAATATTGGCCCACGTTTCTATATCCTTGGCACTCAGTCCTTTCAAAGACCGATCGGCGACTGCATCCAATTTACCCAACACTTTTTCAGTATTGGCTAGCAACGTTATCGCATTATCAACAGCCTTTTTCACATCAGCTACCGTCGCATCGCCGCCTTTCAAACTGAAGGCTTTAGCAGCACTCTTGTTTTCAAGCGTTTCGAATGACTTAGTGCTGCCATCTTTTACCGATTTGATGCTGGCTTCAAGCGCCTTAAGGCGTTTGTCCATACCCATCTTGGTGAAGAAGGTGGTGATTTTATCCCACAGCTTCCCGAGGTTTTCCATAATCCCTCGTATGAACTTCATAATGCTGGCACCGATGCCGGCTGACTTTTCTTTCATATCTTCCAATGCGACGCGAGTCGCTTGCAACCGGGTACTTTTAGAACCGAATGATTCTAAGCTCGGCATCGTTTTTGAATGACGTAGGCCCAGACGTTTGTAGATGGCCTCGGCAGCGATTTCGATCACTTCGGCGGTATCTTCATCGATACCTTCACCGTTTTCGACGCTTTCTTCCATGACATCGGCCATGTCATCCAGTGTCTCTTTATCATCCATGCTGCTGTCGGTGACTTCGATACCGTCTTCGATATCGCGTGCATCTTCGTTGATCTCTGCCATCTCAGCTTCTGATTCAGCGGTATCTTCAGGTACTTCTACACCGACGCCATACATCTCGTCATCATTTTCCAAAGCGAACACTAAACCACGTGCGTATTTTGACATAAGTAAAATCTCTCTGTACAGATTGAAAAAAGGAGGGTGCCATAATGCTAGTAGGCACGGTAAATCTCATTACTAGCAACGAGATACCAAACTATTTACGATATGACCTTAGGATGCATTTGCTTCGTCGTAAGCATCTTTTTTAGGGCTGGTAGCACGGTATGCTTTAATCGATGCCTCGATATACCGGATACCAGCCGCTATGACACGACGTTGATAATCGTGCAAATGAACGGCGCCAGATAAATATGTTTTATCTAAACTCCGTGCGCGTAATGCGATATATTCAGCCTGCGAATCTTCGATGGAGATGCGCTCATCTCCGCGATCCAGGTATTTGACATAACGGTCGATTGCCTTTTTCAACGCATCGCGTTGTCGTATAATCTCTGGTCCGCTTTGCCGTTGTTTAAGACCGATCTCACACAGCGATAAGAGTTGATCGATGAATGTCGGCAGTACTTCTAAACTTAAATACGGCACTGCCGACATCGTTTCGATATCTTGACTGGCGACACCGAAAAAGAATTTAGCCGCTTGATAACCGCCGATAATCGCTTCACGATCATTTAAAGCCCCTGCAGGCAAGTAGGCGATAAATTTCAAATCACCGGGCAAAACTTCCTTATATACGAAACTCTGACAGTGATTTCCAATACACTCGTATCCATCGACGGTTTCCTGAGTAAAGCCCGGAATCGCCATTTGCTCCCGCATCAGTGACTCCGCCCTGACTTTTAACTTCTGATCCACCACAGTTTCGATTAGCCGTTGTGTGGTGTATAAGTGGTTTTTGATGGCTTTGCTCAAGTGATCAGAATAGACTTCGCTAAAAGCAATTGCCGGTTTTAACGTCTCAGTAAAGTCAGTTTCATCACCGATCTTCAGCGTTTCAATAACGCCGGTCACTGTATACTCGCCCGATACTTCACGGTCGGTAATATCCGGTAAATTATTCAGTGCATCTACTGCTTTTTTAAGGTCTGTCAATGAGGCCGATTGGCGTTCATAACTCTGTATGGAGTTCTTGACAGCCCGTACAAACAATTCATTACCTTTATGAAAGCTACGCAGTATACCGTCGAACGTCCTGGTGATGCCCTTGTATACATGCTTAAGGGCCAGGCCGCCGTATTTAAAGCCGACTTTAGCAGCTTGGACACCGACCTTAGCAGCGACACCGCCTGCTTTTACTGCACCAGCCGAGATATCCTCCGGATAAATCCCGTTATTAACACCGGTGAGCAGGTGGGGTTTAAATTCATCATTTACCGACAACAATGCTATCGCGACGGTTTCCATACCACTGGCAAAGGATTCGATGGCCACTTTTGCACTGGCGTTGGCTGCATCATCCGCGGCCTCATCCGCAGTATCCTTTTTTGAACCCTCTTCTTCACCTTCCGTGTCATCCGCTGCCGTACCGTCCGTATCATCTTGAGCTGCCTTCGGAGCATCCTTATCGACCACAGTATCTGCATCGGCCTCCTGGGCTGCATCATCATCATCCGCATCGGCTTTTTCGTCTTCTGCCTCTGATGTATCATCGGATGCAGCCTCCGACGGTTCATCGTTCCCCATGCTGTCGAAATCCGAACCGCCTGCATCATCGCCTGCATCGTCTCCGGCAGTATCCGTATCGTTCGCTGCAGCAGAGGCGGCCGCCTCTGCTTCATCCTTCGCCTGTTGACGGATCTCGTCGTGCAAATTGTCATACACATCGCCACGGGCCGCGAGCTGTTCTGCGCGTGCCAGCCGCGTGACGGCCAATTGGGCTTCTAACGCCATGCGACTGTAATACATGGCTACACCGGCGTATATTCGGTTTGCTTACCGAAAGTGATGTACAACGTGTATAACATATCGCGAAAGCCATCGGGGTACGAGACCCACCGCTGGATGAACGGAATCAAGTCGGGTGGCAAGATCCGCGGACGCAGGCTGCTGGCCATGATCGTCTCCTGTTGTTTCAAATCAAAATAGCCGGACGGTTCATACAGCACCCGTGCATCGACATCCGTCGTATCCCGTGCTTCGATCAAGTTCATCCAACTGTCGATACCGATATTGCGTGCACCGCTGGACAAGTAGTTCAGGGTATCGAACACAAAACGACGGTGCATCGTCGTCAGGTACGGGCTATGGCGTTGCATTTCATACCACTGATACGGCGGACGGTCATTGAATGCCCGTTTAGCGGCAGTCAAAATACGCTGCCTGAAATCAAAATCGCGCAGCAACTGTTGCGTATCTTCAAAGGCTTTGAAGATGCTTTCAATTTCACGGTAGTAGTGAAACGGATTGTTGGTGCGTCGATCTGCTTTAGCGAGGTTCATCAATTGCAAGGCCGTCTTATCCTGCGTCGGATAGGAGCGGACTAAATCATCCATCGGGTAACTCAAGTACCCGCTTTGTAACACCACGTATTGAGCCATGTTAGCGCTCCATATCCGACAGTTTACGATCTAACTTATCTATACGGTCTTGCAAATACTGTATTTGTTTTTCCAGTGCGGGATCTTGGGCATCCTCGTGAATGGATTTCAATTGCAATAGACGCAGTTCCAGCATCTGTTTCTTATCCTTAGAGGCCTTATACCGGTTGGCTTGCCACTCTGCAAAGATCAGCCGGAAATGATAGACTGGCGAGCCGATAAACTCACGCACCATGACATTACTATATGGATCTAAAGCGGCTTTATCGAAGACACCGGCTACGGCTGCGACGTTGCTGTCATTCAACACTACGTCTGGTATTTTAGCCAAGTCTTGTTCAAACTTAGCCGTGGGTCGGCTGTAGAGGGTCAGCAGTTGCGCATAGACCAGGATGTTTTGTTCGATCCAGTCGACCGAGGCTTTTGACATCATGCGGTCAAGCGGATAGTCCGGTGGAGCCGATTCGGCACACAGGCAGTAGTTGAGTACATCCAGCGTATACCGCGAGAGGAATGAAAAGTGCTCGCAGGCGCGAATGAGGACGGCTTTCTTTGCAGTCAACCCTTCGTTAAGGACGTCGGTGCCCAGGATCTGCTCCAGCTCTTTCTCAACGATCTCCAGGTTCTGCACAATGTTGGGGATGGTCTTAGCAATATCGACAGCTAATTCATTGCCTTTACCGACCGAGCTTTTGTAGTTACGGTAAAAGATCGTAGCGAGATTCTGAACGGCGACGGATCGCCATTTGAAGCCAGCGCTTTCCTGTGTGAGCAGTTCATACGTTTGCCGCAGGTTTTCAAATTCGCCTTTGGTCACACGCAAATCTTCCAGTATGTCGTCTTTACGCAAATGCGGCAATAACGACTTAATGTAGTTAAATAGAGGGATGGCCATGAGAAGACTCCGGTACAGTCAATTAATAAGACGGGGCATTGCCTAGTTGATAGGCTTTGAAGATGTCCATGATATCCGGGCCTTTGCCTTTACTGGCTTGGCTGAGTTCACGGATACTGACGTCAGTGGGTGCGCTGATACCCCGATGGTAAAAGATGACGCGATTGTAGCGGGTATCGATGACGGCGATGATCATGGCATAGGTCGAAGCAAATGCCTTTTCACGGACTTTAGGATTGCTGAGCTTACCGCCGAGTTTTTGTTCTACTTGCAACGCTACATCCTGCGTAATGACAAATAAGTTGGATGCGGTCGCTAGTGAGGGATTTTGTGTCAACATGCCGTATTTGCGGCTGTTGTTGACCCGGCGCATGATTTCAGAATAGGTGCCTTGTTCATCGTTCATGAGCGCTTTACGGTGCTCGTCAATCATGTCTTGACACAGGATCAAATCGCGGATGAACCCAATGCGACCGGAGCGCCAGGCGTGGAAGCGTTCTACAAACGTATCTTCTTCCGTCAACTGTGTCAGTATCTTAAGAATGGAGTTGGTCGGCAACAACGACGGTGACAAACGCACCATCACCGGGATCGTCATCGTAGAGTTGGCGATACTGCTGGTGGTTTCAGAATCCGTATCAGTTTTATACGTTTTGCTGTATAGAGTATCGCCCTGTTTCGGTATCGTGGTGGTTTGACCACCCACAACACGGTCAGTACGTTCAGTTTGATTGCGATTGACATTGATCTCGATATTGATCACCTTGCCTACCGCCAGATTCGCCGTCTCACTCAGTATCTTACCGGGATCACGTACGCTGCCGGATGCTGCCTGCGGATCGACTTCAGCACCCAGGGTGGTTGACTGTGTGATTGCAGTGGTATTTTGAGACAGTTTGTTATACGGATCCTGCTTGGGTGGTTTGCCTGGGTTACCTGGATTTGCAGGAGAGGCCGTGGCTTCCAAGGCGATACTGCGCGGCAATCGGTATTCATACTCGTTAGCATTCATCACCGTGTGATCCCGCAGCGATTCTAATGACGATGCCATCAGCCACCCGGTCAAATCCCGATCCGGGTTCAAGCGATCCAACGTCTTAATAACTTTAATACTGTCGACCCGACCGCCGATCGAGACGGCTTGCATGTAATAACCGATAAAAATATTCAGCAACGTCGTCATGACATCCGGCAAATAGTCCAATGTCAGACAATCCTTCGACACGATGGCAAGTGGTTCTACCCGCGCCAATTTAGCAACATCGACCAACGACTGCGTTTCAGCTACCGTAAGAATAGATTTACTCGCATCCACCTCCAACAGCTTACCCTTATTCTTCAAATTGATAAGTGCGTCTATGATCTGAAAAACTGTACCGATCATCTTTGTGTACCTGTGTTAATTAACAAAAAAGGAGTCTTCTCATGGCGACACCGCCCGATTCTAAAGCTATACTGACCCTCGACGATTTCTTTCAAACGACGGCGATCGGTTCAGTTGAAAAAGCCATCGGTAATAACTTGTATGGTTTCAACCACCGGCAGATCCGGACCTCTGTCCCGATCAACAAAGATACGTATGGTCTGACCTTCTTTACACGCCCGCAGTTGAACATGCAGGGCGATAACATCCGAAACATTCGCCGCTTCTATCCCTTATTGACCACCAACCCCGTCACGATCCATCGCTACGTACGCTGCATGCTCGACCCGCGCTTAGCGGCCGATAACATCACATGCCCCCTCGTCGACAACCAGCAAGCGTTTATCACCATCCTGTCCAATAACTTGACCAACATATCGGGCTGGCCGGATATGGTCGTGCCGACCTTTACGACGAAAGAGGGGTTGTATAAAGAAGCGTATTCACAGGTCGATGGCATTGTCGAGAATTATTCGGCATATAACATCAATGCGACCTTCCGCAATACGCGCGGAGATCCCATTGTGTATTTGTTCTACGTCTGGGCTTTTTACCAATCCCTCGTCTTTCAAGGGCTGATCGTTCCCTATCCCGACTACATCATTCAAAACCGATTGGACTATAACACGCGTATTTACCGACTCATCTTAGATGTCAATAAACGCTACGTGACCAAGATCGCTGCCTGTGGCGTCGCCTTTCCCATTTCCGATCCGATCGGCCAGTTTTTCGACTACAGCGATGAAAAGCCGTATAACGATCAAAGCCGCGATATCACGATTCAGTTTCAATGTTTAGGCGCCCAGTATTTCGATGACATTTTGGTCAAAGAGTTTAACCAAACGGTGCAGATTTTTAATCCGGAGATGCGGGATCAATTCCGCGACGGCACCTTAGTCAAGCTCAGCCCTAACCTCATTGGTTACTTTAATAACCGAGGCTACCCTAGAATTAACCCAGATGATTACGAGTTAGAGTGGTGGGTCCCGTATGAGTTCTTCGTCGCTCGGACGCAAGGATTATTCGATTCCAATATGACGCAGCTCGATCGTTTAGAAGTCCAAGATGCTATCAATGTAGGAGATTAAACTATGTCCGCTTTATCAGCCACCACGAACGTAACTTTCGCAGAATGCTTAGGCAGCATTCGCCAATACAAATATAACCCGACGCTGATTCAGCGTAAAGTGCTGGACTTGTTAGGGACAGTCGTCGATGGATCGGTCGAACTGGTCGATCCGACCAACCCGTTTATCTTTTTGTTGGAAGCCAGTGCCGTCAATACTGCAGCGGCTATTTTAGAGACGGAGACCAGCACCCGTAAATTGTATCCGCTGCTGGCCCAAACGGAAGACGATCTGTACCTGCATTTAAGCGATGTGGATTTCTTAAACCGGTTTGCGACGCCCAGTCGGGTGACGTTGAAATGGCTGATGAACTTGAATGACCTCACCAACCATTTTATTGCCGAACCGTCCAATACCGCGTATCAGGTCACGATGCCCCGTGAGACCACGGTGACGGTCAACGGCTTGAGTTTCATGCACCAATACCCGATCGTCATTCGTCAGTATGCGAGCGGTGTCATCGAGGTCAGCTACGACGCGACAGTATCGTCGCCGTTACAGACCCTGACTACGAACATCATCCCGGCGGTCGTCAAGTCCGATGCGACCGGGACACAGTGGCTGTACTTTGAAACCGAAGCCATCCAGATGTCCGTCCAGTCCGTCGAATACCCGTTACAGTCCTCGATGTACTTTCAAGAGACGGTCGCCTTTACCGGCCAGTATTACTACAGCCGGGTCTACCGCAGCACCCTCGGCGGGTGGGAGGAGATCCGTACGACGCACACCGATCAGGTCTTCGATCCATTGACCCCTACGGCGGTGCTAAAAGTCGTCGATCAAACGGTCACGCTGAGCATTCCACCGGTCTATTTGAACACCGGACTGCTAGATGGCAAGTTGCGGATGGATGTCTACACGACACAGGGGGCCCTGACGGTCGATATGCGTAACTTCAAGGTGATTAACTTCACCACGGTATTTAAAGCGATCGATGAGAAGCGGGACATCACCGCCTACACCAATGCCTTGTTGGGTGTCAACTACATCGTCTATGCCGATGAGGTCGTTTCAGGGGGCAGTGCGCGGTTGAGCTTCGAGGCATTGCGGGAACAAGTCTTAGCCCATGTCACCGGGGCCAATGAATTGCCGATCACCAATATTCAAGTCACGGCATATGCCCAGCGTCTCGGCTTCGATCTGGTGACGCATGTCGACCGGATCACGAACCGCGTCTTCTTAGCAGCGCGCAATCTGCCTCCGCCGAGCAATGCCGCCTTGATCACCCCGGCCCATCTGAGTGTGTTGACGTATATCACCAGTATGGATGAACTGCGGCATTATACCCACGTGTACGACAACACGTACCGCATGACCATTCCGTCGAAGACGGTCTACCGTATGGTCAACGGACAATTGCAAATGCTCACGGATGACCAAGCGACCTTACTGAAAAACCTAACACCGGCCTCATTGGCCGATGCGATCAACCAGACCACCCATCTCTACTCACCGTTCTACTACGTATTGGATAACACCAGCCAACGGTTTGAAATTCGGGCGTATGAACTGGATACCCCTCTGGCCGATTCACTCAGTTTCATTGCACAGAATCCGACCTTGGCGTTGCAAGTCAGTACGAAAAACTACCAGCTGGAAAAAACAGAGAACGGGTATCGGCTGACGATCAGTACGCTATCGGACAACTTCTACAAGAAGTTAGGGGATCAGTACGTGCAAGTGCAGTTGGCTTACATTCCGCCAGGGGAATCCAGTTACGCTTATGTCAACGGTGTCCAGCTCACTAAACTATCAGACGGTGAAAGAGTCTATACGTTTGAGCTGCTCACTAACCATGATTTGGATGCAAAAGATCAGCTCTACCTGACCAACTTCGAGATGTTTGCACAGGAACATTTACCGCTGGCAGTCCCACTGACGCAGACGTTCACGCTTTTCTTCACGACACAGTCCATTCCGTTGGACTATGTAAAGAGCGGGTTGGACGATCTGATCGGACATTTCCTGTTACCGGACGGTGCCGTGACCGTGACCCAGGAATCATTGGTCTTATCCCTGGGGGTCCGCCTTAAACACCTGTGGTGTCAGTCCCGCTCTGTCGCCGCAGGGACTCGCTACGCCACGTACCTGACTGATATCCCGTTGACGTATGCGGAAGATGTCTACGCCCGCGATCCATACACCGGCTCGATCTTTGGCTTCGATGCCGACGGTAAAATTCAGTACACTAAACTGCATACGAAAGGCGAGACCGTGCTCACTGCGGAAGGCGAAATCGTCTACCTGCACCGGAAAGGCGATGTCGTCTTAAACGATCAGGGGCTGCCGACGGAGACGACGGCACAGTATACGGCACATCACTTGGATTTGTTACTGGTGGATGGCGCCTATTACTTTACAACTGATCCAGTCCATCAAAACTATCGAAAAGAACTGAGGGCACTGATACGCGGATGGATCACGACGGCTTTAGCGCAGATTAACAATGTGTTGTTAGAACAGACGCGAGTCTACTACCGCCCGAAGAATGGCATCGGGCAGATCAGCGCCAAGATCGATCAGGATACGATCGTACCAATCGAAGCCCAGCAGAGTTTCAGTGTCGTGTTGTTTGTCAACAATGCTATCTACCGAGATGAACGCATCCGGCAACAACTACGGACGACAACAATCCAGCTCCTGAACCAATACATTCAAACCAGCATGGTGTCCATGAGCGATATCACGGTAGCCCTGAAAGCCGCCTACGGTGATACGGTACGTAGTTTTTCATTGAGTGGATTGGGCGGTACAGTCAATTATCCGACCGTGACGTTAGTCAATACACGGGAACAACTGACTTTGATGAAACGGTTGGTCGCTCAAGATGATGATAGTCTGATCGTACAGGAAGCGGTCAATATCGATTTTATTAATTACGAGCTATAAAACGCTCGTCTACTGCGCACTATAAAGACAGCATAATGCCCTAGTGAGCGATAATGCTCACTAGGGCATTATGCACGACTATTATTTTGCTGAAGGCAAACTACTTTGCTGAAGGCAAAAAGTACACCAATGTATGCAGAATCTGTTGCATAGCTTGATTCAATTCCATCATGCAGTGCAATACCTCCGCCGCCCATTCCAGTCGATCCAATCCCGTCACGTAGTGCGTCTGGGTCTGATCGTACTGCGCCTGTACCGTTTTAAACGGTAAAGATTCCGGTGACTGCAATGCCGACTGATTTTGTTGCCACACCACCAGCGTCTCACTCAATGCCGTATGCAACCGCTCCAATGGTACTTTCAGCGTATGTTCCGGATGGTAGAAGCGCAGCAATTGACGCAATGTCAATTCTTTACCTTGCTCACGCAACGGGACGGCCTCTGCTTCGGTGGGTAGGATCGATGTCCCTTCTTCATGCAGGGTATCCTTTTGCAAAATCCAGTACACCAACACTTCAGAGCGTAAGGCGTGTTGAATGCAATGGATCGCTTGATAGAACGCAGTGTCGTTAAACGGACTAGAGCCTTTAGACGCCAACAATCGCAGACTGTTCGGACTGAACCGACAGATGGGGTGATCGAGCAGATTCACAAACTGCGGGTGTTGTGTTGTAACAGTCTCACCGCTCTCGGCATGAATCGGGACCACGCAATCCGGACAGACTTGCAATGCTTCCAACTGTTTGCCGTAGTGACGATGGATGTCATCACGCTCATCGTCGATATGGTCGCAGTTGGTTTCATAGTGTTCCAGGAACTGTTGCAACAATTCGGTCGCATCGGTCAAACTGCCTTTGTATTGGTCGATGAACTTCGGCTCTTCTTCCTTAAGGTGTTCCCGGGCATACCGCAGGACGTACGCGTAATTGGTCTGACTCGGTATTTGCGTGAACGACGCTTTCGGTACGCGCGGGGTAAACAGATCACCGTAATAGTCATGGACGATCTGGGCCGATTCTTGGCTGACGCCTTTCTGGCCGATGAGCATCGATTCGACTTCTGTCAGATCGACGATATGGCTGGACTGATCGGACAGCAATTGAAACTGTGCCTTCAGTTCCGGTATCTGACCGGGCGATGTCTCATCGGTATTGAACAATGCTGGCGGCGGGGTCGGATCGGCCGGCGGTGCTTTCGGTACGGTCGGCGTCTGGATCGTGAGGGGTGGGACGTTAGGCTGTAGATCCGGGAGTTCTACCAGTTCTTCAGAAGGCAGTGTGAGGCCCGTCTCCACATCGTCGTTTAAATGAGCAGCCATGATTATGCGTCGCCTCCGACCGTCACGTTGAGTTCCTGGAGGAGCGTCCGAGCTGAATTATGATATTGCGTGATGCGAAGCGTATGTTGCTGTAAGGCTTCCATGAGCGTCTCATCGACACCCATTTGCAAACTGAAAAAATCCTGTACGGCCGTCGCAGGGCTAAGGCAGCACAACAATAGAGGCGGATGAGCGGCATAGTAGCGGGCCAGGTAGAATTTACGAATATACGCTTCTATAGTCGTCGTATCGACTAAGACGAGTTCGTTGATACGAGACAAGAGCATAAGCGCTGTAATGGAGCAGGTCAACCGATACTGCTGTTCCGGAGATTCGACCGGTGAGCTGGGCAATGGCAGTACCGCGCTGATCGCTTTTGCGATCCCAATAGAGACGGCGAGGGATTTTCCTTGATTGTTCGAGGCAAGTTTGTTGACGAATTCAATGGATTCGGCGTTAAGGAGCGAGATGGTGGCCATGGGGTACCTGATAATGACAGTGGGTTAAGACGAAAGGGTTTTGAGTTGGGCACTCTTTAAAAAAAGATCATTGTTGGCCAGTTCTTCCATCAGCTGTTGCTGTTGGATGTCGAGCTTGGTATTCTTATTAATAGACATGAGCCTATCACTCAATTTACGGAGTAGGGGTTCGTAGGCGACGACGTTCTTCATCAGTTCATCGATGGCTTTGATTTGTTCAATCCCTCCTTTGGCGAGTTCGGGGGGCAGTTCAGGATTTTTCAATAACTCGATGTACTGCTGCCGAATGCGCTTGAAACGAATGCCGAGATCGTCATACGTATAATCTTGATAATGCGTCCCTTCCAACGCAAACAGCATAGAAGCGATCATAAAGGCTGTCATGGCCATGATCCAACCGACGCCAGGAATGAATGCCAGGCCGATGATGCTGATCCCGGTGACCACCAGGCGTGAGACTTCCGTCATCATCATGTTGAATCGACGTAGGGCCGAGACTTCTGGATCGTTATCACGGACAGCGTCTTTTTGCAACGCAGCAACGATCTCTTTCCCGTACCCAAACCGAGCGGCAAAGTTGTCCGCCGTCTGTTCTCCTGACGTGGTGTCGTACTTAGAGTTCATCAGCGATTTGACGTAGGTGTTGTATGCCTGGTAAAGAAAGTATCCGGCAATCGTGCGGTTGGACTCGTTGTTGATTTTCTCGAATATCTCTGGAGAGAGATCGGTCTCTTTAGCCAATTCCAGGTACCAATATTCGCGCTTCTCGGGACGGTTTTCAGTCCTGATTTCGGTCGCCAGGTTTTGCATGATTTGGTTGGTGGTGCTGAGTCGATCCGCATATTCGTAGTACGTAAAGACATGCCCGATCTCATGCAGACAGATCGCGGTCGCCATCGCCGATGTCGTGGTGGCATCGAGCAGGATATCGCCACCCAGTACTAGAAGATGTCGGTACTTACTGAAAATACCGGTCACTTTAGCCGTCTTTAAATCAATGGTGCCTTTATGGCCTTCCAGATGTTTAGTATAGTCTTTCATAAACATACTGACATCGTAATCCCCACGATAAAACTCCTTCGTGAACAAATGGTAATCGTTGAGCGGTAGGGTCAATACACCGCTGGTATGGTTGCGAATGCCGTTCTCCGACATATGAAAAAAGATGTTAAGGCCAAAACGCTCCATACACAAGTCACTGAGTTCAGTCCCGAAGCGTGTGCGCTGCACGATTTTCATTGTGGTGATGACGTCATCGGTCTCCTCTACTTTCTTACGCACGAACTGCTGCAGCTCCCCTATCACCTTCTCAAATCGCTGTCCGAAATCATCGTGTTGAAAGGCGATGGTCTCCATCGTAAAACGTAATTTTGCCATACCGGTATGCCTCGTGTAGGGGGTGTTGAAGTAAAAAAATCGGAAAGCGACTGATCTGATGTCACGACCTTAAAAGACAGTCAGCCACTAGATTAGCCGAGGGTATTACCATGAATCCTATTATTACGGCACGCGAATGCCGTTTCGTCGTCCACGTACCTGGCTATCAATCGGATCAGCCGGATGTCCATATTGTCAAAGAGTGTGTGCATTACAGCGACGGGACGCATCGCCCCCATCTACGCTGCATCCAAGAGTACCAGCGGCCATTTTGGATCACTAAAAAAGGCTACCGTAATCACGAACAGAAAAAGGAGTGGGAACAGATCGATCGACTAGATCAGTATACGTGCACCCAATCCGACTTAAAGGATCGGATCGCGAAAGCCATCGGACGCACCTACAGTCGTGAGAGCTTACGACAGCTTCTGAATTCACCGTATGTTTACGGTGCCGATGTCTCTGCCTCCGTTTTAATTAAGAAAGGGTATCAGACCCAATGGCCAAACGTCAATACGCCGTACCAAGTCGCTACATTCGATGTCGAGACTGACATGCTGCACGATCATGGTCAGATCATCATGGCCACGGCGACGTTTCAGAATAAAATCTATACGGCGGTACAGGCGGATTTTATCAACGGTATCGCCGAACCGATCAAACAGACAGAATTTAAGACCCGTCAGTATTTAGGCGAGTATTTAGATCGGCACCAGCTGGAATGCGAAATGGTGATTTGCCCTGACGAGATCAGTGTCGTCAAAGCCGTCTTCGCTAAATTGCACGATTGGCAACCCGATCTGTTATCGATCTGGAATATCGACTTTGAAGCCACGAAGTTAATCGCTGCCTGTGAACGGGCTGAGGTGGATCCACGCACGATCTTCTGTGATCCGAGTATCCCAATGCCCTTCCGGATCTTTAAGTACAAACAAGGCAAGAAAAAACGCATCTCGGCATCCGGTCGCGTCACCCCCATCAAGCCGGCAGCGCAATGGCATGTCGTGCACTGCACCAGCAGTTTTTACTGGATCGATGCCATGTGCGTCTATAAACAAATCCGTCTCAGTAAACCGGAAGAACGCAGTTACAGTTTAGATGCAATATTGAATAAAGTCTTGGGCATTCGTAAACTCAACTTTACAGAAGCGGATAAATACAAGAAAGCCCAATGGCATCAGTTCATGCAACGGCATTATCCATTAGAATACATCGTCTACAATCGGTTCGATGGCTGGTCCATGCAAGAGCTGGATATGAAGACCAAAGATTTGGCGGTGACGATGCCCGTCTTTGCCGAGAGTTCAGGTTTTGAGATCTTTGATTCACAGCCGAAACAAATTTGTACGGCGTTGTATTTTGAATGTTTAGAGCAAGGGCTGGTCATCGGCACCACCGGCAGTACTCCGAAGAAAGAAATAGTACCGGTCTACGAAGAGGATGAGCCGATCGATAGTGATGAAGAAGAGGATGATGTCTTAGGCTTAGACGGCTGGATCGTGACCTTGAAGTCTATCAACATGCTGGAAGATGGGGTCGCCTGTATCGAAGAATTTCCAAATCACAAAACAGCACTACGGCAATTTGTATTCGATTCAGACAGTACGGCGGCCTATCCCTCTGCGACGACCGTAGGGAATGTCAGTAAGGAGACCACGAAGTATGAGATCATCAGCATTGATGGGATCGATGAAGCCGTCTTTCGGCTTGCCAATATTAATATGCTGTCGGGGCCACCGAATGCCATTCAGTATTGTACGACCATGTTCGGCTTTCCGACTGCCACTGAGCTATTAGCCTTGTATCAGGATAAAAAAAATACGGTGTAGCGGGAGAGGGGCTGAGCCCCTCTCCCTATGACGATTAGAACAATGCATTTGCTAAGGCCTTACAGACCTTAGCGTCGGAGAGTTCCTCCTCCCAGGTTCGTTTACGGTGGGGTGACGTTTGAGTTTCATAATCGTGGAGCCACCGGCCCTGTGCCGGCCCAGTTAATTCAAACTTCCGTATGGCCACATAAACGTCATGGTACATGTTTACCCAAAGGGTAACTGGAGGAACCGTATGTTCCGCATACGGTAACGTTATGGTGACATACACATCCGTGTAAGGCAGACCCATGACCTGCTTGGCATAACTAAATGCATTCTGCTGTAATTGTTCTTTCAGCTGGTAAAGACTGTTCATGGCGGTTCTCCAAATGAGTGTATAGCCCAAAATCGGGCAAAAGGTGTTTAAGCCACAGCACTATTACTATAGGCTCTGGCCATTAAGGCCCGAGCCGAAGCAATTCACTGCTAGGCTCACTATCACTATATTGGACTGAAAAGATGTGCACTGTAAGCCAATAAAAAAGATCAGCATAGAGGGCACCTTCGGGTGCCCTCTATTCATTATGCCGGGATGTGTTTATCCATGTAGTGCAGCCAGTCTCACATCAAGGGACTCCTTTACCCGATGTTAGTCGGGTGCAGGTACGATGCATCGACCGAATACGGCGAGATATTTGTATCTCGCTGAAGACGGGGTACAAGATAAAGCCGATCATGCCAAGGCTAATGCAGCCGAGCACGACTATAGACATCTCCAACATATCTAAGATGTGTCTAAACAACGTCATGGAATCCATTAGTGGGTACCTGAGGTGGGTGTGGAAAGGGTATTGATGGTACGATCCAACACAATCGCCAATGCGATCAGTATGGGTGTATCCGGGTTGGAGGAACAACAATCGACATCATTGCGGAGCATCCATTTCTCAATGGCACTTTCCGGTAAATAAATGTCGACCAGCGTGAGTACAGATTGAACACGAGTGATGATATCCATACTGTAACCTCATCAGTCGATCTGTATTAAACGACCGGTACGACCCACACGTACTATCCCACCAAAAGGCGAGTAATGATACGGGTCCGTTTTAGGAATGGCAATATGCCACGTCGTCCCTAACGGCTGATGGGTGACCATCGGGTTATAGTACCCAATAATGTTTTGATCGGCATTGTTAACACCCCGAATGTCGATTAATAACCATCGACCATCGTGCGTGATAATTCCGCGTATACGGGGCGTGTGTTCAGCTGAGCTATGCGTGCAATGGATAGGGATCTTCTGTAAAAAATGTACCTCATCTCCTTGGAGTTCAAACAAAATGATACCGGCCTGATACGTATGACTGCCCGGTAAGTCTTTACCGGATAAGTTACCGGCATAGAGACCCGCTACAATACTCCGCCCATTTACGGTCGGCGTATATGTGAAAGCAAGTGACTGGACGACCATCCCCGGATAGTCCAGCAGGCTGTAAAATACAGCTTGTAAATATTCAGATGCATGTGTCATAGACCTACTACCTTTAAGTTGTTGTTATGATGACGAGCATGGATACCGAAGCGGATAATGCTCATAGTAAGTATGTGATGCTTTATATTTTTTCAATCCATGTACTGATGATGTAAGTATTACTGTGTGGAGAATACACTATGCGATACATGATTGAATGTATACGGTCTGACACGTCCTCTGACGCTGTTTATCTATGGAAGTTATGTCCATACCAGGATCATAAGAAAACGTGCGTAGACGCCTTTCGTAGCGCCATAGCGGGGCATGTTCGGACCCTATTAATCCGTTTGCATTGGGTAGGGATACAAAAAGGCGTATTACGCCTCTCGTGTCGCTGTCCATTGGGGACGCCGTGCCGACGGGATTGGTTATACTGGATGTTGAAAAGCGAACAGAATGAACTGACAATAGCGTTACCGACATATGAGGCTCAGTGGCCGTATCGTGGGATACCGGAGGAGTTGAATAGTGCCTATCCATGGGATTTCGATCGACCCAGTACGACGCCTATTTTGTTGCATCCGGATTTAGTGTATGTTTTTGGTAGTAACACTGCCGGTATCCATGGCAAAGGGGCGGCATTGGAAGCCTTGACCTGGTACGGGGCACGGTATGGGCAAGGTGAGGGATTGATGGGACAAAGCTACGGTATTCCGACCAAAGATGCCAAATTACACGTACTACCATTATCGACCATCTACGATGCCATAGAGCGGTTTTTAGCTTGGCGTGAATCAAGCGGTCGAGTCTGTTACGTGACGCCAGTTGGGTGTGGGTTGGCAGGGTATTTACCGGCTAAGATCGCACCGTTATTTAATGGACTGCGGCATGCGTGGGTGCCGGATTGTTGGTATCCTTTTCTGCTGTGACGGCATAGTGCCCGTGAGCATTGTAGCTCACGGGCACTATGCCGTACGCATGGATTACGCGTAGAAACTCAGAATCTTTTGACGACCGGCTTCAGTAAAGCCTTTGGTCAGCGTGCGATCAAGATCGACTTGACGCAGTGTGAGTTTACGGGTTTCCGGTTTCGCCGTCAGTTTGATGAGGTTGAGGATTCGTTGGAAAGCATCGAGATCGGCTTCGGTGCGTGTCCAGTGTTCACTGAAACGGAATACGAAGCGATCGTGGAAGACCTGACCTTCTTCTTGATTATTGGCTACGAAGGACAGCAGCATGTTCCAATGCTTGGCAAATTCTTCAGCCGGGACTTGATCGATGAGGCCACGGATCGTCGTCCACAGGGTGTACTGATGGTGCGCCCCGTCGACATCGGTCACGGGTTGGCCGGGACGCATCGCCGCCATATAGGACTCGATCGCTTGGATCAGGGACTTTTCGGATACCGTGCCTTTGGCTTTCAGGTTAGTGATCAGTACGTCAAAGCTGGATGCGGTGGCCGGTGCCGGCTGGGTTTCTTTAACGACCGGTTTAGGGGCAGCCGGGGCAGGGGTAGGCTGTGCAGGCTTAGCGACGGGCGGCGGGGTGGCCGGTGCAGCCGGTGCAGCCGGTGCCGGTGCAGCCGTATCGGTTGGTGCAGCAGCGGGTGTCTCTACAGGAGCTTCAGTTTTAGCGGTCTCTTCGGACATGTATGTACCTATTGCAATGAGAAAAGGAAAAGAAAAATGTGTAGCATGGAGTTGTCATACCATCATTAAAGGCAACGAAAAAAGAGGGCATAAGGGCCCGACTGCTGATGCAGTCGGGCGGTAGGGTGGAAGGGGATTACTTCGACGAGCCCGTGATGTAGTCTAAGACGACATCGCTCAGATCGTGAGTCTTACGGGGAATCTGTGTGATCCGATACTCCAGCGCATGCTTGTGGGCCATGAGACCACTGGCTTCCATGAACTGACGGGCATACTGCGCCGTGCAGGCGAAGTCTATGTTGTACATCCAGCCACGATCGATCTCGATTAAGAAATCAAAATACGTCTAACCGCTCGTACTACTAGGGGCCTAGTTTTAGGAGCATCTAGGTTATAATTGCTAAAAAACTCAGTAGGCCCCGACGGAAAAACTGGATAAATAAGATTAGACCAAGCAATAATCGAACACATCTGTGTACTACTATTCATTGCAAAATTATCGCCACTACCAACCGATGTTTCAAAACCAGTACAATTTCCTAGTACTTGTGAGCCACCTGGCTTAAACACTGCAACCGTAGTTTGAGAAGGAGAATTGCTCGAATAAGCAGGCTTTCCAACGACTCTTGTAACGGGATCAACGTAATTCGGATTATATCCAGCGCCATTAGCATCTAATCCATACGTAGGCGGATAGTTAAATGCCTGAACATAATAGGTATCGCGTCTGTCATAGAGACTATAATTTCCATGACCACGAGATGTATAGTCCTGAAATGGGGTAGTGCCCCAATAAAATGCTCTAAGAATGACGTCATTTTCATCACGAGATGGCAAATACCAATCATTCTTACCACCAATGGATAATGATCGACAGTATTGGGCAGCCGGGTGCTGACTATTAT
>Ga0172367_10003301_pt1 | contig 21092 bp, 22 predicted proteins | sample Lak10m_FD_114542 | JGI IMG/M metagenome (GOLD analysis project Ga0172367, IMG submission 114542) | Freshwater microbial communities from Kabuno Bay, South-Kivu, Congo - kab_022012_10m | ecosystem: Environmental > Aquatic > Freshwater > Lake | place: Democratic Republic of the Congo: South-Kivu... | reverse complement strand
GGTGCCGGTCGGCTGGGTCGACAGGATGAAGCACAACTGGCGCACGCTCGGACCGTTCGTCACCGCTGCACGCATGGTGCGCAACTACACCACCGACCTGTACGAGCCCGCCGCAGCGAGCTCGCGCCGCGCGCTGGCCGACGACGCCCATGTCGCACGCGACCTCGCGCAGTGGAAGCAGCGCGTACGCACCGCGTGGCCGTCGGTGAAGGTGGTGGGCATCGACGCCGACACCACACCGGCACACGAGGGCGACACCCGCCACGTGCGCGCACACGTCGAGATCGACGGACTCGCCACCGACACCATCACGGTGCAGGCACTGCACGGCCCCATCGACTCGGAAGGTCAGTTCATCGGTGCACCCCTCGTGGTGCGGCTGGCCAACACCGAACCCGGCGTCTGGGAGGCCGACTACTCGGTCGGCGAGGCAGGTCCGTACGGCATCACCGTGCGCGCCATGCCGTCGCACCCCGATCTCGTCTCCCCCGTGGAGATGGGCACCATCGCCTGGGCGGTGTGACACTCACCGGCCGGCCGCGTCGAGCACCACAGGGCCGATGAACCGGTCCATCACCACCGCGGCTGCGTCGGCCGTGAGGTGCAGGCCATCCGGCCGCATCGACCCGTCGGTGGGTTCGTTGGCCTTCATCCATTCGTCGAGTCGCACCACCCGCACGTGGTCGGGATCCTTCGCCGCCTCGGCCTCGATGGCGCCGATGTAGGTCGCCCACTCCTCGTCGCTGATCGGGTCGAAGGTCGACTGCAGCCTGGGATGCGGTGGCACCACCCACACCACCTTCGCCACACCTGCGGTGCGCAAGGTTGCGGCGAACGCCGCATAGTCGTCACGCAGCCGGGCACGGTAGCGCTCGTCGGTCGGCCGCAGCACGCCCTCGTCATCGCTCCACACCCGTGCCACGGCGTCGGGCAGCGTGATCATCACCACCACCACGTCGGGCGCACCGGCGGCGAGCAACTCGGGCAACTCCTGTTCGAACACCGCGTCGCACGGAGCGGCGAACAAGGAGTCGTCGTCGCCGGTCATCGCACTGTTGCGCAACAAGCCACACCCCGGGCGGGCGAGCGAGGCCAGCTGCACGTGAGCGGCGTGCGCGTCGGCCCAGCCGACGAACCCCTCCGACAGCGCCATGGCAGTGGAGTCACCGAGCAGGAGCACCCGGGCCGGACCAGTTGGCACCGAGGTGGTCGACATGGAGGTGGTGCTCATCGTCGCGGTGTCGTCGACATCGACGGCCGACGTCGACGTGGGAGCCGGCGTCGCCTCGACGGCCACCGTGGTGGGCACGGGTGCGAACGTGTCGGGCACGTCGACCGACGTGCTGAAGGCAGGCTGCGGCGCCGGCACCGCCACCAACGTCACCACTGCGACCGCCGCCATGGCACCCGCCGACGCCCAGGCCACGCGCACGCCGGGGGCGGTACTGCGGCGGATCGGCTGTTCGAGCACGTGGAACGAGAGCTCCGCGACGACCAACGTCACCGCCATGCGCGCAGCGAACAGCCCCCACCCTTCCCAGCCCGTCCGACGGGCCGTGACGATGGCGAACACGGGCCAGTGGTACAGGTACACGCCGTAGCTGATGCGGCCGAGGTGCACGAGCGGCCGCATGCTGAAGACGTCGCGCAGCGGGCCCGGCACCTGCAGCGCGGCGATGAGGGCGACGGACGCCAACGCGAAGACCCCCAACCAGCCGTCGTAGGCGGGCCCGCTGCCCGCGGGCCACCACACCGCGGCGGCCACGATGATCGCAAGGCCGACCACGCCCAGCCACCGCACCGCACGATGCCGGAGTTCGCGCCCGGCCAGCACCACGGCCAGTGCGGCACCGACGAGGATCTCACCCAGCCGTGCCGGCGTGGCCCAGTACGCCGCGTCGGGTCCCCACACCGCAGCCACGATCGGTGCAACGGCCACGGCGACCGCAGCGGCCACCACCATCATCGTTCGCCGCGCCGACTCGCCACGCACGCGTCGAAAGGCGAACGCGCACACCACCGGCCACACCCAGTAGAACTGCTCCTCCACCGACAACGACCAGAAGTGATCGGTCGGCCCGATGGCGCCCGCGTTGCGGGCCACCAGCTCGGCGTAGCTGTCGTTGCCTGCCAGCGCGTTCCAGTTGGCCACCTGCAGCAGCGCCGCCCAGATGTCGCGGCGCAAGTTCGACACCGCCGCGAACTCCCCCAACGCAGCTGCGACGCAGATCGCCGCGAGGCAGAACAGGCTGGCCGGCATCAACCGGCGAACCCGCCGCGCGTAGAAGGCACTCATCGCGATGCGATCGGTGGCGCGGTGCTCGCGCAACAGCAGCCCGGTGATGAGGAAGCCGGACAGCGTGAAGAACACCGACACGCCGACGTAGCCGCCGGTCATCCACGTGAACCCGCCGTGGAACAAGAGCACGAGGGCGACGGCGAGGCCGCGCACACCGTCGAGCGCCGGTTGGTACTCGCGCCCGATCGTGGTGCCGCTCGCTCCCATTCAGCGACCAGCGAACGCTGCCTTGCCGGGTCCGTGCTCGAGGAAGCTCTGCACCCCGATGCGGCTGTCGTCGGTGTGGAAGACCAACTCGAACAGGCCGCGCTCCATACGCAGACCTGCGCCGAGGTCGTTCTGCAGCCCCTCGTCGACCGCACGCTTCACCAACGCCTGGGCCTCCACGGCCCCCTTCGCCACCTCCGCGGCGAGTGCGAACGCGCGCTCGTGCAGCTGCTCGGGGGCCACCACCTCGTCGGCGAGACCGATGCGCAGCGCCTCCTCCGCCTTCACCTGTCGCCCGGTGATCATCAACTCCTTCGCTCGGCTGGCGCCGACCGCACGCGGCAGGCGCTGCGTGCCGCCACCACCGGGGATGATGCCGAGCAGGATCTCGGGCTGTCCGAACACGGCGCGCTCGCTGGCGATGCGGTAGTCGCAGGCCAGCGCGAGTTCGCAGCCGCCGCCGAGCGCATAGCCCGACACGGCAGCGATGACGAAGCGCGGGATGGCTGCCACGGTGTCGAGCGCCCGATGGAAGCCGTCGGCGATGGCGCGCGCCTCGGCCGGACCGCCGAACTCGCTGATGTCGGCACCGGCCGCGAAGATGCGTTCGCCACCGGTGACGACCACCGCACCCGGAGGGTCGGCGATGAGGCCCTCGGCCACCTGCCGGAGGTCGCTGAGCACCGCCTGCGACAGTGCGTTGACCTTCGGGTTGTTCAGCGTGACGACGGCCACGCCGTCGTCACGGCGCTCCACGAGTACGAGTTCGCCCATGCCGGAACCCTAGCCAGCGGCAACGCGGCGACGGCAGCGGGTCAGGCGCCGACGGACCGCAGCATCTCGTCGGCCGCCGACCACGGGTCGATGGTGTGCGCCACGACGCCGTCCTGCAGGTCGGTCCAGCGGTCACCGCTGACGATCTCGCGGGCGCGCTGCTCGAGGCGACGGGCCACGATCTCGCGGAGTTCCTCGCGAAGGCGGAACTCGCGGCGACGCGCCAACTCGCTCGACGCCGTGATGTGGTCGCGGTGCGCGCCGATGGTGTCCCACAGCACGTCGACACCCGACTTCTCGGTGGCGATGACGGGCACGATGGGCGGGCGCCACGCGTCGTGTGCCAGGTCGCTCAGCTCGAGCATCTGCTCGAGGTCGCGGCGGGTCTCCTCGACACCCTTGCGGTCGGCCTTGTTGATGACGAACACATCGGCGATCTCCATCAGCCCGGCCTTGTTGGCCTGCACCGAATCGCCCCAACCGGGGTTCACCACCACGACGGTGGTGTCGGCCTTGCCGGCGATCTCGACCTCGACCTGACCCACGCCGACCGTCTCGACCAGCGTCCATCGCTTCCCCACCGCGTCGAGCAGGCGCACGGCCTCGGGCGCTGCGAGCGACAGGCCACCGAGGTGACCGCGAGTGGCCATCGAGCGGATGAACACACCGGCATCGGTGGCGTGGTCCTGCATGCGCACACGGTCGCCGAGGATGGCGCCGCCGGTGAACGGCGACGACGGGTCGATGGCCAGCACTGCGACCTCCTCCCCGAGCGAACGCAGGTGCCCGATGGTGGCCGAGGTGAGCGTGCTCTTCCCGGCACCAGGAGCACCGGTGAGACCGACGGTGTAGCCGCCGCCCGAGCGCGGGTACGTGATGCGTCCGATCTCGCGGGCTTCGTCGCCGCCACGCTCGACCAGCGAGAGCAGACGCGCGAGGGCGGCACGGTCGCCGGCGCAGGCGGCATCGAACAACGCCGGGACAGGCAGGCTGCGGCGACTCATTCGGGGATGGCGAGCTCGGGATCGACCACGTTGATCACTTCGGTGACCCCGTCGATGCGGTCGCGCATGATGCGCTCGATGCCCGCCTTGAGCGTGACCGTGCTGGTGGGGCAGGTACCGCACGCGCCGACGAGCGTGACGTAGACGATGCCGGTGGCCTCGTCGACCTCCTTCAGCACGATGTCGCCGCCGTCGGCCTGCAGAGCAGGTCGGATGACTTCGATCGTCTCTTCCACTTGCGCACGCATCTGTTTCAGCGGGAACTTTCGTGAGGGGTCGAACGACCATTGAACCAGGACGAACCTTAGGATTGCGACTCATGCGAACACTCCGTGCCCTGGCACTCATTCCCGCGACGGCCATCTTCCTGGTGGCCTGCGGCAGCGACGACTCGTCGAGCAGCGACACCACCGTGGCCGAGACCACCGTGCCGGCAGCCGACACGTCGGTGACCGAGACCACGGTGCCGGCGGCCGACACCACCGCGGCGCAGGACACCACCCCGCAGACGGCGCCCGACGGTCCGGTGCAGATCGATGTCGTGGTCGGCGTCGACAGCGGCCCGGATCGTGTCGAGATGGTGAAGGTGGGCAGCGAGGTGCAGCTCAACATCACCAACCCGGACGCCGCCGACGAGTTCCACATCCACGGCATCGAACTCGAGCAGGAGGTCGACGCCGGTGTGACGGCCACGTTCAACTTCGTCGCCGACACCGCCGGCACCTACGAGGTCGAGAGCCATGTCACCGAGGACGTACTGGTCATCATCGAAGTAGGCTGACCGGATGCTGGCGCATCAGGGAGGCTGGGACGAGATCCTGCTCGTCCTCGGACCCATCGCAGTGATCGCGGGGTTGCTCTACCTCGCGAAGAAGCGCGTCAAACCGTCGAACGACCTGGAGTGACCCGTTCGATGTCGGCGCCCAGCGCGGCGAGTCGGCCCACCAGGTCGTCGTAGCCACGATCGATGTGGTGCACCCCGGCCACCGACGTCTCGCCGTCGGCCGCCAGGCCCGCCACCACCAGCGCCGCGCCGGCACGGATGTCGGGGGCCTTCACCGGCGCGCCGCTGAGCTGTGGCACACCGCGCACCACCGCGTGGTGGCCATCGGCGCGGATGTCGGCACCCAGCCGCTGCAGCTCCTCCACGTACCGGAACCGGCCCGGGTAGAGGTTCTCGGTGACGATGCCGACGCCGTCGGCAACGCTGAGCATGGTGACGATGAGCGGCTTGTAGTCGGTGGCGATGCCCGGGTACGGCAGCGTGGCGACGTCGATGCTGCGCAGCCGGCCCTGGGCCCACACCGCGAGGCTGGCATCGGCACCCGCGCCCATCGACGTGACGGTGAGACCCATGTCGTGGAAGCGGCGCAGGAGCATGTCCATGTGGTCGGCCCGCGCGCCACGGAGCACCACTTCACCACCGCTCACGGCGACGGCAGCGAGGTAGGTGGCGGCCTGGATGCGATCGGGGACGACGGCATGTCGCGTCGCGTGCAGCTCGCCCGGCTCCACACCCTCGATGCGCAGTGTGGAGGTGCCGATGCCCTCGATGTGGGCACCCATGGCCACGAGGAAGTGGCAGAGGTCGCTGATCTCCGGCTCGCGGGCGGCGTTGTCGATGACCGTCGCGCCCTTGGCGTGCACGGCCGCGGTGAGGATGTTCTCGGTGGCGCCGACGCTCGGGAACTCGAGCGTGATGTCGGCGCCGTGCAACCGCTCGGCGGTGGCCTCCACCACCCCGTGCCGCAGTTCGAACGTGGCGCCCATTGCCTCGAGGCCCTTGAGGTGCATGTCGATGGGGCGGCTGCCGAAGTCGTCGCCACCGGGGAGCGACAACGACACGCGGCCGAAGCGCCCGAGCAGCGGTCCGAGCACGTTGATGCTGGCGCGGATGCGCTCGACCAGTTCGTACGGGGCGACCGGGCGGATGTCGCCGCGGTTCACCATGGTGAGCCGTCCGCCGCCCTCGAACCGGCTCTCGACCCCGATCGCGGTGAGCAGCTCGGCCATGATGCCGACGTCGACGATGTCGGGCACGTTCGACAACGTGAACTCACCGTCGGCCAGCAGCGTGGCGGCCATCAGCTTGAGCACCGAGTTCTTCGCGCCGGGGATGGCGACCTCACCCCGCAGGGGGCCTGCACGGCGGATGAGGATGCGGTCGTCGTCGCTCATGGGTCCACCAGTATGCCCGCAGGGCTAGCCTCCGTGCGGTGCACGGCCGAGATCACACGCTGCGGATCACCTGGCCGACCGCATCGCCCCAGGCCACGGTGGCCCTCACCCCTCGTGACGACGTCCTCACCGAGGAGATCGTCGGTGACGGCGCATTCGAACAGGCGCTCGGACCGTTCCACCGCTACCGCCGCGACGTGGTGACCGACGAGCGCGGGGTGCACGAGACCATCACGTACGCGGTGCGGATCCCGTGGTTCGGATGGCTGTTCGCACGCCCGTTGCGGCACTCGCTGCGCCACCGCCGAGAGCCCGGTACGCCGAGCCCGTGGTGGGCCCCACCGGACCAACTGTCCGAACGACAGGCACGCACGCTCGCGCTGCTGGCGATGGCATCGATGAGCGCGACCTTCGCGAACACGCTGTTCACCCAGACCGCGAACTTCGCGGCCGACACGTTCGGCATCGACGACCGGGGGCAGGGCATCGGCGGTGCGATCGTGCGGCTCGGTGTGCTGATCGCGCTCCCGCTGGCGGTGTTGGCCGACCGACTGGGGCGACGACGCACGATCGTGCTCGCCGCATGGCTGGCACCGTTGTTCTGCGCGCTGGGAGCGCTCGTCCCGAACTTCTGGGTGCTGGTCGCGTCGCAGACCGTGGCTCGACCGATGGGCATCGCGCTCTCGCTGCTCGCCGGCGTGGCGGCGGCGGAGGACATGCCGCGCAGCAGTCGCGCCTATGCCGTGAGCGTGCTCGCGTTGTCCGCCGGGCTCGGTGCCGGTGTGGCCGTCGCCGCGCTCCGGCTCGCCGACATCGGCGACGACGGGTGGCGGCTCATCTATCTCCTCTCGCTGATGTGGTTGCCGGTGGCCGTGAGCCTGATGCGTCAACTGCTCGAGACCCGGCGGTTCGAGACCGTGCACCGCATCGCTCAGCCGCTCAACCGTCGCCGTTTGGCCCTGGTGGCGTGCGTGGCGCTGTCGTCGAACCTGTTCGTCGCTCCGGCGTCGTTCTTCCAGAACCGCTACCTCGACGACATCCGCGGCTACAGCGGCGGCGGCATTGCGCTGTTCACGTTGTTGACCGGCACGCCGGCGTCGCTGGGGTTGGTGTTCGGCGGACGGCTGGCCGAGACATTCGGTCGCCGGATGCTGATCATCGTGTGCACGCCCATCTCGGCCACGCTGCTCGTGCTCGGATTCGTGGCCCAGGGACCGTGGATGTGGGCCGCCGTCCTCGGTGGCGGGCTGCTCGCCGCCATCGCGTATCCCGCCTACCAGGTGTACCGCGCCGAGCTGTTCCCCACCGGCAACCGAGGGCGAGCCAACGGGTGGATCAGCACCACGGCGCTGCTCAGCGGCAGCGTCGGCATCCTCGTCGTGGGCTGGGCCCGCGACCATGGCTACAGCTTCGGGCACATCATGGGTGTGATGGCCGTGGGCCAACTGGTGGCCGCGTACCTGGCATTCCGCCACTACCCGGAGACCGCGCACCTCGAGCTCGAGCAGCTCAACCCCGAGGACCCACGCATCTCAGAGGGCTGACACCCACTCGGCCACGGCGCTCGCGACCACGTCGTCGACGCCCTTCAGATCGTGGCCCTTGCGGTCGATCCACACGTGGGTGACCGGTCCGGGGATGGTGGCCGTCCAGTGCAGCAGCTCGTCAGGGCTGCCGAACCGATCGTTGGTGCCGTGCACGAACAGGCACGGCACGACGAGCCGCGGAAAGTGATCGACGCGCAACCGGTCGGGCTTGCCCGGTGGGTGCAGCGGATAGGCGATGAGCACCAGCCCCTCGGCGCGGACCGGTGCGTCCTCGTCGGCCACGGCCATCGAACAGATGCGACCCCCCATCGACCGACCACCGAGGATGACGCCACTGCGCCGCGGGAGTTTCGCGACCTCGTCGCGCACAGCCTGCAGCAGCACTGGTGCACGGTCGGGTGCCTTCCGCCCGGCGAGGCGGTACGGGAAGTCGGCGCGCACGGTGCGCATCGGCTTCACCGCCTTCGCCACCGCGAGAAGCGCCGGATGGTTGCTGTCGCTGCCCGAGCCCGGGAACAGCAGCAGCCGTGTCACGTCAGCCGCTCCAGCAGGATGCGCCGTGCCTCGCCGAGCCGTTCGATCTGTGCGCCGGCGTCGGCGTCGGCGCCACCGTGGTCGGGATGGGCTTCGCGGAGCCGCACGCGGAAGCGGTTCATCACTTCCTTCTTCGTCACCTTCGCAGTGCCCACCGGGAAGCCGAGCAGATCGAGCGCCCAGGCCCGCGGGTCGGTGACGCCGACCAGGTCCATGCGATCGACGCCGGTGATGTCGGCGACGAACGACGGGCCGATGGGGCCCTGCCACCGCATCGCGCGATGCAGCACCGGCGCCACCTGCCGACGGATGTCGAGGTTGAACCGTTCGAGCGCGTACACCGCGCCGAGCACCTGGCTGAGCGGCCGACCCATCGAGTGGAGGTCGAACTCGACGTGATCGGCGTCGCCCACCATCTGGTGCACGCTCACCGCGAGGCCGTGACGGTCGACCTGGTAACGATGTTGCAGCCGCGGTTGCACGATGCGCTGCCCGCGCGCCACCTGGTCGATGAGTCGCGAGATGTCGGGAGCGAGTTCCTTCTCGACGTTCGGCAGGTAGGCCGCGACGACCGCCGCGAGCAGCACGCCGCCGAGGCCCGGTGCCGGGTCGGTGGGCAGCACGAAGTGACCGAGCGCCACCCGCCGTGTGGGCGTGACAGGCCGGGTGTGCCAGATCTGCAGCTCGGCCAGCAGCATCAGATGTAGGGGCGCAGCAGATCGTGCAGTTCTTCGGCCACTTCCCGGGCCGTCTCCTCGTCGGGCAGGTCGTCGTCGACGAGTGCGCCGGCCAACTCGTCGGCGAGCTCGCAGGTGCGCTCCCACAGCCGCTGGTCGACACCGAACGGCGGGCGGGTCGGGTCGGCCACATCGACTGCGGCGAGCAACTCCTCGAGCCCGTCGGCGTCGAGCGGGTTGCGCTTCAGCCGTTCGCCGGCGAGGAAGAAGGTGGTGAGCGTCTCGAACGGCAGGCGGTCGTCGTCGGCGTGCGCGTCGTCGACGTCGGCCACGAGCTCGACGCTGTCGCCCGCCTCGACCAGGTCGAGCAACGACTCGATGAGCGCCTCGTCGGCAGTCCGCACGAGGAGCACGACACCGTCCCAACGGAACGGATGGCCCTGACGGGTGAGCGCACGCGTGAGGGCATCGCGATCCTCGGGCTCCCAGTCGTCGAGTTCGTACTCGGTGGTCGCCTCGTCGTCGCCCAGCTCCACCGGATCGGGAAGGATCTCGTCGGCGGCTACCGCGTTGAGCTCGTCGGCCCCCACCAGCTCACCGTCGTCGTCGTAGACGATGCCGAGCCGCGCCTCGACGGCATTGATGATGGTGTCAGCATCGGCTTCGCGATGCTCGGGCACCACGAGTTCGGCACCTTCCCACGTGTGCGGGATCTCGGCGTCGGCCAACGCCGACGCCAGTTCGGCCTGCTGGTCGAACGACCATGCCGCGAGGTCGTAGTGCACTCGCGTCGCGTCGGGGTCGTTGGGGTTCCAGTCGTCGGTCACGAGCACGACGCTAGTCGCAGATCGTGGAGAGGAACTCCTCCACCCGGCGATATTCGTCGAGTTGGTGCTCACGCTGACGGAAGCCGTGCCCCTCGCCCTCGTAGACGTGCAGGGTGGCGTTGCCACCCGCGGCGCGCACCGCCTCGACGAACGATCGGCTCTGCTCGACGGGCACCACCGGGTCGGCATCGCCGTGCAACACCAGGATGGGCGTGCGCGTGTACCGCACACCGTGGAACGCCGGCGACCGGTCGCGGGCCTTGGTGGCTGCGGCCGGCAACGGGCCCACGAGCGTGTCGGTGTAGTGCCGCTCGAAGCGATGGCTGCGCTCGGCGAGATCGAGCAGATCGGTGACCGGATACAACACGGCTGCCGCAGCGAACGCGTCGGGGGCATTGGCCAGCGCGCCGAGTGCCGTGTAGCCGCCGGCGGATCCGCCGAACAGCACCGTCCGCTCGGGCGTGCCCAGTCTCGCGCCGTGCGCCCACCGCACCGCCGCAACGGTGTCGGCCACGTCGAGGTCGCCCCAGCGGCCGCGCAGCGCCTGTTGGTACAGCCGTCCATGGCCGGTGGATCCGCGGTGGTCGGGCACGAGCACGTTCCACCCACGCGACCGCCAGAACGCGATGCGCGGCATCCACGTGACCTGCCACTGGTCGGTCGGGCCACCGTGCAACCAGACGATGAGTCCCCGCGGCTCGTCGGCCCGGAAGAGGCGCGCGTGCACCACCTCGCCGCCGCCCGCCAGCGCTGCAGGGATGCGGCACAACTCGGGCTCGACCAGTTCGTCGGCGTCCCACTCGCCCTCGGGGCCGACGGCGACGACCGTGCGTTCCCACGTCTCGGCGTCGTACACCACCACTTGTGTCGGAGTACGAGCACCGGTTCGCAGCGCTGCCACTCGGCCGTTGCGCCACGAGAGCTGCCCGTGCACACCTCGAGCGACCTCCACCACCTTGCCGGTGGCGAGCGATGCCACACACAGTCGGCCGAAGCCGCGCTCGTTGCGGCAGTACGCGATCTCGGTGCCATCGGGCGACAGCACGTACGACCGCTGGCCCGGACCCCACGTGGGTCCGGCGTGCTCGAACCACTCGTCGACGACCGGCCGGTCGCCGAGCATCACGTTCAACCATCGCTGGTCGTCGCGCACGCTCATCCGTTGACCGTCGGCCGTGAAGCGCACCTGCTGCACGGTGTGCGGTACAGGGACACGTTCGCGAATGCCGTCGCGCCGAAGTCGTTCGATGTGCGAACCGTCCCAGGGCATGTCGGGCACGTCCCACGCGATCCACTCGAGGACGCCGGCAGGTGACCAGGCGGGATCGATGACGAAGTCGTTGCCACCCTCGTCGATGCGGGTCGACACACCAGTGGCCACCTCGACCACGTGCACCTCGGCGAGGTCGACCACGTACGCGATCTTCGAACCATCGACCGACACCGCGGGCGCGGCCGCCACCAGATCGGGGCCGTGGTTCGTGAGCTGCTGGGGTGTGCCGCCCCGCAGCGGCTGGGTCCAGAGGTTGCCGTCCCCGCCGACGTAGGCGATGGTGATGCCGTCGGGCATGCACACCCATGCCCCGCCGCCCATCCCTCGCGCTGTTCGCACCCCGGTGGCGTCGCCGAGGCGGATGGGCTCGCCGCCGCCGAGTGGATGCACCTGCAGCCAGGAGGTCTCCGCCTCCGACACCCCATAGACCACGGCCGTGCCGTCGAGCACCAGCCTCGGCTCACTGAGGTCGCGCGTGGAGATGCAGCGCTCGGCTGCGATCGGGGCCATCGGTGGCACGCTAATGCCCGCGTAATTCGTTCGACACACCGCGCCGGTGTGTGGCACCGTGACGTCCTCGTTCCACGAAAGGAGGTGCCCCCATGTTGCAGATGATCCGCTCGTCCCTCACTGGTGAAGGGCGCCCCGTTCGTGGCCGCGCCTTCGCCGGCTGACTCGTCGCGCGCCCCCGTTCCTGTGGCGGCGCGCCGTGAACCCATACGCCCACACGAAGGAGAACCTCCGATGTTCCAGCATCACCCATTGCACCGTCAGCTCACCCACGACCGTCACGACCTCGTGCGGCGTCAACGCGATCGCACCCGGCTCCGCCGGTTCGTCCCGCGTGAGCCACCGGTGCGATCTCGAACCCGATAGCCCCGCGCGCCTGCGTCGTGCCCTCACTTGGGATCGGCGCAGGCGCGACGGGGTACGGTGGGCAGTGATGAGCCCCAATTCGCAGAAGCCCGACCGCAACCTCGCGATGGAACTGGTGCGTGTCACCGAGTCCGCTGCGCTCGCCGCCTCCCGCTGGGTCGGTCGAGGCGACAAGATCGGCGCCGACGGTGCGGCCGTCGACGCGATGCGCACCGTCCTCAGCACGGTGCCGATGGACGGCATCGTCGTCATCGGCGAGGGCGAGAAGGACGAAGCGCCGATGCTCTTCAACGGCGAGGCGGTCGGCGACGGCACCGCGCCGCTCACCGACGTGGCGGTCGATCCCATCGACGGCACCACGCTCACCGCGTACGGGCGCGCCAACGCCATCTCGGTCATCGCCGTCAGCGAGCGCGGCACGATGTTCGATCCCGGCCCGTGTGTGTACATGCACAAGATCGCGGTCGGTCCCGATGCGGTGGGGTCCATCGACATCACGGCCACCGCGTCGCAGAACCTGCGCTGGGTGGCGAAGGCCAAGGGCGAGAGCGTGCGCGACCTCACCGTGGTCATCCTCGACCGCGACCGCCACACCGATCTCATCGCCGAAGTGCGCTCCACCGGTGCCCGCGTGAAGCTCATCACCGACGGCGACATCTTCGGTGCCATCGCCACGTCGTGGCCCGACGCCGGCGTCGACGTGCTCATCGGCACGGGCGGCACGCCCGAGGGTGTCACTGCGGCCGCTGCGCTGAAGTGCATGGGCGGCGAGATCCAGGGACTGCTGGCGCCGCGCGACGATGCCGAGCGACAGGCGGCCCTCGAGCTCGGGTACGACCTCGATGCGGTGCTCACCACCGACGACCTGGTGAAGGGCGACAACTGCTTCTTCGCCGCCACCGGTGTCACCGATGGCGAGTTGCTGCGCGGCGTGCGCTACGAGCACGCCAGCGCCCGCACGCAGAGCCTCGTGATGCGGTCGAAGAGCGGCACGGTGCGCATGATCGATGCCCGCCACCGCATCGACAAGCTCAGCGCCTTCGCCGCCGTCGACTACTGATGGGTGTTTCCGTGCGGCCTTGCGGCGCACCGAAACACCCAACCGAGGACGTCAGTCGCGTTGGACGAGGCTGCTCAGGCGGCGGGCGATGCCACGCGGCATGATGCTGCTGCCCGTGACCATGCCCTTGTAGAGCACGCCCGGCACCGACAACGCCTTGCCCTTGGCGACGTCGTCGAGGCCGGCCTGCGCCACCTCGCGGCTCTCGAGCCACGCGAACGTGGGGTACTGCCCGGCGTACGAGTCGCTGTTGCTGACGCTCTGGAACTCGGTGCGGGTGAGGCCGGGGCACAGTGCGGTGACGTGCACCCCGGTGCCACGCACCTCCTCGTGCAGGCTCTCGGTGAGGCTGGTGACGTACGCCTTCGTGGCGGCGTAGACCGCGAGCTTCGGTGCCGGCTGGAAGCTGGCGACGCTCGACACGTTGAGCAGGAACCCCCGACCCCGAGGGATCATCGCCGACAACGCGGTGTGGCTCAGCCGCGTGAGTGCGGCGATGTTGAGCTGCACCTCGCGGTCGAGCCGGTCGACATCAAGTTCGTGGAAGTCGCCCGACGTGCCGAAGCCGGCGTTGTTGACGAGCAGGTCGATGGGACGCGCCGCATCACCCACCCGCGCGACCACGGCCGCAAGTCCGTCGCGTTCGGTGAGGTCGGCATCGAGCACCTCGACGTGCGACCACCGGGCCGCGAGCTCGTCGAGTCGATCGCGACGGCGCGCCACCACGACGGTGGGCACACCGGCCTCGGCCAACAGCTCGGCCATCGCCTCGCCGATGCCGCTGGACGCACCCGTGACGAGCGCGGACGTGAACGGGAAGGTGGACATGAAGGGCAGGCTACGCCCGCCCCGGGATCAGTGCGAGCCGGCCGAACCGCCGAGGCCACCCGACGCGTTGAGACGGGCGTGGGCACGGCTGAGCGCCGCCACGGCCTCTGCGTCGTGCTCCTTGCGGAGGGCTTCCTCGGCACGCTCCTTGGCGGTGAGTGCCCGGCTGCGGTCGATCTGGTCGCCCAGCTCGGCCACGTCGGAGAGGATGCTCACGGTGTCGCCGCTGACCTGCACGAAGCCACCGTGCACCGCCACGTCGAGCACGCTGCCGTCGGCGAGCGTGATGCGCGTGTGGTTCTCGGTGAGCGCTCCGAGGAACGGTGCGTGGCCCGGCAGGAACGCGATCTCGCCACCACCCAGGGTGCGGGTGATGACCTGCGTGGCCTCGCCGGAGAAGACGACCTTCTCCGGCGACACCAGCTCGACCGTCATCGTGGCCATGATCAGGCCGCGCCTTCCTGGAGGGCCTTGGCCTTCGCCAGCACCTGCTCGACGCCACCGACGTTCAGGAACGCCTGCTCCGGCACGTCGTCGAGCTCGCCGCGGAGGATGGCGTCGAAGCTCTCGACGGTCTCGGCGACGGGCACGGTCTCGCCGGGCACGCTGGTGAACACTTCGGCCACGTAGAACGGCTGCGAGAGGAAGCGCTGGATCTTACGGGCACGCGACACCGTGAGGCGGTCCTCGTCGGACAGTTCGTCGAGACCGAGGATGGCGATGATGTCCTGCAGCTCCTTGTAGCGCTGCAGGTTCTCCTGCACGCCGCGGGCCACCTCGTAGTGACGCTGACCGACGATCTCGGGAGCCAGGATGGTGGAGGTCGATGCGAGCGGGTCCACGGCGGGGTAGATGCCGAGGGCCGCGACCTGACGGCTGAGTTCCGTCGTGGCGTCGAGGTGGGTGAACGTGGTGAACGGCGCCGGGTCGGTGTAGTCGTCGGCGGGCACGTACACGGCCTGCAGCGACGTGATGGAGCGGCCGCGGGTGGAGGTGATGCGCTCCTGCAGCTGGCCCATCTCGTCGGCCAGGGTGGGCTGGTAGCCCACGGCCGAGGGCATACGGCCGAGGAGGGTGGACACCTCGGAGCCGGCCTGCACGAACCGGAAGATGTTGTCGACGAACAGCAGCACGTCCTGGTTCTGGACGTCGCGGAAGTACTCGGCCATGGTGAGCGCCGACAGGGCGACGCGCAGGCGCACGCCCGGCGGCTCGTCCATCTGGCCGAAGACCAGGGCGGCCTTCTCGTACACGCCCGACTCCTGCATCTCGAGACGCAGGTCGGTGCCTTCACGGGTGCGCTCGCCCACGCCGGCGAACACCGACACACCACCGTGGTTCTGGGCCACGCGGCGGATCATCTCGGTGATGAGCACGGTCTTGCCCACGCCGGCGCCACCGAACAGACCGATCTTGCCACCCTGCAGGTACGGGGTGAGCAGGTCGATGACCTTGATGCCCGTCTCGAACATCTTCGCGTTCGGCTCGAGGGTGTCGAAGCCGGGGGCCGGACGGTGGATGTCCCAGCGCTCGATGTCGTCGGCGTAGCCGTCCTCGGCGTCGAGTGCCTCGCCCCACACGTTCCACACGTGGCCGAGCACCTTGTCACCGACCGGCACGGCGATGCCGCGACCGGTGTTGCGCACGGCGATGCCACGCTTCAGGCCGTCGGTGGGCTTCATGCACACCGCACGCACGCGGCTGTCGCCGAGCTGCTGGGCCACTTCGGCGAGCACCGCGACGCTCTTGCCGTCGACGGTGATGGTGAACTCGAGCGCGGTGTTGATCTCGGGGAGAGCGCCACGGGGGAACTCCACGTCGATCACGGGGCCGGCGATGCCGACGACGCGGCCGTCCTTCAGTTCGGTGTCGGTCATGGTCATGACTGGTGCTCTTTCTCAGTGTCCGTTACTGGGCGTGGATGCAGCATCGACGAGCGGCGTGAGCTCGACGATGCGGACTTTCTTCGAATCGCCGGCGAGGGCCTCGGCACCGCCGACGATCTCCATGATCTCGGTGGTGATGCTGTCCTGGCGGGCGCGGTTCATGATGCGGCTGAGGTTCTTGATGAGTTCCTCGGCGTTGTCGGTGGCGCTCTTCATCGCGCGCTGGCGGAAGGCGTGCTCGGAGGCGGCAGCGTTGAGCAGCGCCGCGTAGATGCGGGCCTCGATGTACCGCGGCAGCAGCGTGTCGAGGATGGTGCCGGGATCGGGCTCGAACTCGAAGTCGGCGGGCGTGCCGTCGGCGTCGAGACCCTTGCCGTCGCCACCCTCCACTGCTTCGCGCTCGAGCGGCACGAGGGGGCGCTGCACCACTTCCTGCGACCCGGCCGAGATGAAGCGGGTGTACACCAGCTCCACCCGGTCGATGTTGCCGGCCAGGTACTGCTCGACGACGTACTCGCCGATCTGCTTCGCATCGGCGTACGTGGGGTTGTCGCTGAACCCTGCGAACGTGCGGTCGATCGTGTAGCCACGGAAGCGGAAGTAGCCCTCGGCCTTGCGGCCCACGGCGATGACCGTGTAGTCGCTGCCCTTGAGCACGTCCTGCTTGATCTCACCTTCGGCCGCGCGCTGGACGCCGGCGTTGTAGCCGCCGCACAGACCACGGTCGGCGGTGATCACCACGTACGCCGTGGTCTTCACCTCACGACCCGACAGCAACGGCGACTGCGAAGCGCCACCGGCCGCGGCGAGGTCCTTGACGACCTCGGTGATCTGCTCGCTGTAGGGCACCGCAGCAGCAACGCGCTGCTGGGCCTTCACGATGCGGGACGCCGCGATGAGTTCCATGGCGCGCGTGATCTTCTTCGTGGCCTGGACGCTGCGAATGCGTCCACGAAGAATGCGCTCCTGACCTCCAGCCATGACCTACTCCGTGGCCAGCGTCTTGTCGCTGTGCGCCTCGCCGAGCGCCTCGGCCGTGGTGGCCGTGGGATCGGCGGCCTTCGCCGCGGCGGCCGAGGCCTCCACGAACTGGGCCTTGAAGGCGCTGATGAGGTCGCCCAACTCGCCCGGCACGTCGGCCTTGGGGTTGTTGCGCATGTCGGCGAGCAGGCCGCTGTGCGAGCGACGCATGTGCTCGAGCAGTTCCTTCTCGAAGCGGCGGACGTCGCCCACCGGCAGGCTGTCGAGGTAGCCCTTCGTGCCGGCGAACACCACCACGACCTGCTCCTCCACCGGCATCGGCGAGTTGAGCGGCTGCTTCAGCAGTTCGACGAGGCGGTAGCCACGCTCGAGCTGGGCCTTCGAGATCGCGTCGAGCTCGGAGCCGAACGTGGCGAACGCCTCGAGCTCACGGAACTGGGCGAGGTCGAGCTTCAGGGTGCCCGACACGCTCTTCATCGACTTGATCTGCGCCGCACCGCCCACGCGGGACACCGAGATGCCGACGTCGACGGCCGGACGAACACCCGACTTGAACAGGTTGTCCTGCAGGTACACCTGACCGTCGGTGATGGAGATCACGTTGGTGGGGATGTACGCCGAGACGTCGCCGGCCTTGGTCTCGATGACCGGGAGGGCGGTGAGCGAACCCGCGCCGAGCTCGTCGCTCAGCTTGGCCGCACGCTCGAGCAGACGGCTGTGGAGGTAGAACACGTCGCCGGGGTAGGCCTCACGGCCCGGCGGGCGGCGCAGCAGCAGCGACACCTGGCGGTATGCCTCGGCCTGCTTCGACAGGTCGTCGTACACGATGAGGGCGTGCTCGCCGTTCTCCATCCAGTGCTGGCCGAGGGCGCAGCCGGCGTACGGAGCGAGGTACTTGAAGGGCGCCGGGTCGGAGGCCGGGGCGGCCACGACGACGGTGTAGTCGAGGGCGCCGTACTGGCGCAGCGTCTCGACGGTCTGGGCGACCGTGGAACCCTTCTGACCGATGGCGACGTAGATGCACTTCACGCCGAGGCCACGCTGGTTGATGATGGCGTCGATCGCGACCGTGGTCTTGCCGGTCTTGCGGTCGCCGATGATGAGCTGGCGCTGGCCACGACCGATGGGCGTCATCGCGTCGACCGACTTGATGCCGGTCTGCAGCGGCTCGTGCACGGGCTTGCGACCCATGATGCCGGGGGCCTGGATCTCGACTCGGCGGGGGATGCCGCCGACGATGTCGCCCTTGCCGTCGATGGGCTGGCCGAGTGCGTTGATGACGCGACCGAGCAGTGCATCGCCGACCGGCACACTGAGGATGCGGCCGGTGGCCTTCACGGGCTGGCCTTCCTCGATGTGGTCGGCGTCGCCGAGCACGACGGCGCCGATGCTGGCCTCGTCGAGGTTCAGTGCGAGGCCGACGGTGCCGTCCTCGAACTCGAGCAGCTCGTTCACCGCGCAGTCGGGCAGACCGCTGACGCGGGCGATGCCGTCGCCCACTTCCGAGACGCGACCAACGGTGCGGGCCTCCAGGGAGGGCTCGAAGCCCTCCAGGTTCTTCTTCAGCGCCGATGCAATGTCGTTGGCGCTCAATGTGAGTTCAGCCATGGTTCCTGGGCTCCTAGAGGCGGGACTTCAACTGGTCGATACGGGTGCGGACGCTGCCGTCGATGACGGTGTCGCCCACGGTGGCCACCACGCCGCCGATGACGCTGGGGTCGACGACGACCTTCAGGTTCACCTGCTTGCCGGTGGCGTTGACGATGGCCGCCGCGAGGCGGTCCTGCTGGTCGCTGGTGAGCGGCACGGCCGTGCGCACTTCGGCGACCTCGAGGTTCTTGGCCGAGGAGGCCCGGGCCACGAGCTTGTCGATGATGGCGGGCAGGTCGCGACCGCGCCCCGAGCCGACCACCATGCTGACGAGCTGGGTGGTGGTGCTGGTGGCCTTGCCGCCGAGGAGGTCCTCGACGATGGCCTGGCGCTTGCCGGCCGGGATCTGCTCGTCGGTGAGGGCGTTGCGGAGGGCATCGCTGCTCTCGTAGCTGCGGGCGAACCGGAACAGTTCGTCCTCGACCTCGTCGAGCGTGCCTTCGGCACGGGCGATCTCGAACAGTGCGCGGGCGTAGCCCTCGATGCGGTTGTCGCTCATTGTGCAGCCCCCACTCGTGCGATGAAGTTCTCGATGAGCTCCTGCTGGGTGGCGTCGTCGAGCGAACCGCTCACGACGTGGTCGACCGCAGCGCTCGACAGACGGCTGATCTCGGCGCGGAGCTCGTCGCCCACGCGGCTGCGGGACGCCTCGATCTCGGCGGCCGACTTGGCCTCCAGCTCCTGCACCTCGGTGACCAGGCGTGCCCGACCGTCGGCGAGGATGCTCTCGGCCTGCGCCTTGGCCTCGGCCATGATGCGGTCACGCTCGGCGGCGATGTCGCCCTTGGCCTGGCGGATGCCCTGGGCCTCGGTGGCGGCGGCAGCCTTGTCGGCGGCGGCACCATCGAGCTCCTTCTGGATGCGCTCGGTACGGGCGTTGAAGCTCTTCTTCATCTGCGGCCAGCCGAACTTGTACAGCGCGTAGAAGATGATGAGCGATGCGAGGCCGCCCCAGATGATCTCCGCCGTCTCCGGCAGCCAGGGGCTGTGTGTGACGATGTTGCCATCGGAGTCGGTGACGAGGTGTTCCTCCTCCGCCACGAAGCGACCGGCGGTGGCGATGATGCCCAGAACGTTCATCGTGCCATCACCTCGCTCACGACTCGGGTGACCACCTCGGGGCTGGGGCGACGGCCCGTGGCGAGCTCGCCGGCCAGGCCGGCGACGTCGCTGACGGCGGCGTGGATCTGACCACTGGCCGCTTCACGCTCGGCCTGCGCTTCGGCGGCGGCCGCGGCGCGCTGCTGCGCGAGGCGGGCGTTCACCTCGGCCAGCGTGGCCTGGCGCTCGGACTCCAGCGTGTTCCGTGCCGCTTCGACGTCGCGAGCAGCCTCGGCCTTGATGGCCGCGAGCTGCGCCTCGTAGTCGGCCACTTCGGCGCGTGCGGCTGCCCGCTCGGCGTCGGCGGCAGCGTGCGCGGACTGGATGCCCTGATAGCGGGCATCCATGCCCTTCTTCAGCTTCGGGAACAGCACGAACCGCATCAGCAGTGCGAACACCACGAAGGAGCCGAAGCTCCAATACAGCTCTTTCAGTTCCGGAACGATGGGGCCCGGATCCTTGCTCACCGGTTCCTCCGCCACGGCGGAGATGAAGTGAACGATGGACCCGTGGAGGTGTACGACGGCGGAGTGCACGTCAGCTCCTTCGGATGAGACGGACGGTGATCAGGGTTGGCTCAGAGGCCGATGAGGATGAAGACCACGAAGCCGATGAGGGCCAGTGCTTCGGTGAACGCGATGCCGAGGAACATCGTCGTGCGCACCATGCCGGCGGCCTCGGGCTGGCGGGCCATGGCCTCGACCGACTTACCGACGAGGTAACCGATGCCGATGCCGGGGCCGATGGCCGCGAGGCCGTAGGCGAAACCGGCCGACGAGGCGGCGGCTGCTGCCTTCTCCTCTTCACCGGTGAGACCGGCGGCGGCGGCGACGTAGCTGAAAGCTTCCATTTGTTGATTTCTCCTGATGAGGTTCTGGGTAGTTGGAGATCTGGGACTCAGTGCTCGGGATGAGCAGCGCCACCGATGTACACGGCGGTGAGGATGGTGAAGATGTAGGCCTGCAGGAAGGCGACGAGCACCTCGAAGGCGGTGAGGAACACGAGCATGCCGAAGGGCAGCACGGCCATCGGCTTGAGCAGGAACTGCATCGTCTCGGCGGTGATGAGCGACTGGGTGAGCAGCGCGAACGTCACGAGCAGGATGTGGCCGGCGAGCATGTTGGCGAAGAGTCGGACCGTCAGCGAGAACGGGCGGACGATGATGTTCGAGATGAACTCGATGACACCCACGAGCGGCTTCAGCGCGGTGGGCACGCCGGGGGGCCAGATGGTGTGGGTGAGGTACTTGATGCCCTGGTGCTTGAAGCCGACGCCGTTGTAGATGACCCACACGAGCAGTGCGAGGAACATCGGGATGGCCATGCGGGCCGTGGCGGGCATCTGGATGAGCGGGATGATGCCGGGCACGTTGCACAGGTAGATGAACACG
>Ga0172367_10003300_pt1 | contig 21103 bp, 14 predicted proteins | sample Lak10m_FD_114542 | JGI IMG/M metagenome (GOLD analysis project Ga0172367, IMG submission 114542) | Freshwater microbial communities from Kabuno Bay, South-Kivu, Congo - kab_022012_10m | ecosystem: Environmental > Aquatic > Freshwater > Lake | place: Democratic Republic of the Congo: South-Kivu... | reverse complement strand
TCACCACCTGGAGCTTTTACCCCCACTTGTTCCACCTCCCACCTGCCGCGCTACGAGGAACTCTATGACCAATTCAAAGCCTTGGGAATTGATGACGTGGTTTGTGTATCTGTGAATGATGCCTTTGTTATGTTCCAGTGGGGTAAGCAACAAGGTGCTAAAAATGTGACTTTACTTCCCGATGGTAATGCTGAATTTACACGCAAAATGGGGATGTTAGTTGATAAATCTAACCTGGGCTTCGGTTTGCGCTCTTGGCGTTACTCAATGGTAGTAAATGACTGCACCATTGAAAAAATTTTTGTTGAGCCTGGTTACGAAGATAACTGCCCTACCGATCCATTTGAAGTGTCGGATGCAGACACCATGCTAAATTACCTAAAAGAAGCTAAAACTCCTGCTGCTGTGTAATATTATTGCTGGGGACTGAAAATTAGGTATTGGGTATTAGGGATGAGGAAAAATTTTCCTCAGTCCCGACTTCCCAATATCCATATTCAAAATCTAAAACTTGAGGGACGCATGACTTACGATTTCGACTTATTTGTGATTGGCGCAGGATCTGGTGGTATTGCAACCGCTAGAAGAGCCGCAGAATATGGAGCCAAGGTAGGGGTTGCTGAGTTTGACCGACTAGGCGGAACCTGCGTAAATCGTGGCTGTGTCCCTAAAAAGTTAATGGTCTATGCTTCCCATTTTCCAGATTTGTTTGCAGATGCTCAAGGGTACGGCTGGAGTGCAGTCAAGAGTTCTTTAGACTGGGAAAAAATGATTACGGCGGTCAATAATGAAGTGACACGCCTCAATGGTATTTATCAAGCTATGCTGGATAAGTCCAAAGTTGAAATCTTGCAGGGACACGGTAAATTTATTGATGCCCACACCATTCAAGTAGGCGAACGTCAGGTTACCGCAGACAAGATTTTAATTGCCGTGGGTGGCTATCCAGTCAAGCCAGATATTCCCGGGATTGAATACGCTCTTACTTCCGATGATATTTTCCACTTGAAGGAACAACCCAAACGTATAGTAATTTTGGGCGGAGGATACATTGGCTCAGAATTTGCTTGCATTCTCAATGGAATGGGAAGCGAAGTTACCCAGGTAATTCGTAATGAGAAGATTTTGCGTGGTTTTGACGAAGATTTACGCCATGAGATTCAGGAAGGAATGGGTAAGCATGGTATTAAAATTCTAAACAATAGCGAAATCACTGCCATTGAGAAGGCAGAAACAGCGTTAAAGGTGAGTGTTCGCAGGGATGGTGATTCTGAGGAGACGGTAATTGTTGATGCGGTGAGTTTGGCGGCTACAGGGCGCAAACCTAACACGCAGAAATTAGGTTTGGAAAATACCAAGGTTCAGCTAAACAAAAATAGTGCAGTTATCGTTGATAAATACAGTCAAACTACTGAAGAAAATATCTATGCAGTAGGAGATTGTACAGATAATATTAATTTAACTCCTGTGGCTATCAATGAAGGTCGAGCCTTTGCAGATACCGTATTTGGAAACAAGTGTCGCAGGATGAGCTACGAAAATGTACCCACCGCAATTTTTACCACTCCAGAAGCTGCAACTGTTGGTTTAACTGAAGCTGAAGCCAGGGCAAAATATGGTCCAGCTATCAAGGTTTATCGCAGTCGCTTTAGACCAATGTATTATACATTGGCGGGCAAGGATGAAAAAACTATGATGAAATTGATAGTTGATCAAAGCACTGACAAAATTTTAGGAGCCCATATGGTGGGAAATAGCGCTGCTGAAATTATACAAGGAGTGGCGATCGCAGTTAAGATGGGTGCTACTAAAGCTGACTTTGATTCCACAGTAGGTATTCATCCTAGTTCTGCCGAAGAATTTGTGACGATGCGCTGAAGTTAATCATCTCATTAGTGGAGAAATGCCCTGGATTTACTAAAATCCGAGGGTATTTATTTAAATCCCGTCAATACTTGATTCACAAACTAAACTCTGCTGCATCATCCTCATCAGCATCTCTCCCCATAGCAGTAGGCTGAAATGTAGAACCATGAATTAGGCCAGTAAAAGTCATGGCTGGGTTTTGATGGAGAATATTTAGCACACTAAGAAAATCCCGGACAATTTCCCCTGGTGTGAGTAACGCTTCTGCACCCAAGCGAGTGACAATTTCTTGCACAAATTCCTGCAAATCATCATTGTTCAAAACTGGTTCATAACCGAAATTCAGTGCATGAATCTCTGTTAAGCGTTGCAAAAGTGTGAGAATTTGTGCTGCACTCAAAGGGTTAAGCCGGATAACTGGTCCTAAATGTTCCTGAACACCTGACTCCACAGCAAAACGGCTTTCTTTTGTGCGTCTTCGCCAAGCTTGGTCTGCAAAAAGTCCTCGGTTGGGATCTTCTAAAAACTTGGTTGTTCCACCAATAAAAATGCCCAGATGTTCCGCTTTACATTGCATAGTGTCATTAAACATGGTTAGCAGTCTGTTATAGTTCTTTTCACGGGTGACTGTAGTTGATATTTGGTATAAATTTACCGCTTCATCAATTAAAACTAACAGTCCTTTATAACCAATCTCTGCCACAAATTTAGCAAATAGCTTGATGTAATCATACCAACTATCATCATCAATAATTACCCGCACTCCTAACGCTGCTTTGGCTTCAATTTTGGTGGTAAATTCTCCACGTAGCCAACGGAGGGACGCATTTTTTAAATCATCATCATCTAACCGATAGCCACGCCAATAAGCAATAATTACGCTACCAAAATCAAAACCATGTACTAAATCTTCGATATATTGAACTACTTCCCTAATTTTTGCTTCAATTTGGTCATCAAAACCATGGTCATTAGGATGTAAGTTTGTTTCTTTGACGACTTCTTGTTGAATTTTGTTAATCCATCCTTCCAAAATTGAAACTAAAGCACCACCATCAGGACGAGTTTTTGTGGCTAGGTGGCTCATTAATTCGCGATAACTTGCTAAACCTTCATTCTGGGTTCCTGCTAATCGGCGTTGGGAAGATAAATCAGCATCCGCGACAACAAAACCTTGCTCCATAGCTTGGTTGCGGATTAGTTGGAGAATAAAGCTTTTACCTGAGCCATAGTTGCCAATTATAAAGCGAAATGCTGCTACACCTTGTGCGATGTCATTAAGATTTTGGCATAGGCTTTGAATTTCTTTTTCCCTTCCCACTGCGATGTGTTCAACTCCTGTCCTCGGTACTACTCCTGCACCGAGAGAGTTAATTAAAGCAGTGGAAATTTTTTTAGGGATTTTGAGTTTAGCCATGTGGTTTACTACTGAATTTTCAACGCAGAAGTATAGGATATATACCTAATTTGCTTCAGAATCCTGGTATTTCCACAATACTAGCACCTTATTGAGCACGGATAATTTTAGAAAGCTATAACAGCATTTAATTGGACGATGTTTTTCTCGCCATGAGATTTTCATACACAGTCAGCATTTTTCTCACGTTGACTAAATGTTCTGGATACACTTGGGGATTTTCCCAACTCGGTTCAACTATTAATTCTCCAATAGTATCATTGGCGTGTTCATTTATAGAATCAATTAATAGACTGGGCATGGTAATTTTTTCTTCAGCAATTTGCTTAATAATTTGCCGGGGACTATCTTGTTCTAGTATGGCTTTCAGCACCTTAATTTCATGGTTAGGTAGTAGTTCTAAGAATTGGTTCCATTCTTCAGGTAAAATATTAGATGTATCTGTTGAATCCGAGGAATCAATTATTTCTGCACAAGGAAACAAATCATTTGCACTTTCATTGAAGTTTTCAAGGGAGACTTTTTGATTGTATGTTTCTGTTTGTTGGAGTAATTCCCAAACTTGGCTCTGTAACAAGTCTCGTTCTGGTTGCAACAATGATACTTGTGTTTCTATTTCCTGTAATTCTGATTGTTTTTCTATTATTTTATTTCCTAGGTAATTGAGATTTTTTGCTAAATTATCCCGTTCATTTTTTTGCTGCTTATTATGTGTTTCTAGTACTTGGTTTTCCATACGCAGTTCATACATTTTTTCCTCTAATTGTGGTTTGAGTCTACCTAGCAAACTGACATTGCTCTGAAGTTCTTGTTTTTCTTGCTGAAGTTCACTAATTTGATTTTGTATCTGCACAATTTCAGCACGATAAGTATTACAGTTCAACTCGAGGCGACGTTTTTCTGTTGTCAGAATAGAAAAAGCTTGATGCAGTTCTGCTTTACTTTGTTCGAGGTTTTTTATTTCAGCAGTTAGGTGAATACTTTCAGTTTCTAACTGCTTTTTTTGTCCAGCAAATATTCCTAAATCTCGATGTATACTATCTCTTTGATTCCGAGAATCTATTATTTGATTTTCTAGTTTTTTCGACTCTGCGTATAATAAGTTACGATGTTCTTCTATTTGGTTAATTTCTCGGAAAATCCGATATTTAAGTTCCTCCATTTCTCTAATTCGCTTGCGGTGGGAAATTAAAATCAGCATTTCATAATTGCTTTGGCGCTTATCTATAAATAATGCTGCTGTATAGGTAGCAAGTGTAGTGACTATACCTGTAATTAAGGCTTGATTCAAATCCCAGTTAGGAACGAGACTAATGCCAAAACTCACACTAAAGGCAACTATGCCTAGAATATATCGATTGCTGATCATTGCTGATTGCATATTGTTTTTTTTAGCGCAGTTGAATTGTTAAAATAGGTACTTGTTAATGCCATTACTACAGATCACTACTAAATAGCCACCTTTAAGTATTTATATGGATATAAAAATTGATTTTAGTTACCAGCTAATTAATTTTGTAGCCAGTATCCCTAGGCACAAGGCAAAAGTAACAAAGTTTATAGGAAAGACTAATCATCGATTTTAAATGCTTGTTTTCTGACTTACTATTGTATTAGATATCCCATTACTGTGTATTTGGCTGAGATTGTTCTAAATCTGTACGAAAAAAATCAATAAACTGCCGTGCTGTACGTCCACAACGACCATTGTGACGCGTTGCCCATTGTAATGCTTGATATTCTAAATTTTCCGGGGTAAGATTCAGCTTTGCCTCTGTTGCCAGATGTTGAACAATTTTTAAGTAAGTATCCTGATCTGCTGGTTCAAAAGTCAGGGTGATACCAAAGCGATCGCTAAATGACAGCTTTTCCTGCATTGTATCCCAAGCATGGATTTCGTCTTTATCTTTGGGAGTTGGTCTATCTACAAAATACTCGCGAATCAAGTGTCGGCGATTAGAAGTAGCATATACAACTACATTTTGTGGACGTGCGGTTAAATTCCCTTCTAAAACGACCTTAAGTGCTTTAAAAGCATCATCATCTTCTTCAAAGGAAAGGTCATCCACAAAGATAATAAATTTCTGTGGTACTCCCCGCAGATGTTCGATTATTTTTGGTAAGTCATGCAAGTCAGATTTTGCCACTTCCAGCAAGCGGAGATGGCGCTGGCCATACTCATTTAACAAAGCTTTTACCAAAGAAGATTTTCCCGATCCCCGACTACCGTAAAGTAATACATGCAGTGCTACCCCTCCTGATAATAAGAACTCTGTATTTTTGATCAAAGTTTTTTGTTGAGACTCGTAACCCACTAAACTACTTAGCCTAATCCTATCAGGATACTTGATGCCGACAAACTTACCTTCTTGCCAGCGCAAAGCATGATATTTTGCAAATAAGCCCGTACCGAACTGTCGATAATAAGCTGCTAAATCTTTGACAGCATCAGCCCAATTATCTAAATTTTGTAGCAACACTATTAATTTTGTCTGTATGCTGATATTTGCTTCTCTGTACCAGACAACAGGCGAAATGGGCAAATGGGCTACTGTTTGTACCCACTCGCTCAAAGAAGCACTGCTACACTCATAAAGATTCTGCAATACCTGTAAATCATGCTCTACTGCGGCTACTAAAGCACGGGGTAAGTTCTCAAAATCTTGCTGTTGAGCCAGCTTACTAAAAGGATTCTCAGAGACGAGAATTTGACTAATTAGGTAATCCTCCCAATTTTGCTCTCCAGCGGTCAAGGCATAAAAATAATTACCATAAGCTTTGAGGCAACTTCGTGCATCGGCATCAGTGTAACGTATAGCTTGCAACAGGTCAAGAAATGCCATCCCCACTTCGCTTTCCAGGACAGATTGGTAGAGTAAAAGTGATGCTGCTTGACATTGGAGGAATTGCACTTGGCTATGGCTATAGGATGAACTACTGGCTTTTGGCATAATTAACTTGGTAGTTTAGCTAAATGTATATGGTCAATCGTCTACAGACCCTGACAGCAAAATGAAAATTTCGGTAGGTGATAATTATCTCATACAGTTTTTACGGAGATATTTCTACTATTTTTCATTATTTTTACAGCACATTTACACTAAATTTTATTCGTTTTGTCACAACACAAAACATGGAATCAACCACAGTTCCAGTGTGTCCTCGTTCATTTCACTTTTTCCTTCCTGGGCTTGTTGTAGTGAAAAATGTAACATCAATATCATTCATCCAGCATATCTTATTAATATTTCAAAAAAATAATTACTGACTGCGGAAAATATCCGGTTTTTTGAAGTTGGTGATGATAAATAAAAATAAGGCTGTATATAATTTTTCCCATGTTGAGCAATCATTGATTTTGCTTTACCCGTAGCGAATACTAATTAGTCAATGGTCAGATGCACTGAAAATGACATGAATTGTTGCTCATACTACATTTAGCAACATCGTATCAGTAAAAGTAAAAATCCTCAGTGAAGAAGAAATGCTTATATCGGATAATATCCCTCCCCAGGTAGTTTTTTTTGACAGTTCTTTGGTAGATAAATTTCAAGATTTTTTAGTGTTTATCAGCATAATCTAAAGTAAAAATCCAAGTTATATTGCCATAATGGCAAGTTTTAATCTAACAGATGGGATATTAATATATTGGAGCAACTGTTGCTGTCTACCGAAACTGCTACAGCTAAATTTATCTCGATTAATAGTAATTTTATCAATAATTTTACGGAATAGGACATAATACATGTTATTACCACTGTCTTCTCACAACGTTATCGAGTATCTGCAAGAAACAGGTATGTGTTGCTCAGAAGATGGAGCATCAAGCAAATATCACTTGCTAAAAAGTAGCCAGCACAATTTCAATTTACTAGTAAGTCTAGGAAGTAATCAAAAACTGCTGGTTAAACAAAAACGTCATACTGATGAAACTTGGCATGACTTTTTTAATGAGTGGTTGTTTCAAAAATTGCTACAACAGTTTCCGGTTTTAGGGAATATTGCCGAAATCGCACCATTATTACTACATTTTGACGAAGAAAATTCTATCCTCGTCCGTAGTTACTTAAGTGAATATTCGGAATTAGGTGAATTTTACCGCTACAACGATATTTACCCCCTAGAAATTGCTACTGCCATTGGTACTACATTAGCAGGACTACATCGTGCTACCTTTGAGCACCGAGAATATCGTAGCTTTATGTGTAGTGCCCCTCAAGGACAGTTTCGCTATAGTTTTTACAATCCAGCCCAAGGGGTAGATTCTATTAGCGCAGAAATATTCGGTAGGATTCCCACTGAGGCGCTAAAGTTTTACCTTCTCTATCAACGTTATGAGAGTTTAGAATCAGCGATCGCTGATTTGGCTTATGAATGGCAACCTTGCTGCTTAACTCACAACGACCTGAAATTAAATAATATTTTAATTCATTCTCGTTGGGATCACCTAGATAATTGCTTAGTGAGACTGATTGATTGGGAAGCTTGTGGTTGGGGAGATCCCGCCTTTGATTTGGGTAATCTCATCGCCGATTATTTAGGAATTTGGCTTTGCAGTTTAGTAGTAGATCCCGCCATAGAGTTAGAAGAATCTCTGCATTTAGCCATGACACCTTTAGAGGTGCTGCAACCTTCGTTACTGGGGTTAATTCGCGCTTATCTCAAAGCCTTTCCCATTATTTTGGAGTACAGGAGTGACTTTCTTGCCAGAGTTATCCAATTCACGGGATTGGGGCTAATTAATCAAATTCAAGAAACGATGAAGTATCGTAAATACTTTGGCAACACTAGCATTTATATGCTTCAGGTTGCTAAAAATCTCCTCACCATGCCCGAACATTCTGCATTAAGTATTTTCGGGGTTTCTCAGTCACAAATTCTCAACCCTTTGGCAAAAACACCTAAACTTCCCCAGGGAGAAAAAGAGCAGCAATTGATTCCTCTTTATTACGAAAAAACCCGCCTGCGGGGTTGTTAACTAGTTGAAGCCATTGCCACGGTGTTTGTTTAATTTTTACTGGTTTAATTAATGCTAGATTCTTCTACCAATTCATTGCTCACTACCTTGGTTGATATTGCTAGTAATATTGAGATTCAGTCGAATTTTTGTATTTACCATCCCCATTATCAACCTTTTGCGCTACCCAATAAAGTAGCAGACAGATTTCAACAAAACTCTGCGGATTTACAGCATAAATATCTGACTTTATTGCTGCGAAATTTCCTTTACGGCATCTATTATAATGGTTCTCTACAGAGCACTTTGGCAGTTAATATCCCCACGGCTAATTGCTGGCGACATCAACATTTAGAAACTTATTCTATTTTAGATGTTGATTGGGAATTTTACGAACAACTACAAACTAGCAATCACGGTAAAGGTTATTTTGACCCAAATTGGCAGGTTTTGAGTCTCGAACCGGATGGTAGTATGGCAGTAACTAAAGGGGGTTTGACAGTATATGTAGAACCAGACTGTCATCTCAAATCCAATGAAAAATCTGCCAAGGTGGGGGAATCAGTGGCTATTTGGATGCCTAAAAATCGATTACAAAAGGGCTGTTACTTAGCAGTAAGTAACGTAGGACAAGGAAAGCAAGGTAATCCAGATGCGGATTTGGGCACGGTAAGGATCTATTTTAACTTCACTTCATCTGGTGCGATCGCTTGCATGAATCGACTGACCCAGCAACTCAACGCATCTAATATTGCGTTTACTTTCCAGGTTCTTTATAATCCTGCGGCATACCGACGCTATGATTCAGGGATACTATATTTTGAATGCCAGGACTATCCAGCAATTCGCAAAATTCTTCAAGCTATTTATACAGAGTATCAATCTCATTTCCAAGCTGAAACACCTTTATTTACCAAGTTTCTAGCACCAGGACTAAGTTTAGCCGAAGAACCAACCCAAAAATTTGTTGCACAGGAAACTTTTGGGATGAACCGTTGTCAAATTGTTGCAAATGCCTTGTTGGAAGCTTGGCAAAAAGGTAAAAATGCAATGGAGGAACGCATGAAAGTTATTGACAAACATTTTGCCAAACATTTGATTGATTTGCAACGTCCTTACCTCAACCCCAGTTCTGAGGATATATACCAACCTTTGAAATAATCTCTCTTTCAGAGTAGCTTCCCTAACATCATTCCTAATTAACATAGGTTAGAGGTTTGAATGGCAGTACAAAACAAGCTAGCATAGGAAATTGATATGTAGCAGTTTCCAGGTAGATCAGTTACAGATATTAATGGTAAAACTCCTGTGGGGTAGGCATCCTGCTCGCATTTGTGTACCATTAATTTAATACTTCTTTGTAAGGTAGCTTTTCTAATTACCAATTATTAAATAATGTCCTTTACTTATAATCGCGCCATTCGTCTTCAAGATACAGATGCTGCTGGAGTAATTTATTTTGCTAATGTTTTATGTATTTGTCATGAAGCTTACGAAGCATCTCTAGAAGCATCGGGTATTCATCTCAAATCTTTTTTTACTCATCCATCTGTGGCCTTTCCTATTATTCATGCCAATGTGGACTTTTTCCGTCCTTTGTTCTGTGGGGACAAATTGGAAATTAGTTTAATTCCTCACAAACTAGGTGTGAATAAGTTTGAAGTTATTTATGAAATCATAGTTCAAGATGTCCTAGTTGCTAAGGCTGTTACTAGACATGCTTGTATTGATGCAATTAGTCGAAGTAAGCAGAATTTATCTGATGAGATGATCCAGTGGTTAGAGACGAACCGCCGAGAATCACAGGGGGAGGAGAGAAGAAAGTTAAGAGAGATTTTGTAGATATTCTGTGGCTATTTTTTGCAGTTGTTGGCGGTTGATTTTTCCTTGGGAATTTCGCGGTAATTTGGTTACAGAAATCCAGCGTTTGGGAATTTTGAATTTGCTGAGTTTTTCCTTGAGTTCTGCTTGCAGTTTTAAGTGGCAATTCTGCGGATGTTTAGGAACATAAATAGCTGTCACTGCTTCTCCCCATTGTTGATCTGGTAAGCCGATAACACAAACATCAATTACCATTTCAGTTGATCTAATTGCTGCTTCAATTTCCGTTGGGTAGATGTTTTCTCCGCCGGTGATAATTTTGTCGCTGCTACGTCCCACAATGTTTAAATAACCTTGTGAATCTAAAAATCCTAGGTCATCTACTTGTAAATAATTTTCATTTTTCCAAGTTTGCGGATAGTATCCAAGGGCTAATGATTGCCCCTGAATAGTTATATTTCCAGTTTGATTGCTATTTAAAATTTCACCTTGTTGATTGCGAATATTTACCTGTGCATGTGGCAAAATTTGACCACTGTTAATTTTACCATTCAAAAAATCATCGGGTTTAAGTGCAGCAATTTGAGACGCTGTTTCTGTCATCCCATAAGTTGGTGCTAAACGAATACAGTGAAATCTCGCTTTTGCTAACAGTTCATACCACCCTGGCCCACCCCCTAAAAGTACAGTTTTGAATAGGCATAGCCACTCTGTTAATTCTGGCTTTTCTAGTAAGCGTTGTAATTGTGTGGGTACTAAAGATATAAAAAAATTGGCAGTTTCAATATGATATTCTTGACTAGATACTAAATCCTTAAATGGTACGACAGCCAATTTACCCCCAGTAGTGAAGGAACGCATAAATTGCATCAAACCACTAACATGGTATAGCGGTAAAACACAAAAGGAATTCACTGCCTTTACCTGAAAATATTCTGTAAAACCTCCTACAGATGCTATTAGAGTTTCCCATGTATGCATGGCAAATTTAATCTTTCCCGATGAACCACCTGTGGGAATCATAATCAAAGATTGAGGCGAAGGTAGGTAATGGTTGGAGATTTTTATTTCTTGTTCTCCCAGCCCCCAAATGATATCAGGCTGTACTAATTCTAAAACTTGTTGCCATTCTTGTTTTTTCCAGTCAGGGTTACATAGAAAGATTGGACAACTAGCTGCACAAGCGGCTATAAACCCTGCGAGAAATCGCACTGGTTCACGTTCAGCTATGATGATTTTGGGAATATTTCCAAAAGCTAATTTCTGCTTTAGTTCTAAATATAATTGAGAAGCTATGTGCTGAAATTGATGATTGTGGTCACCAATGATAAAATCACTGGCAGCAAGTTTATGTAAATAAACTATAGGTTGTTCTATGGACATTTAAATAAATTTTCCTCTGGGTTTTCTAAAAAATGGTTGATGCCAAAACCAACAGCCCTGTTTCCTCGAGATAATTCTGCTGCTAGTTGGAGTGCTGCTTGTTTACCAATTGCCGTTTCAAATACCGAGGAAAACACCACATCAATTTTATGGCTTTGGCAAAATTGCCGCAGACGAAAGGGTGAACCTGCTATCCCTGGTTTAATGACAAAAATGCCTCGCCAACCTTGTTGAAAGCACTGCTCAAGTTGCTTGAAGGTAGCTACAGATTCATCTAAGGCTATGGCAGTCTTAAAATCAGCACTCAATTTCAACATTCCCGAAAATTGTTCCACAGGCAATGGTTGTTCAATAAATTCAACATTTGCTTGAATATGCTCACAAATCTCCAGCCATCGGTTAGCCTCTTGGTAGCTAAGTCCACCATTGGCATCTAATCGCAATTTGGCACTAGTGGGTAAAGTACGCGTCAATAAGTCAAAAATTTCTAGCTCTTGAGCAATTGCATTCACCCCAATCTTCCATTTAAACGTGCGATATCCCTGCTTCCACAGGGTTTCCCATTGATTTAACGCTGCCTCTCCAGCTGGTAATAACCCACTATATGTCAGCAATTTGCCGTGGGTTAGAGGAGAAGAATATCTCTTGTATCCAGCAATTCCCACCGCTACCAACGCCGATTCAAAACCAAATTGAGAAGCAGGTAAATGATCGGGGATAGAAAAAATAATTTCTTCCGTAATTTCTGTTGGTAATTGGTCACAAAAATTTAAAGCCTGTTCTAGAGTTTCCGAACCAAACCAACTCATGGGAGCAATTTCTCCCCACCCACACTTACCCTTTGCATCACCGAGACGAATAATTATACCCTCACGGGTATGCCAGGTTCCGTGACGAGTAACCAGTGGTTGCAAAAACCGCCGCTCATAAGGACAAAAATCAAACCGATAACCTTTCATCGCTGACTCTTTGCCACTCAATCTTATCCACCCACGAAAATAAACCCTAAACCCAAGAGCAAACAACAGAAAAAATGTAAATTAACCGCAATAAACTTGCAATTACTTACCTTTTCCGGTAGATGATGATTTTGTTGAACATGGCGACATAACTGGAAAGCATAGGGTAAACTCAGCCAACTCATTAAAGTCCAAACTGGGAAAATTCCCCACAAAACAAATAGCAAAATCAGGGGATAAATACTCCCAGTAAACCAATAGAGGACTTGGGCTGCTTTTGCCGTACCCAAACGGACAACAGGCGATCGCTTGCCGGCAGCTATGTCATCCTTAACTTGGTGAAAATGTGAACAAAATAAAATTAGGCTGGTGGCAATGCCCACAATCACCGAGGCTGCCAAACTAGTGGTTGACCAACTTTGAGTTTGGCTGTAATATCCTGCTGCCATCGCCAAAGGGCCAAAGGCAAAAAAACAAATAATTTCCCCTAACCCCTGATATCCTAAGCGAAAAGGAGGCCCTTGGTACGTGTAACCCAATAGGCAGCACAGCAAAATTAAACCGATGACAGTGGGGTCATTTTGCCAAATACCAATGGCGATTATTCCCAATAAGCCCGCAGCTAAACACAAGTTTCCTAACCAAAATATTAATAGCTTATTCCCTGTTAAATTCACTAAAGAATGATGTTTATTTTTGTCAATTCCTGTTTCTGAATCAAAGACATCATTACTAATATTTTCCCAAGCTAAAATTAAAATTGCCGCAGCTATAAAAGTAGAAAATATTCCTAAGTTAAAATTCCTTGTTTCTGCAAAAGCTACTGCTGTTCCTACCCAAATGGGCATGATAGCAACACTGTACATAGGCGGTTTAATTGCCGCTATCCATAATTTAATTTGAGGATTTGCAACCTGCTTTGTAGTCATCAGTCGTAATTAATGAGATTACAGTAACTTTACTTATACATAAAATTTTACAGTTTCGAGAGACACCACCAGTCCTAGGGGGCAGTCAAAAGTCAAAAAGCTCATATAATAGCCTTTTGCTCCACTGGAAATGTTTGTGCTATTTACGCCATCCTCTACTATCTAACCTCTCGTTAGTAAATTGTCTTAGCTGCAAAGCAAAACTAGGCATATCTGTTCAGCCTCTGGGAGCACCATAAATAAAGCAAACCATACTCTGGTGAAGTGGCAACTGAATGTGTTACCTGTAGAAATACGACCACGTTTAATAACACTTTAGAAAGTTAACTTAAAAAAACTTTACTATTGCTAGATCCATGACAGTTTTACCATGTCGCAGCAACTTCTTTGTCCACCACAAAGAACTATACTATTTTCTGTTAAACCTTCAGGAAAATTGCCTTAAGAATAATTCTCGGCACATTGTCAGTATTTCCCTTGCTATTGACTGGGTAGATCCCTTACTTATATTAAATAAACTTACGCAACCAAATGAAATAAATTGTTACTTTGAGAATCAGGGTAAAGGAGAAGCGATTGCAGCCATTGATACTGTAGCAAAGTTAGAAATTGATGGAAAAGAGCGTTTTAATGAAGCTGAAGATTTTATCAAATCTTGTCAAAAAAAGATAATAAACTTTGGTACAACTGAGACAAGTTTCGCCGGACCTCACTTTTTTTGTTATTTCAGCTTTTTTGATCAAAATTCCCAAATAGATTATCCATTTCCATCTGCTACAATTTTTCTCCCTCGTTGGCAAATAGCCGTCAAAAATAAACACTGCATATTAGTTAACAATATAATTATCAAACCCAGTGTAAACCTGGAAAATATCCTCCAGGAGTTGCATGAGAAAATTTCACAAATTCAGTCCATAGAATATTCTTCTCCAAATTTGGAAAAGTTACCAACCAAATTTAGCAAACAATCTGTAACTAATGGTGAAGATTTTAAATTTGCAGTTGGATCTGCTGTAGAAAAAATTCGTTCTAGCTATTTAAGTAAAATTGTGCTAGCAAATGCCTTAGATGTGAGGTCAAGCAAATTTTTTAATTTATTTCAATCATTAAACAATCTCCGCCAAATACATCCGAATTGTTATATTTTTTCTACCAGCAATGGTAAAGGGCAAAACTTTATTGGTGCCAGTCCAGAACGATTAATTAGTATTCACAATCAAAACTTAGTCTCTGATGCTTTAGCCGGTTCCGCACCCAGAGGTAAAACACCTGCAGAAGATGCTGCTCATGCCAATCGCTTATTAAATAGTATAAAAGAAAGACACGAACATTCTCTGGTAATTGATTTCATTACTCAACGTCTAACCAAGCTAGGTTTGTTACCCCAGGTATTAGCACCGCGCCTGAGACAATTATCTAACATTCAGCATTTATGGACACCAATTACTGCCATGGTTCCTGGCAACATCCACCCGTTAAAGATAGTCTCTCAACTCCATCCTACCCCAGCCGTTGCCGGTGCAACTCGAGATTTTGCTTGTGCAGAAATTCGTCGTTACGAAACCTTTGAGAGGGGGTTATATGCTGCGCCTTTGGGTTGGATAGATGCTAGCGGTAACTGCGAGTTTATAGTTGGTATTCGTTCAGCATTAATAGATGGCGATCGCGCTAGACTGTATGCTGGTGCTGGTATCGTCGCGGGTTCTGATCCTGATAAAGAGTTTGCCGAGGTGCAGCTGAAACTACAGGCCCTGCTAAAAGCATTGGTTTAAATCTCTTTATCAAGAAAAAAATCATATAACCCACGAAAGATTTAGATCATTACGGTAGCTTCTAACATCAGGAAATATACTTTACTTCCCTAGATGTAGTTATGGAAGCCTATGATGTTGTAATTATTGGCGCTGGTCATAATGGGTTAGTTTGCGCTGGCTACCTGCTGAAAGCTGGTTATAGCGTCTTGTTATTGGAAAGGCGATGGCTCCCCGGTGGTGGTTCCACAACTGAAGAACTAATGCCTAATCAAGCACCTGGTTTTAAATTTAACCCTTGCGCTATTAACCATCTGTTTATTTTCCTAGGGCCTGTCATCCAAGAATTAGAACTGTATAAGTACGGTTTAGAATACCTGAATTGCGATCCCGTGGTCTTTTGCCCCCATCCTGATGGTAAGTATTTTTTAGCTCATAAATCTATAGAAAAGACTTGTGCGGAAATTGCCCGTTATAGTGAACGTGATGCTCAAAAGTACGCTGAATATGCTGACTTTTGGCAACGTTTCATCCAAGCAGTGACTCCCTACTTCAATGCAGCACCCAAATCAATTGTTGATATCGCTGGCAATTATAATCTGACTCATCTGCAAGACTTGTTTTCCATGTTGGGGGGATCTTATACAACCCTTGATTTACTGCGTACCTTACTTACTAGCGCCATAGATAATATTAACGAGTATTTTGATTCTGAGTTTGTCAAAGCGCCTTTAGCCAGACTCTCAGCAGAACTCAGTTCTCCTCCCTCCCAAAAAGCCATGTCCTTTGGGGCAATGATGATGATGTTGCGTCATCATCCTGGGATGGCTAGACCCCGTGGCGGTAGTGGCGCACTAATTGCAGCTTTGGTAAAATTGGTAACTCATAAACGTGGTGTTATCCTCACCGAACAAAAAGTAGAAAAAGTTTTGGTAGATAATGGTAAAGCTGTGGGTGTGTGCGTAACTGGTGGTCAAGAATATCGAGCCAAAAAAGGGGTAATCTCAAGTATTGATGCCAAACGCTTATTTCTGCAACTAGTGGATCCTGGCGATGTAGATAGTGCTGATGGGAATTTGCGGGCAAGATTACATCGTCGCATTGTGAACAACAATGAAACCATCCTCAAAATTGATTGCGCTTTATCCGCACCATTGCATTTTATACATCACAACCACCAAGATAATTATCTCATGGGTTCGGTTCTGATTGCAGATTCTGTCAACCACGTGGAACAAGCTCATAGTCAAATTACTTTTGGCAAAATTCCTGACGAAAACCCCTCCATGTATCTCGTGATGCCTACAGCTCTAGACTCTTCAATGGCACCACCAGGAAAGCATACACTCTGGATAGAGTTTTTTGCCCCTTATCAAATTGCAGGTGCAGAAGGTACAGGGTTAAAAGGTACTGGTTGGACAGATGAACTAAAACACAAAGTTGCAGACAGAGTAATTGATAAACTGGCTCAGTATTCCCCCAACCTCAAACATTCAATCATTGCCAGTTATGTGGAAAGCCCCCCTGAATTAGCAGAACGTCTCGGATCTTACAAGGGTAACTACTACCATATCGACATGAGTTTAGAACAGATGCTTTGTTTTCGTCCGTTGCCAGAATTAGCTAATTATCAAACCCCCATTCAGAATTTATATCTTACTGGTGCCGGAACTCATCCTGGTGGTTCAATTTCTGGAATTCCAGGACGCAATTGTGCGCGTATGTTTTTGCATAATCAAGAACCGATTGTGCAGAAAATTAAGGAAGCTGGTGATGCTATTAAATCAACATTTATCAAATAAAAACTTTTCTCAACCCAGAGTAACTCTGAGAAGCAAGAAAATTTGCCTGACTTCAATGTTTAACATTGTTGATAACTCGATAAACTTGGTTAAAACAATGTTTAACTATGATTTCAATTATTTCTGTGGCCAAGAGGATAGCCTTCAAAAGGTTGAACCTCTGTTGCTGGATGGTCATCATCCGTGAAGCTGAAAATTTTGGTAAATGTATCCAAGATATACTTAATTGCTTGCTCAGGAATATTTTTAATTGAATAGATATAAAATCTTATCCTGGAAAAAACTTGTCAATTTATTGTTTTTGTGGATCAGTTTCTCTCAATTGGTCTTGCAACTCTAGCCACCTCACACCTGCTAGGCTAGGCAAAACAATATGAGCCGCACCCACTCGTTCCGATGGTCCTAAGCCTATTGCCCACATACCAGCGGCTAGAGCAGCTTCTACCCCCGCAGCAGCATCTTCAATCACCACACATTGCTTTGGTGGAAGTCCTAGTTTGTCCGCTGCACACAGGAAGATGTCCGGTGCAGGCTTTGCTTGTGGTGTACTATAACCATCTGCCATGGCATCAACTTTATCAGCAATTCCCAACCGTTCTACAACCATCTGCACATTTTTGCTGGCTGAACCAATGGCGATTTTAATGTTATTTGCTCTTAACTCATCCAGTAAAGCCATCGCACCTGGTAACACATCCTGGGGTGTAATGTTGGATATCATTTCCACGTAGTATCTATTTTTACGCTCTAACATCTCCTGAATTTCTGCTTCAGAATATTTTTTATTCTTAATAATCAGCATCAGGGAAGCCCGACGAGATATACCCCGTAAAGCTTCATTAGCTTGCCGATTAAACTCTATACCCTCTTCATCTGCTAGTTTCTGCCAAGCTTGATAGTGATATTCTGCTGTATCTGTTAACACACCATCGAGGTCAAAGATTACCCCTCGGATGTTAGAGGATGTTTGGAAAGATGAAGGAGAAAATAAAAGAAATTCCTTGTCGCTCTTCTTCTGGGTAATTTGTTTGGGACGGAGATCAAAATCATGCCATTCACCGCGCCAGTGCAGTTTAAACTTCAGGCGTGTCCACCCCTGGGGTAAGTGGGGATTGGCAGTGGGTTGACTTTGCGTCAATTGAATACCAGCAAAACCAAAAATCACAGCTTGCCAAATCCCACCAGCATTAGCCCCGTGAATACCTTCGGCGGTGTTACCTCGCCTGTCTTCGAGATCCACCATTGCTGCTTGTATAAAACGTTCATAAGCTTCTGCCGATTTGCCTAAATCTGAAGCTAAAATTGCATGAATTGCCGGTCCTAGAGATGAACCATAAGTAATATCTGTGCGGGGTGCGTAGTAGTCCCAATTGGCTTCTAATGATTTTTGATTGTAGGGAAAATCTGCTGATTCCCGCATCAAATACAACAGCATCAATACATCTGGCTGCTTGAGTACCTGCAACTTGTTGGTTTCTTCGATGCCCAAAATGGCTTGCATCGAGCGCGTGCGTGGTTCATAGTCGTTTAAATTAACATCTTGCAATTGGAAAAATCCCTCGAATTGCTCAATTAATCCCGTTGAGGTGTGGTGAGGAATCCAGAGTTTAGCGGCGATATCTTCCCAGTGGCTTTTTGTTTCCGGGGTGAGTTGTAGTTTATCTTCTAATTCCTTAGCTCGTTCTGGGAAGCTTTGACGTAACCAATCATCAACTATGATGGCTTTTTCTAAATGCCATTGCACCATCCGGTTTGTAAAGCTGTTATTGTGTACGAATTCGTGATACTCATCTGCTCCTATCACCCCACGAATTTCATAACGATTTTCCTCAAAATTAAATTCAACTCGACTACCCCAAAAGATGGCGGTATCTAAAATAATCTCTACACCGAACTTTTGCATCCATTCATCATCAGCAGTTGCTTGCCAGTAGTACCAGACGGCATAGGAAATGTCTGAACTGATGTGGATTTCGTGATCACGACACCAAATCCGGATATCTTCACCGTAAAAATCGCTGGGGAGTGACCAACGTGGTGTGACTTCATCACCTGTTACAGCACTTTCCCAAGCATACATCGCCCCTTTATACCCATAATGCCATGCCTTGCGTCGCGCTCCACTTAAGGTGTGATAGCGGTAAGTCAGTAAATTACGTGCTAGAGCAGGTTGGGTGAAGGTAAAAAAGGGCAGAATAAAAATTTCTGTATCCCAAAAAACATGACCACGATACCCAAAACCCGAAAGAGTTTTAGCAGGAATGCTGACTTTCTCATCATGCCTTGGAGCGGCAATTAGCAGCTGAAAAAGATTGTAGCGAACAGCAAAAGCGGCTTTACTATCCCCCTCAATCAAGATATCACTGTACTGCCAAACTTTATCCCATACTTGAGTGCTGGCTTCAAGCAAGGCACTGTAATCTGGTAAATAGGCGAGTTTTTCTTGAGCTGCTGCCACTGGTTGCAAAGTATCCCGTGAGGTAAAAACCGTAACAATTTTCTCTACTGTTACTGTCTGCTGTGGTGTAGCGACAAAAGTTGCATTTAAGGTGGGGTAGCCAGGAGCAGTATGCGCTTCTAAGGCTGTTTTTACTCCCGATATTACCATCCTTGCTGCCATGCCAATATCAATCCGGGATCCCCGAGTTCGGCTGTGTAACCAAATTCCTTGTTCCGTTTTACCCTGGTCAATTGCTTCCCAATGATTAAAACCTTGGTTCTCTGGATAGCCGTTAATACTAGCCTGAATTTCAATTGTCCCATCAAAATCTACCGGCGTTATCTGACAGCGCAACCCTAATATATGCTGGTCAGCTAAACTGGCAAAGCGTTCAAAGTAAATGTCTATGGTTTTGCCACCGGGGCTGCGCCAACGCACGGAACGGCTAAGAAGACCTTGACGCAAGTCTAGTTGTCTCTCATAGCCCAATATTTCTCCGTAATCGCAACGAAAGTGATGACCATTGAAACTTAATGCCAATGGTAACCAATCGGGGCAATTGGCTAGTTCTGTATAAACTATAGGGACATCATCATAGACACCGTGAATGAAAGTAGCCGGCAGTGCACGAATATAGCCTTCCTCAAAAGTACCCCTTGTTCCCAAGTATCCGTTGCCGATGGTGAAGACGGTTTCTTTTGAATGCAACTGATCAGGGTCAAGTTCAGTTTCAATCAGTATGGAGTCTGTATAGATGAAATGGTGATTGGGACTTTTTTTGTTCATGGTCAATCTCTATGTTAAATTCCCAATTAGCTATAAAAATGTTTTAACTTTTTATGGCAACATAATACTGCATATGTTGTTCTAAAATTTTTTCGGCTCTAGATTTAAAAATTAAGTAAAATAACATTTCAATATAGCGATGTTTGGCTGCCTTGTTTTCCGGCAATGCAAAGTTCCAGAAGCTAAATATTTTAGCCAGCAATAGTACTTGACTCGTGTTTAGCTGCCAATTATATTTATTCATAATTCTTTGGATCATTGCCTGGGAAACTTCTTCCCAATATTGCGGCTGACTATCACATTTAGTAATGAAATGTAAAATTTTATGCGCCGTTCCCTCTAAGTCTGTAGGATTAATATGAAATCCATTTTCTAGCTCATCAATAATTTCTAAAGCACCGCCAAATTTAGTAACGAAAGTTGGCAAGCCGGAAATCATTGCTTCCAAAATGCTCCGACCAAAGGCCTCAAAGCGGGCAAAGTGGACATAAATTCCCCTAGCATCGGCAATTACTCTGTAGGCTTCCCCAAGGTCACGGCTGGGAAGGCGCATTCCAATACAGCGAATCTTTCCATGGAGATTATAGTGATTAATTATGTCGTGGAATCTTTGAATTTCCGCTGCTTCTTCTGGTTTTTTCGCTTCATGTGGATACAGTTTACTAGTTAAAAATATCAAGTTAGAATGCTCCTGTAATAGCTGATTTTTACCGAAGCATTCAGCCAGTCCAGTCAAATTTTTGATGAAAGTAATGGGTGCAACTGCCAGGATGGGTCGCTTGTCAGGACTATCTAAATGTCCTAGGATTTCCTTTTGTGTACAGTTAAAAATTAGATTGTGAATTTTTCTGGTAAATTCTCCATCTCGCCGATATTTTTCGCTGCAAGGAAAAAAGACGTTTTCACTTACTCCCGGTGGTACCATGTTGAATTTGGGGCTAAATAAATCAATGCCATCAACTACATGATATAGCTGAGGCATGGTAAAACAC
>Ga0172367_10003299_pt1 | contig 21103 bp, 10 predicted proteins | sample Lak10m_FD_114542 | JGI IMG/M metagenome (GOLD analysis project Ga0172367, IMG submission 114542) | Freshwater microbial communities from Kabuno Bay, South-Kivu, Congo - kab_022012_10m | ecosystem: Environmental > Aquatic > Freshwater > Lake | place: Democratic Republic of the Congo: South-Kivu... | reverse complement strand
GCCCGCGGCGTCGTCGGGGTGCCAAGCCAAGCCAGGTTCTTGGTGCCGCCGGCGCCGAGCTTGCTGTTCTCCAGCTCCCAGCCGCCCGGCAGCGGATGCACCACCAGCGCCTGGTGGTTCACCCCCGTACTGGCATCCCCCTCCAGCACCATGACGAAAACATCGCTCTGGCGGACGGTATCAAGGTTGAGCGGCGTGCCCTCCCGGGTCAGGAACTGGCGCTTGATGCGCAAGCCCTCACGTGCCGCCGCTGTCGGCGCCGTCGGCACCCCGCTCAGGCTGCTCGCGTACCAGACAGCCCCGCTGCCGCCGTTGCGCACCCGCAAGCCGCCGCCGGCCGCCCCCGGACCGGCAACCATGATCTGGTAGGGGTCAATCGATATCGCCTGGCCGGCCGCTCCTCCTGCCCCAGCACCCCCCGTCCCAACACTCCCGGGCGCGCCGCCGGACACCTGGAGCTTCAACCGCCCGGCGCCTTTCATCAGCACCGAGGCCGCCGCCGTCAGCCATGCCTGCTCTTGGGTGCTGGTCACGGCCACCCGGGTTTCCGGCCCCGGCAGCCGATCGACCAGCGCCGCGGTCGCGGCGCCGTCCAGCAGTCCTTCCTCCCCCAGCACCGTCACCAGCGCCGCAGCATCCCGCACGGTGGAGCCGTAGTCGAAACCGCCCGGATCGCGCTTCAGCCCGTCGAGCGCCGCCGCCGCCATCGGCTGGGCCCGGCCGCGATCGCCGAGCCGGGCCAGCGCCGCTGCCACTTGGCCGCGGGAAAGCGGCGTCGGCAGCTTGTCCTTGAACGCATCATGGAAATAGCGGGCCGGCCCAGGGGTCAGCACCCCGGAAAGCGCCAGCACCTGCAAGGCATACGCGCGCGCGGCCAAGTCCGGGCTGTCCGTCGGTCCATCGACCGCCAGTTCACGCAGCCAGGTCAGGGCGGCCCGATAGGGTGCGTCCGGAACCGCAAAGCCGCGCTCGCGGGCCCGCGTCAGGAAGTCGGCTGCGTAGGCGGTCAGCCACGGCTCGGCCTCGTCCCGCGCGCTCCAAAGGCCAAACGCGCCATCGTAGCGCTGCTTGTCGAGCACTCGGGCGATGGCGTCCTGTACCCGCGCCTTGGCGTCAACGCCGCTCTCCCCGCCGCGGTCGGCGCCCACACGTTCCCCCGGGTCTCGCCCCAGTGCCGCCGCCAGCTCCGACACGAACAGCAGCGGCATGCCGCGGCTGGTCACCTGCTCAAGGCAGCCATAGGGATAGCGGTGGAGGGCTTGGAGCAGTCCGGCGACATCCATCGGCGGCGCGCTGCTGAAACTCCAAGCGAGTTTGGCGCTGCCGGGCGTGTAGGCGGACAGTACGGCCGACTCGGCGGCCACGGTCTCCCCCGGCGCCAACTGGCGGGATTCGAACATCGTCACCGGTGGGCGGGCCGAACGGACGGCGATCGGCAACCGGTGGACCACCTCGATCCCGTCCGGACCGCTCAGCGCCACCGTCACCGCCCCCAGGCCCACCGGCCCCGCACGCACCGGCACCGCCACCGTCCGCCGGTCCCCGCGGGCCATCACCAGCGGCGTCTCCGACCGCTCGATCATCCCGGTCCCGAAACCTGTACCGCCGGGGCCGGGGCCGGCACCAGCGCCGGGAAAGCTCCCTGCGCCTGCCCCCGTTCCGGCGCCCACACCCGGGCCGCCGGCGGCCGCGGGCTTCACTGCACCCTCACCGGTCACGGCGATCCGGTACATTCCGGGCGGGCCATCGACTGCGTGCACCGAGACCGTCACCTGGCTCTGGTCGCCGGGCGCCAGGAAGCGCGGCAGCGTGACCTGTGCCACCACCGGGTCCCGTACGGTCAGCGGTCGCGCCGCCGATCCCACCGCGCCATGACTCCAGGCGACCGCCATCAAGCGCAGTTCACCATCAAAATCCGGGATATCCAGCGGCACCCGTACGCTGCCGTCGGCGCCGACCAGCAGCGGCCCCGAAAAAAGCGACGCTACCGTGATCGGCACCACCGGCAAAGCGCCGCCGCCGATATCGCCGCCGCTGCGCAAGGGGCCGGCCGGCCCCTCGAGCGGGTCGATCAGGCGGCCGTAATCGTCGCGCAGGTCAAGCCCGAGCGCGCGCTTGCCGAAGTAGTGCAAGGCCGTATCCGGCGAGGGGAAGCGGGTGAGCTGGAGAATCCCTTCGTCAACCGCCGCCAGCGTCACATACGCCGGCTCGGTCAGCGGCACGCCAGCGCTGCCGCCCCCACCCGCAGCCGGCCGCACCCGTACCGTCACCACGCTCTGCCCGCGCGGCCGCACCCGCTCGGGCGCCTCGATCTCGACCGCAAGCCGCCGGCTGGTGGAGTCCACCCCGAGCCACGTGATCCCGAGCGCACGCACCGGAAGCCGATCGCCGCCGGCCACCGGCGGGCGGTAGACCCAGGCCATCACATAGGCGCCCGGCCCCCACTCCGCCGACACCGGCACCTCGACTGTGGCGCCGCCGGCGGGGACACTCACGCTTTGGACCGCGTGGATGCGGTCGGTGGCCACCGCCACCAGCGCCTCGCCGGCAAACGGCGGCGCAATATGGACACGAGCAGTCTCCCCCGGAGTATACGCAGGCCGCTCGCTGGTGACCTGGGCCAAATCGGGCGTCTCGGCGCCCTGCGGCTCGACCCACCAGCCGGCGGAAAAGCGCAGCGACGTGGCCACGCCTGGTCCGGCGCCTGCGCCTGCGTCTGCGCCGCCCCCGGTATCGGCTACCTCGACCCGGTAGCGCCCGGCACCGAGCTGGCCCAGCCGCAGCTCAGCCGGCGCCCCGGCCCCGACCGCCACCACGCCCTCGCGGACCAACTCCTCGCGCTCGATCGCGCGGTAGTTGTAGCGGCCGTGGTCGAAGAACCAGTACCAGTCGCGGTGCTCCTTGATGACCTCGTAGTGGACCCGCTCCCGCGCCACCCGCCTTCCGTCCGACCCCACGGCGATGACCGAGACGCGCGCGGACGCGCCCTCCGCCAGCCGATCGCCGCTGAAATCGGTCTTGAGTCCCAGCGCAAACGGCTGGTGGCGCACCGAAACCGCCATCTGCTGCCGGGTCGGCCGCCCGCCCGGCTCGGCGATCTCCACCTGCACCCGGGCCCGCAGCGCCAGCGTGGTGTCGGGCAGCGGCGGTAGGTCCAGCCCCAGCGTACTGCGGCCGTCGGCGTCGGTGGCCGGAATGGCCAGTTCGCGCCGGCGCGGCGTCATCGTCTCCTGCACCAGGCCGAACCGATAGCCGGACCAGTCGGGGAAGGGATCGTTGTCCGGCTCCAGCGTCACCTCGGCCTTGCCGGTAAGGCCGGCCGCGGGCGGACCGTAAAGGAAGCGGGCAGCGGCATTGACCGAGAACGGCGTCCCAACGTTCAGCCATGGTGCGCTGCCGGCAACGGTCACCGCCAAGCGCTCGGGGATGAACTCCTCAACCTGGAAGGTCATCCGGCCGATCGGTTCGGCGGCAGGGTCGGCATACGCCTGGACGGTCCAGGTGCCCATCGGCGCCGAGCGGCTCAAGGGAACAGCGAGCGCATGGCCGCCGGCGCCGGACCCGCCGCCCGCGCCGCCGCCGGTCCCGACCACGCCGCTGTAATACACCGTCCCGGCCGGCCGCAGCACCTTGAGGGTGAGCGGGAAATTCTCAACCGCGCGCGTACGGTCATCGCGCAGCAGGGTCGTAACCTGGACCGTCTCCCCCGGCCGGTAGACGCCGCGCTCGGAGTAGAGCCAAGCATCCAGGGGGCCCGGATTCTTGCGCCCCCCGATCCCGCGATCGGCAAGATCGAACGCCGCCCGGCTGAGGTCCAGCATGGCAAAATCGGCGCCGCCTCCCCCGGCCGGAGGCCGGTCTGCGATGCCGGTTCCCGAAGGCCGGTCCCCGATGCCGGCCCCAGGGCCGCCGGCCGCTCCGGAGGGCGTCCCGTAGTACGCCATGATCGCCATCGGCGTCCGGCCGCCGCTGAGTTTGCTGGTATCGATCGTCACCCGCCCGTCGGCGTCGGTCACCGCCTCGGCCAGCGGCTCGTTGTTGCGGGCGACCGCCACCACCCGCGCGCCGGGCAGCGGCGTCGCGCTGGCGAGCGAGCGGACGAAAACGTTAAGACCGTCACTGCCCCTGGTCGCGGTCAGGCCAAGGTCGGAAACCATCAGCCATTGGGTGGCCCGCTGCCACGGCCGTACCCTCTCCGGCACGTCCACGGGTTCGGCGGTCAGGATATAGAAGCCGGGGCGCAGGTCGCCGACCAGCGTCCGTACCGCAATGGAGGTGGTGACCGTACGGTTGAGCTGGTTGGCGATCGTCATCCGGCCCTGCCAGAGCCGTTCTCCATCGCGATCGGCCATTTGATCGACCAGATAGGGATAGAGCGGGCTCAGCATCTGCTCCGCGTTGATCTGTGGGACCAGATTGCCGGCGGGCAGGCGGAAGAGGGTGAGCGCGACCTCGTCAAGGTTGACGGTGGTCACCGGGACGCCTCCGGCCATGCCACGCGGCAAGATGAATCCGTCGCCGCGGAAGGCTACGGTCGGCGCCCGGTTGCCGATGGTCACGGTCTGAGTGAGGGCCGTCTTGAGGGATATCCCGGCCTCGCGCCCGGGCAGACCGGGGCGGACGGTGAGTTCGTAGTTACGCCCGAACTCGAAGCCGACCACGCAGAGCTGGTCATCGCGCGCTTGAACCGACACCGGCACCGCCGGGGCCACTGTGACGAAATCGGCGAAATGGACCGCCCGGTCTTTGCTCAAGCGCTCGGAGAACCGCAGGCAGGCCCGCGGTCCCTCCGGGAAGTCGGGATCGACGGCGAGGTTGACCAACTCGACCCCGAGCAGCCGGCGCAACTCGCTGATCCGCTGTCCGACGCCGCCGGCCCCTGCCCCCGCCCCGAACCGCTGGGCGGTCTGGAGCGCGCGCAGGGCCTGGGCGGGGGTGTGCAGCGGCCCTTCCAGCAGGTCGGCAGCCCGCATGAGCGCAGCCACGCGGTCCTCCGGCGCTTCGGCATAGCCAAGCGAGAGCCAAGCGGCCTGGAGGGCACGAGTCGGATCGGGACCGGCGGTCCCGGTGCTGCCGGCTGTCCCGGTACCGCCACCGGGGGCCACCATCCAGGCGTGGCTGAGGGCAAGCCAAGCTTGCGCGACTCGGGCCTTCACCTTGGGGTCGGCCGCGAGCACCGCCTGTTCCATCGCCGCGACCGAGCCGGGCGCCGGCAGCGGCAGGATGGCTGCACTGGTACCGGTGCCGGTCTTGCCGCCGGTGGCAGACCACCGTTGGCGAACCGCGCGCTCGTAAGCGTTCGCGTCGTCGGCCAAGCCACGCGGGTTGAAGGTCGCGGCGGTTTGGCTGTCGGAGTCCTGGGCCTCACCCGACTCGTCGGTCGCCTCGGCCTCGTCCTCGCCTTCGCTTTGCGCCCACGCCGGTCCGAGGGCCATAGCCGCCATTGCCAGGGTCAGCAGCAGGGCTGGAAGCCATGTCCGCAGCCCGCGCAAAGCCAAAGCCGGCGCTCCGCTCGGGATGCCGCTGCCCAGCCGGTGCCATCCGGCCGCTTTCCCGCAATCCATCACTGCCCCCTCCCGTGCTCACCGGGATAAATTTTGATAAAAAGGCATAGCACGGAACGCGGTTTGGGTCCATCCACGCCAGTGCGCAATATCTCTCGGCCATCCCGGGCGTCGCATTATGGGCGTTAACTCACATCCACGAGCGCAGTATCTGATCCACTGCCCATAACCGGTTTCCAAAGGCCTTTCGGCCTTTGGCAGGGGGTGTCGGGGGACAGCGTCCCCCGACGGCCGGCGCGAGCCGGCAACGGCCGCGGCGATGCCGGCTACTCGCCGGCCGTCAGGGGACTTCGTCCCCCGACACCCCCGACCAAAGGCCGAAGGGCCTTTGGAAACCGGGACTTTGCTGCCAAGTCAGCCGTTGGTCCCGCTCAATGACACTCTCGACTGGATATAACCTCCGTCCGCACACTCTCCCGGGCGGTCCGGCTCAACGCGTCCAGCAGGCGCAAGACTTCTCCGGAGGCGGCGTCCATCTCCTGATAATGACGGTGGGCGCCGTCGTGGTCTCCGGCCAAGTGGCAGCGGACCGCGGCGATGCCGTGCTCGTGAACCGCCCGGTGCGGTGCCGCTAAGGCGCGGAAGGCACTGTGGCCGCGTAGCGCGGGATCGGTCTGACCGGCACACCAGCGCCCAAGACGGCACTGAGTCTCATCGGCAAGCGTATCGGGATCGATGGTTCCATGGCCGGCCAGCATATCCGCCAGCCGCTTTTTCCACAGCACATGGTCAGCCTTCGCCCGCTCCACCGTGGCGCCGGCGGTGCCGATCTGCTCGGACTGGTCCAGCCGGCGTGCCACCGTCCGGTCCACCACGTCCAGGCTGTCCAGCATGCGGCCGACCTGCTCGAGGCTGCCATTAAGCGCCGTGGCCACCTGGTTGATCCCGCGCGATACGTCCAGCGTCGCCGAGCGCTGCTCATTCAAGATTGCCGCTACCATCTTGATGTCCAGCGCGGCCTCGTCGATGCCGGCGGCAACGCCGTCGATCGATTGGCCGAGCGCCTCGATTGCATTGCGTCCCTCGCCGACCGTCGAGCGCGTCACCCGCATCGAGGCAAGGGTCGCGGTCATTTCGGTGCGCAAATGGCCGATATGGGTGCGAATCCCCGCGGTCGCCTGGGCGGTCTGCTGCGAAAGCTTCTTGACCTCCTCAGCCACCACCTGGAAGCCGCGGCCGGCCTGTCCGGCCCGCGCAGCCTCTATGGTCGCATTGAGCGCCAACAGGTTGGTCTGGCGAGCAATCGCCTCGATCTGGCGGACGATCTCGCCGATCAACTCGCAACTCCGGGCCAGGGTTTCCACCTGGAGCATCGCGTTGTCGACAGCGCCCGCAATACCGCTGACCATGTGGGTCGCCTTCTCGCTCGCCGTCCGCACGTCTTCGTTGGCGGCGCGCGCCGCATCGGTGTGGGCGCAGATCGCCTCCGAATGCTGCGCGATCATCTCGCTTGCCGCGACCAGCTGGTCGGAGCCCGCGGCCACCACCTGGGCGCTGCGGCTGGCGGTATCAAGGCCTTGTTTGGTCGCCACCGCGGCGCCCGCCGCCTCGGCCTCCGCCATCACCACCTCGACCAGTCCGGCAAGACCGTCGAAGCTGCCCTGCTCAAGCACCGCCGCCAGCCGCCGCAGGGCGAGGGGAACCGCCGGCCCCCGCGCCAGCAACCCCTGAAAGGCGCCGTTCTGCAACAGCGCCAGCATCGCCTCGATCTCCCCGCTCTCGGGGAAGGCGTGATCAGGATCAGCCGTCGCGCTGGCGTCCAGAACCGGTCTGATGGGTTCAACGCGCCAGTGCCCGAGGCGGGCAAGCAAGCCGCTCATGATAATTGCCCTCAAGCTTGACCACAGTTTCGGCAATCCCGGATGATCCCCAGACATGCTCAAGACCAAGACACCGGGTGTCCCCTTAGAGCCTGCCGGCGCCGGTGCTCTTGTTCCCCGGAACCCGGCCCGCTGCCGATTGTCTTGTCCCCTCAGACATAGCGCCTGTAGAATCCGATTCAAGGAAGAATTTCAGAATCGTTCGAGTTCTTGGCAATTTTTGATCGCTGTATATTCAAGGCGGCCTATGGAATACTATAGAACCGCCTCCATGGAATGGCTGTTCCTCTCGAAATGCAAGATATCGGCATCCGGATGACCGGCAAGTCTTGGATGTTCCGGCGGCCGGGACGCCGGCGCCTCCCGTCCTCCGTCCCCCGTCCTCCCGAGTCGCGGCGTCGGGAGCCGCGGTCGGCCAGCCGCCCCGCCACGAGGGGCCGCGTCGTCCCAAGACTCCGATCCCAGGTGGCCGCCTGCGCACAACATGAAGGGGGCGTCAGAAAGACGCAACTCAGCCCTACAGTCTTCCCTGGACAGACCCAAACAATTTTACCATTTTGACAGGGGAATCGAAACATACTCATTTTATGCCTGGGGTTCCTCTATCCTGAGGCCCCTCCCACCGGCACTCGCGATAGGCGGCGACGTCTCAATGTCTATATTCAAGCGTATCCTCGGCAAGAAGACGACCGGCGCCGTCGAGGACGCCGGCACGGGGGCGGGCGGCGGAAGCGTCGGCGCCGCGGCGGTGCAAATTGACAGCAAGCGCTACCAGGTTGCCGACTTGAGCCTGCGCGGCTTCCGGATCGCCGGTTACGACGGTGGGCTGATCGCCCGCCAGAAATTCGATTTCCGACTCTTCCTGCCCCTGGACGGCGAAGGGGAGATCGAGTTCCCCGGCTATGGCGTAGTCCAGAAAATCTCGGATCAAGGGTTCCTGGAGGCGATGATGGCGGCGCCGCAGCCCTACTTCCAGCGCAAGCTGATGCAATATGTCAGCGCTTTTCAGGGGCAGGCCGGGGGGCGGCGGCGGGCTTGGGGGGGGGCGCTTAGGGGGGATTTGGGAGGGTGTGGGCACGTCGGTACGTCTGGGGGGCCGGCCCCCCAGAAGCCCCCTGCCGGGGGCCGCCGGCCCCGGGCCCCCGGTTTTTCGGTGATGGGGGGGGGGCTGGGGGGGGGGCGGGCGGGCGAGGCCGATAGCCTCCGAGAAATCACCATCGCGAATCGTGGTCATGTTGACCTTGGCTGCGGTGAAATCGGCGCCCCGCAGAATCACTTGGGCAAGACTGGTGTCGCGCAGATCGGCATTGGTCAGCCGGGCCCGATCAAGGTTGGTCGGCCACCAGCGGCTGCCGTCGCCGAGCAGGTCCACCGCCTGCGTCCGCGCACCACAAAGGACGGCATCGCCAAGATTGGCCCCCCGCAGCGCGCAGCCCGAGAGGTCGGCGCCGGCAAGATTGACCTCCCGCAGATCGCAGAACGAGAGATCGGCCATCACCAGCCGGCAGCCGGAAAGATCGGCCCCGCGCAGGTTGGAACAGCGCAGAATCGCGCCGCTGAGGGGAGTGCCGGCAAAGGCATGCCCGCGCAGATCCACCCGCTCCAGCTCGAGGCGGACCCCGTCGCGCCCCAGTGTCTCCACCCAGACACCGTGACGCTGCAACATCTCGCCTACTACCTTGTCGCCAAGCTGGCGCAAGCCGCTGCCGTCGACATCGACCCCCTTGCGCTCGAGCTGGAAGCGCAGATAGTCGTCGATGGTGGCGCCGCACAACAGGGCGCCCTCCAGGTTGCACCGATTGGTGACCGCGTCGTTGAGATTGGCGGAAATCAGCACCGCGCCCGAAAGATCGGCGCCCGAAAGATCGGCACCGTTTAATTCACACCCCGTAAGATCGGTCTCCGACAGGCGGCTCTCGATCAGAATCGCGCGGCGCAGATTGGCCTGAACCAGCGTGGTGCGGCCATCGGGATTGCCGGCCCCCGCCTGGGCGCAATCGGTGACGATGATGCCGCGGCGCAAGTCGGCGCCCTGGAGGTCGGCACCGGTCAGGCAGGCACCGTCGATGCGCGATCCGCGCAGATCGGCGCTGACCAGCCTTGCATCGGTAAGGTCAGCCTCGGAAAGATCGGCATTGAAAAGGTCGATCTCGCTGAGATCCGACCCGGCGAGCCGGGCCTTGCGCAAATTGGCCCCGGCCAGCTTGGCCCGGGCCAGCCGCACCCGGCCAAGATTGATCTCGGCCAGGTTGCGAAAACTCAAATCCGCCCGCCGCCCCTTGCGATTGGGATCGCGGTCAAGCCAGGACCGGTGCTCGGCCAGCACCACCCGGAGCTTCTCCACATCAAGCTCACCGGCATCCGACATCGCCGCCCCTCCATCCGAACGATTCCGTCCGATCACGCCGACCATCCCAACGCCTCCGGCGATCGCCCACACCCCGAGCAAGGCCGAACCAATCCCGTCAGGCTACCCCATTATTGTGGCAGTGCCCCCAAGCGCGGTAGGAAAAAATGATGTGATGCCCAGGTCCCTCTCCCCTAACAAAAAAAAAGAGGGGGTTCCGGGGCCGGCCAGGCCCCGGATCAGGGGGCCTTTCGGGGGGCGGAAGCCCCCCGACAATGGGGCGCGACGACCGATCGGGGGGCCTTAGCCCCCCGAAGCCCCCCAACTGGGGGGCCTGACCGGCCCCCCAGGCCCCCCCTTTTTTCAGGCCGGGATTGAAATCGGGCCAATCCGTATCAATTTCCTTGCCGGCTTTACCGGGCGGTAAGACATGGACCGCATTTTTCGACCAGGGGCCGGTCCGCAGCAGAGTTGGCATGGGAGGCAGCAAGCGGCATGAAGAAGGCACCACTCGCCTGTGTAGTCTTGGCGGCGGGCAAGGGGACCCGCATGAAGTCCGACCTGCCCAAGGTGATGCACCGGGTGGGCGGTCGCACGATGATCGGTCATGTGCTGACCGCGGTGAACGCTCTTGATCCCGACCACGTGGTGGTGGTGGTGGGACCAGGGATGGAGGGGGTGGCGGCCGAGGTCGCGCCGTTCCCGACCGTGGTCCAGGCCGAGCAGCGCGGCACCGCCGACGCGGTGCGCGCGGCCGACGCACTGCTGCGCGGCTTTACCGGCGACGTTCTGGTGATCTACGGGGATACGCCGCTGGTGACCGCCGACACCCTCGAGGCGATGGTGGCCGCGCGCCGCGCGAGCGAGGACCCGGCGGTGGTGGTGCTGGGCATGCGCCCGGAAGACCCCGGCCGCTATGGCCGCCTGATTCTCAATGTCCGTGGATTTCTCGAGAAGATCGTCGAATACCTCGATGCCTCGCCGATCGAGCGGATGGTGCCGCTGTGCAACGCCGGCCTGATGGCCTTCGACGGCGCCCGGCTGTTCGACTTGCTCGACCGCATCGACGCCGCCAATGCCAAGGCCGAGTACTATCTGACCGACGCGGTGGCACTCGCAAGGGCCGAGGGCTGGAACTGCACGGTGGTCGAATCCGCCGCTGCCGCCGAGGTGCTGGGAATCAACTCCCGCGCCGAGTTGGCGGAGGCGGAGGTGCTGCTCCAGCGCCGCTTGCGGCGGCTCGCCATGGACGAAGGCGCGACTCTGATTGACCCCGAAAGCGTGACCTTGTGCGTCGACACGCGGCTCGGCCGCGACGTGCTGATCGAGCCGTTCGTGGTCTTCGGTCCCGGGGTCGAGGTTGCCGACAACGTCACCATCCGCAGTTTCAGTCACCTGGAGCAGGTGCGGGTGGCAGCAGGCGCGACCATCGGCCCCTATGCCCGCCTGCGGCCGGGGGCCGATATCGGCGCCGGCGCCCATATCGGCAATTTCGTTGAAATCAAGAACGCCCGAATCGAGGCGGGCGCCAAGGTCAATCACCTTACCTATATCGGCGACGCGGTGATCGGCGCCAAAGCCAACATCGGCGCCGGCACCATCACCTGCAACTACGACGGCTTCGCCAAGCACCGCACCGAAGTCGGCGCCGGCGCCTTCATCGGCTCCAACAGCTCGCTGGTGGCCCCGGTGGTGATCGGCGCCGGTGCCGTCGTCGGCGCCGGCAGCGTGATCACCCAATCCGTCCCCGACGACGCCCTGGCGGTCGCCCGCGGCCAGCAAGTGACCTACGACGGCTGGGCAGCCCGCATGCGCGCGGGGCGGGAGAGATAAGACAAGGGGCGGTCTGGGGGGCCGGCCAGGCCCCCCAGTTGGGGGTTCGGGGGGCGAAAGCCCCCTGACGGATTGTAAGCCCTGATCTCGGGGGGCTTCCGCCCCCCGAAAGGCCCCCTGATCCGGGGCCTGACCGGCCCCGGAACCCCCTCTTTTTTATAAGGAGGGGTACCTGCCGAGCAGCGGTTCCAGTTTGGCGGTGATCTCGTCGAGGACCGTCTGCGGGGCTGTGCCGATAATCTCCAGGTGCCGGGCTTCGCGGTCGATGCTGCGGATATGGTCGGCGAGCACAACTCCGGAAACCGGAAGGCCGGGCGGCAGGAGCACCTCCATCGGCCAGCCTTTGATCCGGGTCGTGACCGGACATACCACCGCCAGTCGGGACTTGCGGTGATAGGCTTCCGGGGTGAGCACGACCGCCGGGCGGCGTCCAGCCTGTTCGCTGCCGGCCTGGGGCGTGAAGTCGAGCCACACCAGACTGCCGCGGTCGGGCAGCATCTCAGATCAGCTCCGCTCCGACCGCGCCATCATCGTCCAGGACATGCTCCCGCTCCGGGGTCATGCCCGCCAGCAACGCGTCCAGGGTGTAGTGTGGCCGTGTGATGCGGCCCCCCGCCTTAACCAGCCGGGTGTCCGATGGGATGGCGCCAAAACTAATGGTCATATTCTGGGCGTTCGTAAGCACCGGAGAGCGCTTGTCCTCGGCGTCGGCGCGCGGGATGTCGTCCTCCTCCCCCGGGTTCAGATCGTTCTCGGTCAGCCGGCCTTCGAAGGTCAGCCGCACTGGCTCCGTCGCGGCCAGCCGATACTTCCGGATCAGTTCCGGCAATCCCTCCGCCGTTGTCTCAATCGTGCGGTCCATGGCAGCCCCACCGTCCCGTCTCGCCAAACCCCTCAGGTATCCCCTCATTTACATTTTCTCCATTGGAGAAAATGTAAATGAGGGGATACCTGAGGCCAAACCCTCGTATCGAACTTAAGTCGCGCTGCCAATCTCCGCAAGGCCGGCAAACACCGGCGTCTCCCGGCGAATTGCCTTTCGAGGCGTGGTGAGCCGGTCTTCCGGTCGGAACAACAGCTTTGCGCCACAACTCCGAATTAGGCGACGCGCTGACAATGAGTGCGCCAACTTAGCCGGTGGCCTTCATTCAATTATACCAATGGGCCTTGAGGTTGATGCAATGGACAGGAGCTAAGCCGGCTGACGCCAACCGGATGGCCACGGCCAATGAGTCAATCATTACGTTCATCGATATTATGCCGGCGAGCTTAAAGCTTAATCCATTGCTCCTATAACTGGTTTCCAAAGGCCGACTGGCCTTTGGTTGGGGGTGTCGGGGGACAAAGTCCCCTGACGAATCGTGGCGCTTTAAGCACTCATTTCTGCGCGTCGTCTTATACTAACGAGCTTAGAGTCTGATCCATTGCCTGGGACGTTGCCGGCTTACGCCGGCCGTCAGGGGACGCTGTCCCCCGACACCCCCGGCCAAAGGCCAGTCGGCCTTTGGAAACCGTTTATAGGAGCAATGGATCAAGCTTTAAGCTCGCTGGCATTACTCCGCACGCCCCTGATTGCCGAGCGGCGCGCAGCCGCTGTGGCCGACTCGGGCCCGGTAGTCGTCCAGTGCCCAGCCGACGGAGGGAAAGGCGATCTCGCTCCAAGGAATGTCCGCCCAGCGCATCAAGGCGACCTCGAGGCTCTCAGGGCCAGGGGCAATATCCGGGTCGAGCAGGTGGGCGCGATAGATGAACTGCACTTGGCCGATGGCGACCAGATCGTAAAGCGCGAGCAGGAGGTCGATGGCGATGCGGGCCCTTGCCTCTTCCCACGCCTCGCGGGCGGCGCCCTCTTGTGTGGTTTCGCCGCACTCGAGGTATCCGGCCGGCAGGGTCCAGAAGCCGCGGCGGGGCGCGATCGCGCGGCGGCACAAGAGGAAACGGTCGCCGAGCGTCACCACCGAGCCGACGATGACGCGGGGGTTGTAATACGCGATATAGCCGCACTCCGGGCAGACCAGACGCGCGCGCTCCTCGCCGTCCGGCACCAGCATCCGACGCGGGCCCGCGCCCGCGCCCCCGACCACGCCCGGCCCGGCCTTAGCCGAATTGTTCGAAATCGCATCACCCGGCGGCGGACACCATCCGGCCGGATGACCCGCCCCGCTGGTCACCGCCAGGCTCCGGGGGGGGCGGGGGACGGATAGGACGGACGCGGCGGCGGCTCGTTCCAGCGGTCATCCTTGCGGCGGTCTGGTGGTGTTGGCGGCGTCGGGACCGGATAGGGAAAGGGGACCGGGGAGCCGCCCTCGCGCTTGGGGCCGCCCAGATGGCTGCTGGTTTCGGCCGGGATGTCGACCAGGCAGGAGCCGTACATGGGGTCGCAGTCCCAGCGATAGCCGGGCGGCAGGCCGAGCATGGCGTTGCCGAACGGCTCGTGGAGACATTTGCACTTGCTGCCGGCCTGGCAGGCGACCTGACCCGACGTCGCCGGCCCGCAGGCAAACAGCGCCTGATCGGGACTGGCGTTGTAGAGCGAGCGCGGCGCGGGACCAAATCCCGGTACCGACGGTGGCGCCACGTCCTGCGCCACGGCGGACCGCAGGACGGCCGGCAGCAAGAGGGCGACCACAGCGATCAATACGCCATACCCGCTCCGCCAACGCCTGTCGCCTACCATGACCGCCTCCCCACAAATCGCAACTGCCCTGACCGAAAAAAGGGGGTTCCGGGGCCGGTCAGGCCCCGGATCAGGGGGCATCGGGGGGCGGAAGCCCCCCGACATGGGCGCGCAATCAAAAAAAGGGGGGGGGGCTTTCGCCCCCCGACCCCCAACTGGGGGGCCTGGCCGGCCCCCCAGGCCCCCCCTCTTTTTATACCAGGCTAACGGTACTCAACCCCTACGATCTCATACGATTTGGATCCCCCCGGAGTCATCACCTCGACGGTATCACCGACCACTTTGCTGATCAGTGCCCGCGCCAGCGGCGAGGTGATCGACAGCAGGCCGTTCTTGATATCGCTCTCGTCCTGCCCGACGATCTGGTAGGTGATCTCTTCGTCCGAATCCTCATCGGCCAGGGTGACGGACGCCCCGAATTTGATTGCCCCCCCGGACAGCCGGGAGACATCGATCACCTCGGCCCGGCTGATCTTGTCCTCAAGCTCCATCACCCGGCCCTCGATGAAGCTCTGCCGTTCCCGCGCCGCGTGATACTCGGCGTTCTCGGAGAGATCGCCATGCTCGCGGGCCTCGGCGATCGCCTTGATCACCCCCGGACGCTCGATCTGTTTGAGAAAGCGCAATTCCTCCGCCAAACGGGCGTGGCCTGCCGCCGTCATTGGAATTTTTTCGATAGCCACCTGTCCGCCACTCCTGCCCTTAAGCGTGCAACCCGGGCGCCCAACCCCCTCCAGCAAAACGGGAAAACGGCCTAGCTCGCGCACACCCCACCGACGATGTCCGTCAGTAGGCGTGTCCGAGATAGGCCTGCAAGGGCGCGACGTCCAACCGACCCTGGCGCAACGCCGCGATGGCATCCACCGCCGCCCGCGCCCCGGCCACCGTCGTATAATAGGGAATATTATTGACTAACGCGGCCCGACGCAAGCTGAAGCTGTCAAGTACCGCCGAAGGTCCTTCAGTTGTGTTAATAACCAAGTGGACTTGTCGATTGATGATGGAATCCACAATATGCGGCTGGCCTTCCATCACCTTGTTGACATGCTCGACCGTCAGTCCGGCTTCCTTGAAGAAGCGAACGTTTCCACTGGTCGCCAGTACCCGGAAACCAAGACCGAGGAGGCGGCGCACGATCGGCACCAGCGGCGGCTTGTCGCGATCCTTGACCGAGACGAACACGGTCCCTTCCCCGGGCAGGACCACGCCGGCACCAAGCTGGGACTTGGCGAAGGCGCGCGCGAAGTCGCGGTCGATCCCCATCACCTCGCCGGTCGATTTCATTTCCGGACCGAGCAGGGTGTCGACTCCGGGAAACCGGGCAAACGGGAAGACGGCCTCCTTGATCGCGATGTGCGCCGGGCGTGCCCCGGTGAGGGTAAAGCCGTGGAGCGGTTCGCCCGCCATCACTCGCGCGGCGATCTTGGCGATCGGGGTGCCGGTTGCCTTGGCCACGAAGGGCACCGTGCGCGAGCCGCGCGGGTTGACCTCCAGGATGTAGACCACCCCATCCTTGACCGCCATCTGGACATTCATCAGCCCGACGACGCTAAGCGCGCGTGCCAGCATCAGCGCCTGGCCGGTGATGTCTTCCAGCACCATCGGCGGCAGCGAGAATGGCGGCAGGGCGCAGGCGCTGTCGCCCGAATGAATGCCGGCCTCCTCGATGTGCTCCATTATTCCGGCGATGTAGACTTCCGAGCGCCCGGGGCCGACATCGGCCACCACATCGACATCCACCTCAATGGCGTCTTCGAGGTAGCGGTCAATCAGCACCGGGTTGTTGCCCGACACCTCCACCGCGTGGCCGATGTAGCGATGCAACCCGCGGTTGTCGTAGACGATTTCCATCGCCCGTCCGCCCAGCACGTAGGATGGCCGGATGACCACCGGAAAGCCGACTTCCGCCGCCACCCGCTCCGCTTCCTCGCGGCTGCGGGCAAGCCCGTTGGCCGGCTGGCGCAATCCCAGCCGGTTGAGGAGTTGCTGGAAACGCTCGCGATCCTCGGCCAGATCAATCGCGTCCGGGCTGGTGCCGAGAATCGGGATGCCTTCATCCTGGAGCCGGCGGGCGAGCTTCAGCGGAGTCTGGCCGCCGAGCTGGACGATGACGCCCAGAAGCTCCCCCCGCCGTTGCTCGACCCGAAGCAGCTCGATCACGTCCTCGCCGGTCAGCGGCTCAAAGTAGAGCCGGTCCGAGGTGTCGTAATCGGTGGAAACCGTCTCCGGGTTGCAGTTGACCATGATGGTCTCAAGGCCGGCCTCGCGCAGGGCGTAAGCGGCGTGGACGCAGCAGTAGTCGAACTCGATGCCCTGGCCGATCCGGTTGGGTCCGCCGCCCAGGATCACCACCTTGCGCCGGTCGCTGGGATCGGCCTCGCAGCCGCCCGCCCAGGCGGCCTTCGCAGCGTCGGCCCCGACCGACCCGATCCCGCCGCCGACAGGCCGCTCGTAGGTTGAATACATATAGGGTGTGCGAGAGGCGAACTCGGCCGCGCAGGTATCGATCCGCTTGAACACCGGGGTGACGCCGACGGCGCGCCGGGCACTCGCCACCGCCTGCTCGTCGCATCCGGCGAGCGTGGCCAGCCGGGCGTCCGAGAACCCCAGTTGTTTCAACCGGCGCCAGCCATCGGCGTCGCGGGGCAGCCCCTTCGCCTCCACCGTCGCCTCGACCGCGACCAGCTCCTTGATCTGGGCCAGGAACCAGGGGTCGTACTTGCTGGCGCGGTGAACCTCCTCCACCGTCAGGCCGCAGCGGAAGCCCTCCGCCACCAAAAGGATGCGATCGGCGGTCGGCTTGACCAGTGCCGTGCGTACCGCCAGCGGATCATCGCGGAATTCCGCCTTGGGGCGATCAAGGCCGGTGAGGCCGGTTTCCAGCGAGCGCAGCGCCTTTTGCAGCGACTCGGCAAAACAGCGCCCGATCGCCATCGCCTCGCCGACCGACTTCATCGACGTGGTCAGCACATGGTCGCTGCCGGGAAATTTCTCAAACGTGAAGCGCGGGATTTTGGTAACGACGTAATCGATGGTCGGCTCGAACGAAGCGGGCGTAACGCCGGTGATGTCGTTGTCCAACTCGTCCAGCGTGTAGCCGACCGCGAGCCGGGCGGCGACCTTGGCGATCGGAAAGCCGGTTGCCTTGGACGCCAGCGCCGAGGAGCGCGACACCCGTGGGTTCATCTCGATCACCACCATCCTTCCGTTTTCGGGATTGATGGCGAACTGGACATTGGAGCCGCCGGTATCCACCCCGATCTCGCGCAACACCGCGATCGAGGCGTTGCGCATGATCTGGTATTCCTTATCGGTCAGTGTCAGCGCCGGCGCCACCGTGATCGAGTCGCCGGTGTGCACCCCCATGGGATCGATATTCTCGATCGAGCAGACGATAATACAGTTGTCCTTGCTGTCCCGCACCACCTCCATCTCGAACTCTTTCCAGCCCAGCACTGATTCCTCGATCAGCACCTGGCCGACCGGGGAGTGCCGCAGGCCGCCGCGGACGATGTCCTCGAATTCGTCACGGTTGAAGGCAATGCCGCCGCCGGTGCCGCCCAGCGTGAAGCTGGGCCGGATGATCGCCGGCAGGCCGATGTCGCCAAGCGCGGCCATCGCCTCGCGAAAGTTGTTGGCAACCCGGCTCCTGGGGCAGTCCAGCCCGATTCGCTCCATCGCCTCGCGGAAGAGCTGGCGGTCCTCCGCCATGTCGATGGCAGCGGCGTTGGCCCCGATCATTTCCACGCCAAGGCGGGCCAGCGTGCCGTCCTTGGCCAGGGCCATCGCCACGTTGAGCGCGGTCTGGCCGCCCATGGTCGGCAGCAGCGCATCCGGGCGCTCCTGCTCCAGGATGAGGGCGACGGTTTCGGGCGTGATCGGCTCGATATACGTGGCATCGGCCAGACCCGGATCGGTCATGATCGTCGCCGGGTTGGAATTCACCAGCACGATCCGGTAGCCCTCGGCCTTCAGCGCCTTGCAGGCCTGGGTGCCCGAGTAATCGAATTCGCAGGCCTGGCCGATCACGATTGGTCCGGCACCTATGATCGCGATGGATTTGAGATCTGTACGTTTGGGCATGGCTCTTTGCGAAGGTGCGGGGCTGGTCGGGCCGGGGGGCGACCAGCCTTATACTGCCCTCCCGCCATTCGGGGAAGGCCTAGTGCAGGCCGGCGGAGATGTGCACCCGCGGTGACCGCCCTGGTCCCCCCTTGCCTTATTGAAAAAGGGGGGTTCCGGGGCCGTCAGGCCCTGGATCAGGGGGCCTTCGGGGGGCGGAAGCCCCCCGAAAACGGGATACTTGGATCAATCGGGGAACATGCCTTCGGCGACCAGGGGCGCTGCCCCTGGACCCCGCCGGGGCCGGCGGCCCCCGGACCCCTTGGAATACGCCCACCCCTGGGTTTGGGAGGCAAGGCGCCACGGTTCAGCGGCCTTCGCGGTACCAGGCGATCAACAGGGCGGCCAGCGCCAGCACCAAGCCTGCCCAAGGCGGCAATAGCGGACTGTGCGTGGTGCCGACAACCCGGTAATCCTCGTTGGCTTTGAGGCTAAGCCAGCCCGACCCCGCATAAGGCGGGCCGCTGCTGCGGTGAAGGAGGCCGGGCAGGCCGGCGCCCTGTTGCTCGAGCGTCTCCAGCCACCACACGCCGCCGCCGGCCGCCGCCACCAGCGGCGCCAGACGCTCGGGCGTCGTGCGCAAATCCACCTGTTCGGGATCATCGGCCCCGCCGACCACCGCCACGGCACTCCGCCGCCCGTCGTCGATCCGGTAGACACCGGACTCGGGCGCCGGAATGCGCCCACGCGCGACGCCGGGGCGGTCCTCATGCAAGCCAACGGCGATCGTGGTCCCGGAAGGCCGGGTCACGGTGACCGTGGCCGGCGCCGGCTCCAGGCTGCGGCGTTCGATGATCAGGCCGCCCGACTCCACCTGAGCCGACAGCGTGGTCTCCTCCAACGCCGGCTCCTTCATCAGCCAATGCGCCAGCCGGCGCAGCAACTCGCCGTGCGGGCCGCCCCCCTCAAACCCCCGCGACCACAGCCAGATATGGTCGCTGGTGAGCAGCGCCACCCGGCCGGACTCGACCCGGTCCAGCACCAGAAGCGGACGGTCCTCGATCCCGGTCAAGACCGTGGTCCCGCGCGGCGCCAGCACCTCGACCTGCCGGAACCAGCGCCCCCAGGCGGGGGCGCCGCCTGTTGCCGGACCGCCCCCCGCGCCCGTGCTGCTGCCAAGGTTCCTTACACCCGGCAGCCCGCCGGTGACCGGATGGCGCAGACCAAGCGGGCTGAGGCCGGGCCGAAACCCGCGCTCAAGCATCCGGCCGGTCGGGGCCGCCGGCAGTACGCTCGCCAGGGGTGTGTCGTAGAGGCTGCCGGGACCGACGAACTCGGGGCCGGTGGCGATTAGCAGCGCGCCGCCGCCGCGAACGTAAGCGGCGATGTTGGCCAGGTACGACGCCGGCAGCACGCTGCGCATCCGGTAGCGATCGAAGATGACCAGATCAAAGTCGCGCAGCCGATCCTCGAACAACTCGCGGACCGGGAAGGCGATCAGCGCCAAGTCGCTGATCGGCGTCGCATCCTGCTTTTCGGGTGAGCGCAGGATGGTGAAATGAACCAGTTCAACACCGGGATCCGCCTTGAGCAGGTTGCGCCATGTACGCTCCCCCGGATACGGCTCCCCCGAAATCAGCAGCACCCGCAAGCGGTCGCGCACCGCGTTGACCACGATCGCCGTCCGGTTGTTGGCCAAGCTGAGTTCGGACGCCCCGGCACCGGCCGGCGCCATCGGCTCGACCGCCAGTTCCAGTAAATTCGGCCCCGAATGGTCGAGCCGCAGCGGTACGGTGACCGGAACCCCGACTGCCACCGGCAGCCGACTCACCTGACCATCCTCCGCGGTCAGGCTCAAGCCAGCCCGTGCGCCGCCGGCGCGCGACTCGGCAACCGGTGTGTCATCGACCTGCACCGTGACCATGACTGACCTTCCGACCAGACCGTAGCCCGGCGCCTCCAGCACCCGCAACCGCCGGTCAGCCTCCGTATGCTCGCCGCTCAGCAGCACATGGACAGGCCCCAACGCGCCGGCGGCCGCCTTCGCGTCCTCCGGCACATCATGGACCTGACCATCGGTAACCAGTATGACCCCGGCGCGGCGTTGCCGCGGCACGTCGGCCAGTGCGCCCTCCAGCGTCGCAAAAAGTCGTGTGCTGCCCACCGGTGCGCCGTCGGATGCACCCACCGGGGCGGTGGCGCCACCCGCGCTTCCGGTCTCCCCCCGGGCGGACGCCCCGGATGCGCCGCCCTCGCCGCCGTTTGGAGTGAGCGCGCCGCTCCCGCCGCCAGCGGACGCGCCAGCGGCGCCGGCGCTGACACCGGCACGGACATTGCCACCCGGACCAGCACCGGCACCGGCGATCCCGGTGCCGGACGCCGTCACCACCCGGGTTTCCAGCCCCGCAAAACCGGTCAGTCGCTCCCGCAGGCGGGCGATAGCCCGCTCGCTGCGGGCGCGGCGCTGGCCGATCGCCTGGCTGGGGGAGGCGTCATCGATCACCACCACCACGTCGGACATCGGCAGTCGCTGCTCGCGCACCAACACAGGCCCCAGCAGCGTAGCGGCCAGCACCAGCGCGGCAAGGCCTCGCGCCGGCCAGCCCGGCGCCCGCCGGACCACCGCCACCACGATCGCCGCAGCCGCAAGCGCCAACAGCGCTGCCGTCAGCGACCAGGGCAGCAACGGCTCGAGAATGGTATGGGCTACCGCGGTCACCGGCCCAGCCTCTCCAGGATGGTCTGAACGTGGACCTGATCAGCCTTGTAGTTGCCGGTCAGGGCGTAAATGGCAAGATTG
>Ga0172367_10003298_pt1 | contig 21108 bp, 16 predicted proteins | sample Lak10m_FD_114542 | JGI IMG/M metagenome (GOLD analysis project Ga0172367, IMG submission 114542) | Freshwater microbial communities from Kabuno Bay, South-Kivu, Congo - kab_022012_10m | ecosystem: Environmental > Aquatic > Freshwater > Lake | place: Democratic Republic of the Congo: South-Kivu... | reverse complement strand
TCTGGTTGTTGAATTGTTTGTTCTGGTTGTTGAATCGTTTGTTCTGGTTGTTGAATCGTTTGTTCTGGTTGTTGAATCGTTTGTTCTGGTTGTAAAGCTTTTTTTATTTCATTTATAATATTTTCAAACTCTGTTTTATTGTCAAAAGCAGAAAAATTAATTTCCTGTCAAAGATTAGATTTTGAATAAATATAATCTTTCAATCAAACATAAGATTTGCCCTTATCTAATCATCAGACAAATACTCATATATTCATTAATTCAATTCATCATTTTAATATTCTATAGTATTCTCTTTCTCAATCAGCTGATTTTTTTATATTTTTATCAAAAACATATCCATCAGCAGAGTATTTAAGAGCTAATATGGCAATTTTATCTTTTAAAGAAATTTTTAATTTTTCTAATTCTTTATCGTCTATTGGATTTTCTGGAGCTACTGGTGGTGTTATTGGAGCCACTGGCGGTGTTATTGGAGCCACTGGCGGTGTTATTGGAGCTACTGGCGGTGTTATTGGAGCCACTGGCGGTGTTATTGGGGCCACTGGCGGTGTTATTGGGGCCACTGGCGGTGTTATTGGGGCCACTGGCGGTGTTATTGGGGCTCAACATATATTTAACATTTTATTTAACAATTCTTCATTAATCACTCAGTTCCGATCTGCTATTACTGGTCATCATAAATCAGTTTTTGAAATTTCTTTCAAAACAAAAAGTGTATTGGGCCCAAGTATTCAATCAACAGGTCGCGAATCAATATATTGCTTAGCTAAAATTTCTTCAACCAACTTATCTAAACCATTTATTTTCATAGTATCTACACATTTTATAGCTAGTATCTGTAAAGCAGCTATTCATTCTGCTCAACCCGTTTTTAATTTATGATTTTGTTTATAAAAATTATCTCATACAACATTTTTTATTTGATTAATTCTAAATTGAGAAACATTATGGTAGTTTTCACTATGATAATTTTTGATTATGGTATCTTCTAGTTTTTGCAGATCTCACCTCACTTCTTCTTTAATTTTATCTACACTTCAAGTTTTAAGAAAATCTTTCTCTTCTTGTTTATTTAATCAATATTTCTGATCAAAAACTTCTCAAGCCATTATTATCCAAACAAAAGCTAAAAGCTAAGTACTAAAAGCTAATAGTAATTATAATCACAAAAAAAAATATGTCAAAAAAAATCAAAGATTTTTTGCGGTGCTGTTAAGTGCAAAAAAAATCAAAGATTTTTTGCAAGCTACAATCAAGTATAGATTACGACAATTTTTTTAGTATCAAAAACATAGATTGACTTATTTTATTAAATATTTATATACCATAGGTCAAACAAAAAAAATATCAAACAAAAAAAATTAAACCATGGAAACAAATGAAAGGAAAAGCGATTTTTATGTACCAGGACGCTACACTGGAGATCAAAGAAGAAGCAAAAAAACAAACAACAACCCAGTTATCTGGTTTATAGTGATTGTATTGTGTGGTTTTACCATTTATCATTTCTTCTTCAAAGACAAAGAGACAACAGACCCAACAGCTAGCCAAAATTATCCAAGATGGCAAAGCGAAACAACCTCAGAAACAGGACTTACAAGGGGGGATATCATGAAAAGATATTTTCCGTTAAGCATTGGAAATACTTGGGCCTACAAAAGAACCTTGATTGATCCTGATAATGTTTTCTCCTACACAGAAAAGACCACTACAGAAGCTGGATGGGATATACCAGAAGGTGTAAGATATTTTACAGTAGGAAAATCTCTATTCGGAGAAAAAAAAGGAGTATCACACGAAACCTATACTATCACAAGCAAAGATGAAAATAATTGTTTTAGTATACAGATAAAGGGATCTGACAATCCTAGAGATGGAAGATACGAAGACATTTACGCTTCATCTGACGACAATAGAAACATCAGATGGAAATATGTAAGTAAAGGTGTATGGGAAATTTTGGATGGACGCTATGCAGATACAAAAACAAGAGATCAAATATGGTCAGTTATTTTGGATAGCGACATATTGATTTCCAATCCTTCAAACAAAGGAGAAATACCTAGTTGGATAATAGGATCTACAATGTATGACAACAAAATATCAGTACCTGCTGGGACTTTTGCAAATTGCCTTGAAAATGTTACAGTAGTCGGAGGATCAAACATAGAAGAGATTATAAAAAACAATTCTCCTATAAGATGCAAAGACAAAGACGGATTTGGTTGTTTCATAACAAAATCTTATTATGCCAAAGATATCGGACTCATACTTGAAATTCAGTTTGATAAAGACAATAATATTGTTTACAAACTAGAACTTGAAGACTACAAAATAAATTAATTTAATAACAAAACAAAATCGCCCTGAGTTTTTTTAGAGCGATTTTTTTATAATAAAATTTATATAATATATTATATTTCTTCATTTTCCTCTTCTTTTTTTGTTAATCTAGATTTAACAGCAAATATGATAACTACCACAACAAATCATCAAACGAGAACTCATAAAACAATAAGTAATATTTTTACAAGATCACTCATTCAATTTGTTGATTTACTTACTCCACTAGGAACGGGCTTAAGCTGATCTGAAGAACATTTTTCACTAGGGATAGAATAATAATTCATAATCTTACACATGTTTGTTATAATAGTTGTTTCCATATCTATAGAATCTATTTCATCAGATTTTAATTCTTCTCAATCTTGCAAGATTACAACTTTTTCTGCAATAGTAGCTAATATTTGATTCAATATATCTTTTCTTTTATCTTGTTGTGTATTATTTCATGACATGTCTCCTACAACCGATTCAAACTGAGTAAACATATCCTCTATCTGAGATCTCATAGAAAAAGGGATTATATCAAGTATCTCGGCTTTTGATTGTTGATATTCATTTCATCACATTGCCGCTACAGAAGCCCTACTTTCCAGTCTAGAAACTATAGAATCAAAAAGAGAAACTTGATCTTCTTTCCAATCTATTTTATTGTCTCTTACATAAGTTTGTACCGCAACTAAGTCTGACTTCATATTTGTAGTATCTATAATATCTTGCTGTAGGTTGATCAATAAAGATTTCAATCATTTATTTATATCAGTCGAGACATCCAAACCATTTACTAGTTTCATTATATCCTGTTGAAGAATCTTTGTTTCGTCATCTAATTGTAATGATATATCTAAGAAAGTTACAGTAAAATCTTTAGACAGAGTTTTTATTCAATCCATACTATAAAATACCCTTCAAACAATAGATTGATACAAAGGATTATATTCAATAAGTTTTGTCTCATTACACAAAAAATCTTTATCATTAGCCGGATTTTCATCATTATCAGAGTCTAATGATATGTCTCTATCTACATAACAATCTTTATCTCAAGCGTAATAAATATAAAACAAAACTGAATTATTTAAACTATTTCATACAAAAATTTCTTGTCATACTCCAGATTCAGAATATTCTGGCAAAGAAAGAATTTCTATTTCATTACTTTTTGTAGTTCAAGAGACGACATCTACAACCCATTTTTTACTTGCCTGATTCGCATATTTATCTTCCAATTCTAGCAATAGAACGTACTTTTTGTAGTTAGGATATTCATAGGCAATATATTGTGGCTTTGTTCAAGATAAGAAAATTTCTTCATCTCATTTTTTACAATCCACCATACTCAAACAGATATTATCTTTTAAAATATCTCATATACTTATATCTCTAATCAACAATAATCTATCATATAATTTCATCAGCAATCTAGGTTTTAATCAATTTTTAACTACTATGTTTCATCATTTTCAGATTCATTTATAAGATCTATACAAAACGGCGGCTCTAGGAACATATCAGGTGGCATTGGGTTTGGTATATGCATAAGTCACACGATCTTTTTTAGTCGTCAAATCGTATGTTCAATCACCATCAAAATCATACATTATTGTTCTATCTTTTACAAAATCTGATCTATCAGAAACTATTTTTGATATTACATCAAATGTAATTTCATCTCATATTTCAGCACTTGTTTTATCAATTTTCAATGTAACCATAGGAACATCCGGTCTAGCAACATCTGGAGGGAAAAACACTATTGGTCAATTTCAAATTAAATCTTCACTTGATTGTTTACCATCATCATTATCATACATAGTTACACCAAACATAAACTCTCATGGCATTTTAGGAAGAGAAAAAAAAGCATATGGGATATCACTAGGAGTTACCTTTATTTCCAATTGCCTTGTCGGATCATCTTTATAATAATAATACCATTTATAATATGAAATAAATCAATCAGAATCTACAGGATTCATAGCCGTTACTTTGACTATCAATGGATCTATATCAGAATTAAAAATATCTTTTACATTATTTTCTTTGAATCATACTCATATCTCGTTTCCATATTGAGGATAAGCTAAAACCAAATTATCTAATTTAGGTAAAGAATTGTAAACCTTAAACCATATCCTAACTCTAGAATTTTTATTTATAGTTATATCTTCTGCTGTAAAATCTATATAAGTACATCACACTTCATCAAATTTATAACTAAACAATTGTTGTTTATATATCTCTCAATTCTTTGGTTGGAAATAAAAATATAAATTATTTTTTTCTCATTTAGTATTAACAGAATCTGCGCCATCTATTTTAAATTCTTGATATCTATTTATCTTATATGCAGGATATTGTATAGTTTTTGTTCATACCAAAAAATCACATACATCATTTTGAGTCATGGTAATAGATTGTTTATCTTGCACTCTATATCAAGCCACCGGAGAATCTTTGTCTCAAACAAAAACAAGCTCGTTGATTTCATTTTGCATACCATTTATATCGGACACTTGTAATTTTGTGTTATAAACTCAGACCTTATTATATATATGATTAATTTTGTTGGTTTGGACTGTAGCTGATTCTCAATCAGCAAAATCCCAGACATAATTAACAAGATCTTTATTGGCAGTAACTTGAAAATTTATTGGATTTCACCAAACAGTTGCTCTAGGATCAGATTTTATTTCAGGTCTTAATGTTGATTTTATCTCTATCTCTTTTTCTATCTCTCCCAATTTTGAATATTTGTCCTTCACTATCAATTTAACAGTATGTTTTCATATATCATCAAAATTGACGGTTATCTGTTTATTGTTTTCATCAGACTTTATTATTTTTACAAGATTAGGCTTATCAAAACTCCACTCATAACTAAGTTCATCATATCCATTCATTACATCTATATCTGACGATAAAGACGCATCTAAAACAAATTGAGATGGATATTTCCAAAGTAATGTAGGATTGACAGCAAACTGTGCAATAGGATCTGTAGACTCTACAAGCAAATTTATAGTATCTACATTTGTCTGTCATAGATTATCTTCAACTGTCATTTTTACTATATAAAGACCTGGTTTTTTGAATTGTTTTTTTATAGATTTTCATTGTGTCATTTCTATTTTATCTCAATTTGCATCAAATATTTCCCAAGTATATAATTTTATATTAGATATTATAGAATATGATGGGCTACTATCAAAAGAAAATGTAGTCGAAGTATTACCAAGTTCTGGAGTTTGTTTGATAATAGCCACCGGATCAGAAACAAGTAAAAAAAGTTTTTCTGTTATATTATTATTTTCATTATCAGAAACCATAAGAGAAACTACAAATTCTCATTGTCATGGCAATGGTAAATTAATTATAGATGGTTTTCATTGTCATTGTTTTACATATCTAAATCCATCTGAAGATGTTATTTCCCATCTATAAGATTGCAAGATCCTTCATCACATAGGCATAGTGGCTGATGGATCAAGAATAACTCATTTTTGTGCCTCCTGAATTCATAATTTTACCTTATTATTTTTATCTAATTTTTTTCAATTAGCATAAACAACTACAGAAGCAACTTTAGGAGAAACGTCTATAGAAATATTTTTTGATCAATCAAATATTCATTTTTCTAAATTATTTGAACTCCTCACAGTCAAGTGTACTAAATAATTTCAAGGACTATCAAAAGTATAATTTAATACTGGTCATATTCACATACTCCTATCTACTCAATTTATATCCCTATAATATCGATAATAATTTTTACTAGGAATTGTTTCATTTGATGGATCTACACTAGCCCTACCATCAAATGTTACAACCAAAGGAGCCGGTCAAGACTTAGGATTTATATTAGCTTCCGCTTTGACTGTATATTTTGTATTTATTTTATCTAAAATTTGTTTCAAAGGTTTATAACAAGTATCCATAAATGCAGTTAGTTTATTATAAGAATATCCCAATGAAAGATCTTTTGATAAAGATAGACAATCTTGATATGTGACCTTGAAATTATAATCTTGTGGGAAATATTTAAAAACATTTGAAAAACTTGAATTCAAGGCAGAAAATTTAGTTACTGGGATTTCTGATCATATTTTATTAGCAGATTCTATTTCGACAAATAATTGTTGTAATTTTTCTCGATCTAAACTTATTTTATAGTTAGCTATATAATCTTTTGAAAGAGAAGCAGATGTTGTTGATTGTCAAAATGAAAACATATAAATAAAAAATCACAGAAAAAACAACACTCAAAGCGTTCTAAAAACCAGTCAGAATAAGCCATTTTTTATTATTTTTTTAAGTTTTCTAAGCATTATAAATTTCTAATATCTAAATATTTATATTTAAGTGTTTCCACGTTTTTATGCTTCTACATACTAATTATATTCTTTTATAGTAATTTTGCAAATTTTTCTATATTTTCCCCCTTAATTTAAAAGTTTTTTAACTACAAATAATATTTTTTCATTCCTCACTTATTCTTGTTTTCATATCACGATTAATTATTATCAACGACATATATCAATTCATATTTACCTATTTATATTCAAAAAATGAAAAAATTACACCCCAAAACAAAGCAAAATTTTATATGGATAATATGAGCCGTCGTAATTATTTTAGTAATAATCATATTTGTAATGAATAAAACTATAAAATCTGACTGCGAAAAAGCAGTAGCAGCTTACAACAAAACAGCAAAAACTTTTCAAATACAAGATAAAGCTGTAAATAACTGAAATTCTGTAACCGTAGATTACATCTGAAGATTAAAAGATTGAAGTGTTTTTGATACAAGCGTAGAAAGCGTAGCAAAAGCATGTGGAAGTCATCAAACATGAATAGATTATTCACAATGATTAAATTTTCAAGCAGGAGCGTGACAAATGATACCTTGATTTGATGCATGAGTAATATGAATGAAAATCTGAGAAACAAAAACTATAAACATACCATTTATGCAAGCATATTGAGCTCGAGACGAAAAGAAAATATTAAAAATGGCTATGACAGATGAATTTAAAAAACACAAAAAGTGAGACAATGTAATGACAATGTACTGACCAATCAAAGTTTATGAAGTTTCAGAAAACGAAATTACATTTGATACCAATCATATGCTAGCAGGTAAAGATCTAATATTTGACATCACAATAAAAGATATAAAATAAATCTGTTTGTCATTTAAACGCTTATACATTTTAACGTCTTAACGTCTTTCATGGAATTGATAGTATACAACTGAGAAATATTCAAAAGGACCATTGTTCGATATATTCGATTCACAATCATTTTAATATTAATCTTAGTTCTTTCTATACTCAATAACAACGCCCCATGAGCAATAATATTGTTATTTTTAATAGGAGGTTATTTTTATTATTCAAGCACTATAAATAAAAACATTTCTATAAAAATTACTGAAAACTGATTAGTCATATGAGACAAAATACATATACGAAACAATCTAACTTGATATGTCTTGGAAGTAAATAAAAACAATTGAGAAATTAAAAATATTGTTTTTTTACATACCAATAGTCATAACATATACACAATATTCGATAGCATTGATAATCTAAAAATATTTATAGAAAATCTCGAAAATTACATCAAAATGCAACCTTGATACCAACAAACTCTCTTAGAAAAAATAATGAGAAGATTTCAAATTTAATTATTAATTTTTAAATAAGTGTCCTGACATAGATTAGTAATCAAAGATGCTGCCCGACAACTAATCTGAAGAATAATAAGTGCATTATTCTGATTTTTGACTATCAAAATTATGACTCCATATCTGGGCCCTCTATGATACGGAGATTATTCTACCATACTAAAATACTTTGCAATATGGACAGCACTAGCAGATTTAGGATTATATGTATTAGCAGTTAAAAGACTCTGAGCAATCAAAGAATCATGAAAAGATCCCGACAATAAAGAACTAAAATCTGAATACTGAAAATTTGTATGAACCAGGATAACAATCATGGCTGTAATATATTTTATAGCTATATTGATTGCCTATTTTTTACCAGCATATACGTCCAATCCATATTTGATACGATGAATACCATTTTGAATGATATTTTCAGCTAGTTTTATGCTAGCTGGTATACAACAGCTTCCATTACAAATATTTTGGAAAATGGAACAACTAAGTATAACACTCATAACAGCAAGATTATCACAACTAACGATACTAATCCCAGTTGTATATTTATTTTTCAAAGATATGAAATTTGATGGAAGTGCTATTTCTATAGTGGCTTTTTGTGCAGTATTATTTTCTGTAGTAGCAAGCTGAATATGACAAAACATAGAAATACACTATAGATCAAAAAAAATATTACCATTGAAAGTAATATTTGATCGAAAATTTACAAAAAACATTGTAGCAAAAAATCGACAATATTGAGTGTCTTATTATTTGAGCAGCTTCCATACTCTTATTGTTTTGCTATTTCTATGACGATTTTTCCCTACATCATGATGATTTCACTATGCATGAATTCGAGCTCTTGCACTATCTCTTATAGAGATACTACTTATCATACCATCATCACTTTGAAATAGTTTATTACACAAAATTTCAAATTATTCTATAGAAAATAAACGTAAAAGTATGTGAAATTTAATGACATTAGTCTATCGAATATGATGAATCATAGCTTTAAATTTTCGACTATTTGCAGATCAGATAATATCTATAGTCTCTTGAAAAGCTTTTATATGAGCTTGACGACTGCTCCCATATCGATGATCAAATCAGATTTTACCATTTCTATGAGTGGTTTTACGACGAAGTTTTATAAAACAGATTTATAACTATTTATTTGTTTCAGTTGAAAGACAAAATGTTTTACTCTGAATAAATTTATTTTGAGTAATCATATGAGTAATCATATGAATCTACACAATACCCAAATACTGACTGCTATGATGAGTGATCACACAAGTATTATTGGAGTTCTTATTTATGATTTGAGCCATCATAGTAGCTAGGACAAAAAAAATAAATCTTATAACTCCACGAAAAATATTTTGGAAACTATCCGGTATTATAATATGATTTTGAATAATATGATTTTTTATTACACAATACACAAAAATAACTATCTTAAATTTTTTCTTGATAGCAATAGTATTAAATTTGGCTTTGATTTATATATCTTTATCAAGCATCAAAAAGATTGCTCGTTGACTTACTTTTGAGTAATTTAAGCTACTTGTGTCTCTATTTTTTCTTCTAGTTTCTTATTTAATTTGGTTTCTATCGCAAGCGAATCATTTCACTCTTTATCTTTTGTTTTTTCATTTTTTATAATATTCACAGATAATCTATCTCATTGCTTGAGAGACTTAAAATCAAACTCTCCTACGAAGTTTTTATGTAATCTTCAGCGTACTTTATCTTTGTTATCAAAAGTAAGATAAACAATGTTTCAACTTACATTATTAACTATACAATCATAGTCTTTTCAAATTTCTACATCCAATAGGTCTGGTAAATTAGAAAATGTATTTTTCAAAGAAGAATACCTAGTTTTCTCTTGTTGTGATTTTTCTCATTCGATTTTTTTCTTCTCTTCTATTTTTTGTCTATATTCTATTATTTCTTGTTTAAGATTTCGTTTTGATCAAGGATCTTTGGATCAACTACTAAATTTTCTTTCAGAAAGATATTGAAATTCATTCAATAATTTATTTAAATTTTTTCAAGATCAGATTTTATCTATAATAAAATGCTCATTACTTACTTCAAATCATCATATAGTATTGGGCAATTTAAAAGGACTATAAATATAAATATCTCATGATCATGGGAAAATTCTTATAATTCATTTCTCCCATATAGAAACCGTTTCTGGTCCATCTGTTAATTTTCATCATAAATCCACTATAAATCTAGTATCTCAAAACATAAGGAAATATCAATCAGATTCTATTTTTAATATTTCTTTATTTGCTTTCTCCATTCTTTCTTTTTTTTCTTGTGATATTTCTTTTAATGTTTTTCCCTCCTTTTTTTTAGATACCAAATTAAAAACAAACACTTTATTATCGTTTAAATATTTATCATCTAGATACTCAAATCAAGTTTTATTTGCATCTTTAAAATAATCAAAAACAAAAGAAGTCGGTAAAAATTTATAAAGGCCAAAAATTGTTCTTTCCAAATAGGGAGAAACTATACCAGTTGCCTGATATCACATATCGTCTACGATATCTACAAATTGAACAAACCTTTCAACTTGTTTTTGTTTATCTTGAGGTATTTTACCAAAATCTTTTAAAATCTGATAAACCATACGCGTAGAACTAGCTGGTCAATTTCCATGTTCATTCAAAATTACTTTAGTCCCAAAAAGACTTTTTTCTCTTCTTATTTTTCAATCCTTTGTACTTGTTTTTGCTTTTTTATAATCTAATACCCTTACTCATCATATTTCTTCATCTGAGGTATCTATATTTACACCAGGCCCCCCTTTTCAGTTTTCAACATAATTTATATTTTTATATCAATCTTTTGTAAATCATGCCAATTCTAAAAGCAATAAAGAAGCAGCCGCATCTATATCTGCTCTTTTATTGAATCCATTACTAGTCTTTTGACCATGAACAGTAAACTTTTTATAAACACGCTTCAAATCTTCTCGTATTGCTTGCTTATCTCTTTTATAAATCATAACCTCTTTCTCGTTTAAAACTAATTTTTTTCAGTTTACAATTTTGTTTTTTTCAGCCACAATATTATCCATAAGTCGTTTTTTAAAATCAAACAAATATTGATTATTTTTACGATTTTTTTCTAATGTTATTCAATTTAATAGATAAAAAATATCCTTTGCTGTTTTGGGATTTTGCCATCATTTCACATCTAAATCAGCTATTAAATCTCTTTTAGTTTCAAGAGACTGTTCCCATTTTTTATCTTCCGATATCTTTCTAAGTTGAACATTTTCAAATGGTTTATTTTTTAGAACAGATGGTTTTGATGGCCTTTTAGCTCTATCAAAATCTTTTTTTGTAACTAAAGGTTTTTTTGTCTTATCCATATTTTACTTTAATTGTAAAACTTTTTCACTATATTATAAATACAAATATCAGTAAAAGCAAAAAAAATGACACATTTTTTGCGGTGCTGTCAAGTGCACTTGTGCTGTAATAAAAAAAAACGACACATTTTCCCTTTGTCATTCTGAGCAAAGCGAAGAATATAAAATTTATTATTATTTAATAAATAGATTATGCTCAAAACCCTAGCAATCGAGACTTCATGCGACGATACCTCCATATGAATAATCAGTTTTGATTGAAAATTTTTTAAAACACAAAAATTATTAGCATACTCTCAAATCGACGACCATCAACAATACTGATGAGTAGTCCCAGAAATAGCATCTAGACTACATTCAGATAAAATCATAAAAGTATTAAATAAAATCTGATTCGCAAATATATCTAAAGTAGATTTTATAAGCGTGACCACACACCCATGATTACCGTGATCTCTCGTCGTCGGCAAAGCAGTAGCAAATCTAATTTGAGAGCATTTTCATAAATCAGTAATTGAAGTTAATCACATCCACTGACATATTTTTTCACTTTTTCTGGAAAGAAATATCAATGAAATCCAATTTCCTATGATGGTTTTGACGGCTAGTGGCTGACACAATGATCTGTATCTTGTTACAATGTTACAATGAAACAGTGTTACAATGAAACATTTCAATATTACCAGAATCTGACATACCCTAGATGATGCCGCTTGAGAATGCTTCGATAAGGTTTCTAGAATGTTGTGATGACCATACCCATGATGATGACGGATAGCTTCAAAAGCTCTCAAATGAAAACCAAATCCTGACTTTGCATTCAAGAGAATATTCCTTTCTGCCGATAAATTTGAATTCAGCTTTTCTGGTATGAAAAGCCAAGTTTCATTTTTATTAAAAAATCTAGAAAAAGATTTACCTACCCACAAAAAAATAAATCAAGTGGCAGGAAAAATCACACTCACAGAAAAAATCATTTGTGATATAGCATATGAATTTCAAGAAGCAGTAATAGAAGTTCTAGCAAAAAAATTGATTAAATCATGAATAAAATACCAAGTCAAAACACTAGGTATAGCCTGATGAGTTTCATGTAATGATAGATTACGAGAATACCTAAACAATTTATCATTGAAGCATTGAAGCATTGAAACAATTAAACCCACAAACAAAATCTATTCCATGGACAACGCAGCTATGATCTGAGTCGCATGAATTTTAAAACATTTAGAAAATAAATAATTACCGATTTTTAAAAATCTAACTTTTCATAGCAATCCTCACGTATATATTAGGTAATAAAGGCGTAAAGCTGAAAAGTCCGCATAGTAGCAAGATAGAAAAATCATACGCAGACTGATTTTTCTAGATTTTTTGCTGACTTTTGAAGCAATGTCAAAAGTCAGTCGCCGAAGGCATTAAAAGTAGCTCTCAGGTAAAATTTAAATCTACAATAATATATTTAAAAAAGACACGCCATAGCGTGCCATTATTATTGATAATTCTTAATTGTCATTCATATAGAGACTAAATACTATTGTACCACTATAATCGCCAGCTGTTGTATTTGGAGGGACTATAACCTTTATAGTAGGGATGTCTTGATATCTATTAGCAAGTCACACATTGGATTGCGCAGATGTTTTATATATATATACAACAGGATTGTATATAGAATTATAGTTATTTAAATTAGTAGAAATAAAAACACTTCAAGTATTACCCAATAACTTAACAGGATAAATATTTCAATTTTTCAGATATACTCAAGTTATAATAGATCAATCCGATCAATACAAACCGTCACATTGAATAGTTGTATAATGTCATGTGGCTAATCAAAGCAAATCTTCTACCCAAAATCAAGAAGTAAATTGTCACGTAATTTCTTGTTCTTGAATAGAATATGGTATCGTTCATAGATTTAAATTATCTGGAGTTCAATGTCTAATTCAAATTCATTTTATTTCTAGAGTGAGCTGCACATTATCTGTTCATCACAACACAAAAAACAATCAGCCAAATGCTAACACAAAGAAAAGAAAAAATCTCTTATAAACATTTATCATAAACCTGAAAAATATTGATAAAAAATATTGATAAAAAAATATTTACATAAAAAACCACCAAAATCAATCTGATGTTTTTTTTAATCATTCTATATTTTTAATATATTATATAGTCTAGGACATAAATTCTAGACTAAATTACTCATAAGTAATTTTTTAATGAGGATTCAATACTATAAAACAGTCATAGGAGGAACTTGAATAGTTATAGTTGACTGATACGCTCAGATTTCTTGATCAGCAGGTACCAATACTCTTAGATCAACACTTGTTACTCCAAGTTGACCAACTGTACCAGCTGGAGATGTTTTTTCGAATAATACTTGACCAACAGCTGTAAGAGGAGTATAAGCAGTAGCAAAATCTCATGCATTACCCAAGAAAACTAATGCGTCTCCAAAATAATGCTTATAATCAGCTGATTTAACTTCGATTTGACCTTTGTCTATTGTATACACAGTACCAACACTTGTTACTAAGTCAGTAGATGAAATATCTAGAGACCGAGGAGCTTTTCATGCAGTATCATTACAAAACCAATCAGCACCTGAAGTAGTTACAAAACTACCTGACATTGTAAACGCATCATAAGATTGTGCATGAGTTCACAAATCAAGATCTGTACCATATTGACAGTATCAATCTACGGCTGTAATTTCTAGATCCAAAAGAGCAGGAGCAGCTTTTGTTACATTAGATACTACGAAAAATCCAGCTACTAGAGCTAGAGACAATAATATAATTTTTTTCATTTTAAATTTTTTTTATAAAATATAAATAGTTGTCCTAGACTATATAATATATTATTATTTTAAAGACCACGGCACATACATCGTCAAAATTATAATGACAATTTTTTACCTGTCAAATTTTTGGATACTTTTTTCTGTCATTCTGAGCAAATCGAAGAATATATATATAATTTTTATATTGTAAATATTATTACAAGATAAAAAACACAAAACAATATATATATAATCATCTACAATTGATTTTAAAAAACTATTTTATATACGTAAGAGATATTATTTGCACAAACAACAATATATTTTATATTTTTATATAACAAACAAAATGTTCAAGAAAAATCTTTTTAAGCTATTTTTTGTGTCTATATTTTTATTATGATTGGTATCCAGCATATCCAAAGCCGACGTACAAAATATCAAAATGACCTATTGTGAAAACGTTGGTGTAAATACACAAGACGATAGTAAGCTGATAAGCATCAATCCATGAGAAGAACAAGAAATCTGTTTAAATTTTAGTTCCAAAGAAGAGGGAGAAGTAAATGTTATCTACGGATTTACAGAATGATCATTAAACAACAAATGAACTCAGGTATGTAATCCAAGCATAGAAGAAGCCAACTCATTCTCTAATTTATTTTCCAATGACAATTGAAATATTAGAAATTTTAATCTAAAATCTGGCGACATAAAGATAATAAAAGAAAAAATTAGTGTACCGGTGGGAATGAGTGGAATGATTTACGGATGCATGCTTCACAAAATCAAAGGAGTGAAATCCCAAAAAATGTTTACTATAGAAGCACTTATTAAGAGACATTTGAACATATTCATATGATGAGCAGCAGAGATCAAAAAATCAATAACACTTCTAAACAATAAATGAGATATCTTCTCTTCAAACAGCAACATATCAGTAAAAAAAATAGAGAAGGATAAGATATCACTTGGACTATTGATCAAAAACAATTGAAATATCAGTCAAAACATAAATATAGAATGAAGCGTCAACAATGCTCTATGATATGAAAAAACATTTACAACTGAACCTGTATTGGTTGGCCCAGGCAAGGAAATACAGATAAGCTCAGACGCTTTGTTGATACCTACATACAAATGATTTTTCAACACAAGCATAAAAATCACATCAGAACCAGTATTTGCATTCAATGTAGATAACCTAGATCCAGCATTAAAAGCAACAACAACTATGACAGAAACAGGAAAAATATTTATATTTTCTCGAATATGGATTATAGCAGGTGTATTAGCATTGGTAGTATTGGTGCTTATATTTAGACCTCTATTCAAAAAACATCAACAATAAAATCATTTAAAGACTAAAAAAATCAGCAATGAAATCATTTAAATTTATAATGTTTTTACTGTGTTTCTGATTGATATATAATATCTCATGGGGACAGTCATCAACTACACCAGCATCGACAGGCAATACCTATACATGAGAATATAAAGAAGCAAAGGAAACTTTGCAGTTACAACAAGATACAATGGAAAAAATAGAGAGAATAGCTTATGCTTTTTGTAATGACGGAATCTTAAAAGAAGAAACCAATATGACGGCTAGACCATGAGAACGTAAAGAAATATGTGTCACATTTGGAAACAAAAATCCAGAGAATGTAAGTATTATTTTTTGATTCCCAGAGTGAACAATCAATCAAAATTGAAACATTTTATGTAATACAAATCTTACTTGAGACACCTATATAAAAAATTTACTTAAAGGAGACGATACGTCTGATTTTTATTTTGATTTGGAACCCAGACAACAAACAGTTAAAAAATTTTATATAGCAATACCCAAGACACAAACATGAAATATATATGGATGCGCATCATTTAAAATAAAATGAAATCTGCAAAAAGCAGCCTCATGAAGCATGTTCAATATTGAGATTGTAAAAAAAGCAACAATCAACATCGCAATCACTTGAGATATATACAATTACTGATTATTAGATGATATAAAATATTCCATAACAGACAATAAGCAAACTGTATTGAAAGGATTGGCAGCTATCGTTGGATTACGATTGGTGATATCTATCCTACAATCTTCTTTCAAAAAAAAACAGAGAAAGAATCAAAAAAAATAATTTAATTTTTAGATATTATGTACATTAAAATATATCGATCTTTAGGTTCTAAAAAATAAGATGTTTAAAAAAGTTTTTGCATTATCATATATTGTTCTTTTTGTATCGATTTTTAATTTTAATATAACAAAAGCCGTACCAAACGTTCAAGATATACGTCTCAATTATTGTGAAGATATGTGAAAAAACGTCCAAGACGATAGTAGACTGATAAATATCAAACCAGGAGAAGAAAAAGAATTATGTTTGGATTTTTCAAACAGTAGTCAGGAAACCGCAAATGTTTTCTACGGATTTACGGTATGATTTATAGATTGATGATCTCAACTTTGTCGGCCAAACATTAAAGAAGAAAATGATTTTAATAAATTTTTTTCCAACGACAATTGAAATACCAGACTATTTCCATTAAAAGCAGGCGAAAATAAAATGATAAAAGAGACCATTAAAGCTCCTCTTTGAATGAGTGGCATATTTTATTGATGTCTTATGTACTGAATAGCATGATGAGAATCCAAAACAGAAATGTTTACAATAGTCGCTCTTGTCAAAAGATCTTTAAATCTATTTATCTGATGAGAATCTGACATCAATAGAACAATAAGTATACTCAATAATAAATGAAATATATTCTCAACAAATTCAAAAATCTGAGCAACAACAACCAATAACAACAAAATCACACTAAATTTTAAAATAAAAAACAACTGAAATATAAGTCAGAATATTAAAATAAATTGAAAGGTATATAATGTTTTATGATATGAAAAAATATTTGAAGTGGAATCTATACTGGTAGAACCATGAAAAGAAATCGAATTAAAATCCAACGAACTATTATTACCTGTTTATAAATGATTTTTTAATACAGAATCTACAATAAGCGCAGAACCTGTATTTGGATTCAATACCGATAACTTAGACGCAAAACTCAAAATACCAACAATAATTACCCAAACATGAAAAATATTTATATTTTCTCGAATATGGATTATAGTAGCATTGGTAGCATTGACAATTTTGGTACTCATAGGTAAACCTTTGCTCAAAAAGCATAAAAAATAATTTTATTTAAAGGTTCCAAACAGCAATGAAATTATTTAAAATTACAGCACTTTTGCTATGTTTTTGATTTATATCAAATGGTGTTTCTCTGGGACAATCTTCTACACAAGCAAATAGCTGAGAATACAAACAAGTAACAGAATCTTTGGAGTTAACAACCAAAACAAGCAACAACATAAATGATGTATCTTTCTATTTTTGTAATAGTTGATTGGAATACAAAGATCTTACAACCTTTCTTGAACTAAATATTGGACCATGAAAAACCCAAGAAATCTGTATGGTATTTACAAATAAAGGTGATGAAAATTTTTGAATAATAGCATGATTTACAACATGAAAGACATCCAAACCAAGTGATAAAGTCTACGACATATTATGTGAAACAAACATAACCTGAAAGAACATTTTCTCATCTCTAATCCAAGGCAAATATGAAAATGAATTTACACTATCTAGCAAAGAGATAAAAGTCAAAAAGTTTTCAATAAAAATACCCAGAAATATGACATGATCAATATATTCATGTGGAATGTTTAAAATAAAATGAAATCTACAAAAAGCATTATCATGAAGCATGTTTAATATAGAAGTCGTCAAAAAAATGCCAATACAAATCAACATCACATGAGATATTTATAAGCCATGACTAATTGATAGCATAAAAAACAACAAACAAACACTATTAAAAATAATAATTTGAATAATATGACTTCGATTAATTATATCTATAATACAACACATATCTAAAACAAAAAAACAAAAGAAACATCATAAGAAATCATAAAACGACCACTCTTCAAAAAGCCACGTTTCAAAACGTGGTTTTTTTCTTGTTTTATAAGTATTTTTTAGTAAATTGGACTAAATATTTATTGTGTAGTTTAAATTTATGAAAAGCATTTTAAAAGCATATTGAATTATCTTTCTTATTTGTGGATTCTATCTAATGTTTCCTGTTTTCTGACAAGACATATGATCTCTTTCTGCTAGTTTCTGCAACGATTGACAAGAAACTAAAAGCCTCAAAATCTCAACAAACTCTGCAAAAACAAATGAAATCTGTATTAATTTTTCAAATAGTTCAGATAAAGATCTTACAATAAATGTTGGATATCCAGACTGAGAAGAAACAACTGATGAATTTAAAAATAAAGCATGTAAGGTCGAATGAGATATATGAAATTTTGGTCAATATATGACCGACTATTCAAAATCAATTACAATACCAGCACGTTCAACTATAATAGAAAAAAGTCATATAAAATTTCCAGCCTGATTTGAGGGCATGGTCCACTGATGTTTAACATATTATATAAAAAACTCTCAAAAAACAAATCCAGAAAATATGCTAAATATAGTAGTCCGCAAAACAAATTTTATAGACATTCTAGTGTGATGAAAATACAAAAGAGAAATCTCTCTTTTAAAATTTGATAAGTCTTGATTTTTTTGAACAAATAAAAAAATTCAAACAAACATAAATAAAACTAATTGAAAACTACAATTAAACATACACTTATCAAACAGCTGAGATGTAGATGAAACATTAAATGCAACATGAAGCATATCAAACTTATTTTGATTTAATAAAACATTTAGTTTAAAATCTAAAAAAATTAAATCAAATTCTGAACAATTAATTTCTATAGAGGTTTGAAATCTTCCTTTCTACAAATGATCTTTTAACATAAATCTTATCTTAACAAGCGAACCAGAAATTATTTTCAATAAATCCAATTTACCAGAAAATTTAAAATCAAAAATAACTATCAAAGAATTTACAAAAATAACTATCATACCATACAGTTTAATATGACGAATTATTTTAATATTATGATTATTCTTTATATTTAAAAAAACTAATATCAAAAAAACATTAGATCTAATCAAAAAACATATAAAAATTTAGTCATTTTCATTTAAACTAAAAAATATAGTTCAACTATAATTTCATGGAGAAACAAAAGGAGGGACAACAATTTTTATCCACGGTTTATCTCCATATTTATTTATTTTTCAAAAATTTAGAGCATTGTCTCTATATATATATGTTACGCTCCCAGATATTGACTTATAATTTAATAACCCTGTATTTATAAAAACATTTCAAGCAACACCAAGCAAAAGCTCAGGATTAATATTGTCAGCTTTCATATAAATTCAAGTTATGGTCATTAGCGGTCATACAAGACCAGCAGAAACAACAGTAGTATAATAACCACTATCTGCTGCTTTTAGATCTTGTACCCAAAAATAATCTTCAAACTGTCTTTCAATCTCTTGAAACGCTCAAGACACAGTAACAGATCAAAAATTCAATCAAGTATCTGAGATTCCGTATGTAATTTCTCAGGGAGTAACATAAAGACTAAGAGGAAAATTTGATGATTTAACTTGAAAAAATGTAAATACAACAAAAAAACCAAAAATTAAAATATTTTTTATTTTTAAATTTTTAAATTCTAAACAATATTTTAATAAAGACATTAAATAATAACTATATAAAGTATACACAGATATATTATATAGTCTAGGACTAAACAAATTAAATAGTCCCAAACATTTGATTAACTAGGATAATCAACGGTAACTGTTCAACTATAAGTTCAAACTGGAGTACTTCAAGGTATAGTAACATACACATATGCTCTTGTAGATATTGTACAAACAGATCATTGAACTCCTGTTTTTCTTAAAACATATTTTTGTGTGTTTATATTAGAAGCTGTTGATATATCTGTAACAGCAGTACATGCAGGATTAGAATTATTGTAATAAGAAGGAGTGTCTGCTTTCATAGTAACATTTGAATTAGCTATATATGTTCAAGCTGCAGATCAACTTAAATTATTAGTCATCAAAACAGATATTCATGTATTTGTCCAAGTTGTATTTCATTTATGATCTGTACATGTCCGACCAGTTGCGCTTCCTGCTGCTACTCAAGTACCAGCTTTATATTGAGCCGAAAAGGATGACGAAACAGTACCCAAAGCTCAAAACGCAGTATCATTAGAACAAGAAACAGTTCATGCTAAAACTTCCAAAGAAACATTAACAGGAGCCGCTTTTGTATTTTCATAAAAAAATAATACTCATAAAATTAACAAACCCAAAGACAAAAATAAAATTTTTAAATTTTTCATTTTATTTATATAATAACAAATTAAAAACGTCCTAGACTATATAATATATTCATAAATGAATTTTAATGAACGAAATCAACTAAATTATAAATCATTTATGTAAGATTGTCAAATTTTTTAATACTTTTTTATTGATTATGACGAAATTTTTGATAAACTAGCACCAACCAAAATATAAAATATTATTTTAAATATTAAAATAAGAAATGTTTAAAAAAATTTTTATCATATTATTTTTCTTTATATTTATAAATATAACATGTTTAAGTAAATGAGAAAATATAAATATAAAAACAAAAAAAATAGAAGTAGATTTTAATAAGATTTGAAATAAAATAAATTCAATACAAACGTATTTTTGTAATAATTGATTAAATCAAAAAGATTTAACTGAAAATCTATCTTTAGTATTATCTCCATGAGAAGAAAAAGAAATTTGTATAATCCAATTTAATTTATCTTCTTGAGATATATATTCACGATGAGCTTTTCCTAATTTAATAACACATTCCTGATGAAGTTTTTGTAATGAT
>Ga0172367_10003296_pt1 | contig 21112 bp, 18 predicted proteins | sample Lak10m_FD_114542 | JGI IMG/M metagenome (GOLD analysis project Ga0172367, IMG submission 114542) | Freshwater microbial communities from Kabuno Bay, South-Kivu, Congo - kab_022012_10m | ecosystem: Environmental > Aquatic > Freshwater > Lake | place: Democratic Republic of the Congo: South-Kivu... | reverse complement strand
GATGATTCGCCGCTTCGTATCAGGCTTTCTAATTCTTGGCGCTCTTCTTTACTCAGGTTTACATGATATTTTGTGGTCATTCGCCAAGTATAACCTACGCAAGATATTCAAGTTAGCGAAACAGTAGGCGGCGCATGCCATGACAGTATCTTTTGTGACCAACGGTTCACAGCATCTTCCCCTTCAAAAAGATGTGGCGCAAAATTTTCGATGATTACTACGCCCTTGCTAGCAAAGGCTGAGAGGAGAGATTCGTTTCCTGTCTCTATAAACTGTGCAACCTTCTCGATTGGTGCGAGTAGCGCTGGGTCAAGATGTTCAGTCATTACAACTCCTTGCAAGTTCTATTGTGATTGACCAAGTTTCTGATATTCATTGACGACCGTCCAATGGTTTGCGTTACCCGCGCTGGGGCGGGCGTGGACAATGCTTGGGAGCAGGAAAAACTCGAAGCCAGAAAAATGCTCGAAAATGCCACAGAATCCCACAAGTCAGGTGTGTGTGCATGTTTTGTTAGCCCGCTTTTTGGTTTGTGCAACTTTGATTGGTCATCAATAGCGGGGTCAATTGTTCTTATCCTTCTCTGCTTCTTCTAGCCTCAGTATCTCATCCAACTCTTTGTCTTGTCTGAAGTTTCTTGGCTTGCCATAGGAAGTAATTGAATAGGTCGATTCGAGATTAACCAACGTTTTGCTACGTGGAAGATAATAAGCGCGGACAACATTCGCATCATGTAAAGCCTTATAGGTTCCGTAGGATGGGATTTGAAATTTTAGTTGACCAACCGAGTAATACAGGTTTGCGCCTCGGCTGCCTGTGGACGATGCACTGTATTTCATGCCAGAACCTTCGATTAGGCGCACTTGACCGAGAAGCATGTCGATGAGTAGTTTTCCCCCAATCAGGTATCCCATCCACATAAGCCCTGCGGCAAAGCCAACATTGAAAATAGTGCCCAAAATAATGCTTCCATTGAATGTATGGGCGATTAAGCTGTAGATGAACCATCCGAACATCGCTAAGCCAAATAAAAAAGGAAACGCGCCGAACAGTACCCAGCCCATTAATTTAATTGCTTGGAGCAAGGTTAGCCTTCCTTTGCGGTTGGAGTCTAGTGATCTTGGGTCTAGAATGTTATTCATAGGGTCTCCTTATATTCCGCGATTTGATTGGTTGGATTTGGAAAATACCATTTGCTACCAAAGCTAGCTTTAGTTGTTGGGGGCGGGCTAACGGTTTGAGTTCCCTGCATGTGTTTCGGCAGGTTCGACAATCAGGGCGGGCGTGGACAATGCTTGGGAGCAGGAAAAACTTAAAGCCAGAGAAATGCTCCTAAATCGCGCAGACTCCCACACGTCGGGTGCATGCTTTGTTAGCCAACTTTAACACTATTGTCAACGCGTTTAATTTTGGATTTATTTATTTACTAATAGTAGTAAAGGTGTTGAGCTGCAAACGAAAATCACAAAGAGCACAAGAAGGCTAAGGATAAGAGAGGGGCGAATTCTTTGTTTATTAAAAAAGAACCATGCGCCAATTGTAGATAGCAAAAATACCAACATCAAAATTATTGCCACAGACCAGAGAATAACTTGTCCGAAGTCTTTGTCTTCGGACAAAGTATCTGTGGAGAGCAAGAATGAAAGGTAAATTGTCACACAAGGAATTATTATGCAAGCTATTGATGACAGAATTGATTCTGCAATAATCAGAATCCTTAGTCGCTTTAATGATTTATTTTGGCGATTTGGCTCATCAGTTTCTACCCCCGAGATACTGATAATGGATTTCTTCAATTCACGTCCGCAATAACGACAAATGATAGCTTCGTCTTGGATTTTTTCAGCGCAATAAGGACATTTTTTCATTAAGCTATCTCCTTTTCTGTAAATTTAGTCAAGCACTTTTAGTAGGATGCACTTAAATTGTTTCTATTGTGGCGGGTTGGCTAATGGCTTGCATTACCCGCGCTGGGGCGGGCGGCGGAACGCCGTCCGACTGGAAAAATGCTTGGAATTGCGCCAGAATCCCCAGCGTTGGATGCGCGCTTTGTTCGGCGGTGTGTAAGGTCATTTTGTAATCACATACTCGCTAGTCATTGTTCTGGAACAATCCCAGTTGTCTGCGCCTGTTCTTGCTTGACGTGTTTTGCTAATTTCTGTAAATCCATCCGCGGTGAATATCGTTGTATTAGTGCTATGTATAACCTCGTTGTATGTGCCATATCCATAAGGCACATTGTTTCTTGTCTCATTGTATTCTGTTGAATATGTATTAAGCCCGGCGTTTACCCACTCCATATTGCTAAAAGCAAAATAACTTTTTTTTGTTTGCTCGATATAATCACAAAGGTTGGTTTGACTAAGGCAAGTGCCAGATTGTTCTGAGTTACATGAAACCAATTTATATTCGTGCATACCGTAGTTTGCGCATTCTTCGGGCGTTAGATTAAGACCTGCGCATTCAGATGCAGGCGCTGGCATTGGAACTGGCTCTACTGTGGCTGCAATTAAAAGTTCGCTTCGAGTGTCTGGATTAGCGCCCGCCATAGTAACAAGTTTTTGCTCGGTTTCCTGGGATTTTTTCGTCGCAATTTGAATTACATCGATAACTGTCGTGACGCATTCAGATGCGGCAAGAGGTTCTTTTTGAATAATTCCCAAGGCGCAATTTGTGCTGCTGACAACCAGCCCTGCGCTTTCGACTTGCACAGGCGGGTCTTTTTCAACAATTGCGAGATATGTTGTGTAAATTAAAATACCGCAACTTACGCCAAGTAATACAGAAAGCGCTCCGCCTGTGGCGACGGTTGCGACGCAACTAAATACTCCGAGCGCAGTCGATGCAAAAGACAGCCAGTTAATGTCTTTGTAGCTTGGCTTTTTAGCCATGCTTGCAAGATGTACGCCTGTCTGATTTCCCATTGGGGATATTTGATTTATGTCGAAGGGAACTTGTTCTTTTTTGCTGATTGCCCCATCAGGCGCGATTACAGTAATGTCGACTGCGCTTCCAGTGAAATTTTCGAATTGAATTAGATGGTCTTCGGCAATCGCGCGGACTGGCAGCCCATTCTCGAAATATAGAGTTATTGACCTCCCATCGGGCGCAATAAAGACGACTCCGCTTACATTGGTCACCTGCCCCTCTGCATTAATTTCAGCCAGGGGAACAAGGACCTCGCCGCCGTTAAACAAGGCGATACGCGGATAATTTGCGTACCCTGTAGCAAGAACAATGATTGGCTTTTCGTCTGTAGTTGCGATCTCGGCTGGCTGGTTGGCTTGAATGGAAAATACACTGCATGAAATGATTGAGAATATCAAACTTGTGATTATTGATACCTTCGCAAGGTTTTTCATGACCTTATCTCCTTTTGATTTGTCTATTCAGCGAAGCCGTCCGACTGGAAAAATGCTTGGAATTGCGCCAGAATCCCCAGCGTCGGATGCACGCTTTGTTAGTCACCGATGTTTTGCTTATTCTTTTGACTAATCTGGAAACTCGTCGGTCTTGCCATGTAATTTGGTTTTTAGGAACATGATAATTTATTTGCTCACCTTACACTTCACTATTCAGCCAAAACATTACAGCCTGCAATATTTGCAACCAAGAGAAATATCAATAACACATACAGTATAAGTGCCATTCGAGGTTTCGTGGCGCGCACGATGAACAAAGTGAGACCAAAATACAATATCCACCCTAGAAAGCTGTAAAATGAATACAAGAAAACCATAACAATCCCACCCCCTTCATAGCCTGGTGATTCTGTGACTCTTGCGATTAGTAACCAAAACAATCCTATTGGAAAAATGATAATATATCCACCTGCTGTTGATTCACCATTTGCTCTTAGAATTATCGCCGTGATAATAGGGGCAACTGTAAAGGTTACTACAACTAACTTAATTTTGTCCTGCCATCTCTCAAAAAAACGAATTGGCAATGGACTGTCAGTTTTCATATCTAATCTCCTGGATATTCATGAGCTATAGAGATTTAGGCGCCCAACTATATTTTACACAGCGTGCCGTATAAAATCCTGACTTTACAAGTACCGTCCCGAAGGTTTGTTTCAGGTATTGCGAACGTCTGACGGCAACCTTCGGGACGTTTTTCTAATTTCCGAGCGGCGCTCAGCATGACACAGAAACATTATCTATTATTCACGTTAAACCAATTGCGGAGCAGGGGAATTCAACTTGTACGGAGTTGAGTCTCCTAAATTTCGGGCAAAATCGAGGGATTCCGCAATCTGCAACGCGGCGTTATCGGGGCCAGAGTTGGTTCGCCCTGACAAGCAGCAGGAACCAGAAGACGATCAACAAAATAACAGAGGTGGAGGATGAAAGCAGGTCTTTGAAAGAGCCCGTGGAAGAGGCAAAAAACAGGAAGCCGTAGAAAAGCACATTCAACCCGATCAGGCTGGCGATGATGATCCTTTGGGTTTTCGCCGCCCAATTGGGGCGCACCACAACCCCCATCCACAGCGGCATGAGACCGAAGAACAAACTGACCAGAATAAGAATGACTTTTTCGCCCATTGTTATGCTCCAAATTTTGATGTATTAGAAAATGCCTGAAAAGCCTGAGAGGCTGTTTGAAAACTCTTTTTTAACCACAGACACCTGCGCTTGCGCGCGGTGCAAGTGTAAACGCGGATGAACACTGATTTTTGGATAAAACACCAAAAACAAAGACCTTGAATCCCTTTTATCTGCGTTCATCTGTGGTGATTTTCGACTTATTAAACAGTCTCTAATCCTTTGAGTCTTCGTGTCTTGGTGACTTTGTGGTCGGTCAAAGCCCATGCTTTTAGACACTCCCACGCCGACCGCGAAACGCATAGAAAAACGCGGATTTTTCTCTTTGAATTAGCGCGCATCCCCGATTTTATTTCCGAGGGCGTTCAAAACTAGCCCTGCGCCGCCGCGCGAATGGCGACCAGGGTCACATCGTCATCCTGTTTGGCGCCGTCCTGGTAGTTGATCAATATCCCCAACAGATGATCGCAGACGTGTTGGGCGGTGTGTTCCGACAAGCCGCCCAGCGTGGCTTTGATGCGCTCCAGCCCGAAGGCTTCGCCCTGCGGGTTGCGGCAATCGGTCATGCCGTCGGTGAATAAAAGCAGGGTCGAGCCGCGCGGCAATTCGATGGCGCGTTCATCGAGCCTGACTTCATCCCACAAACCAAGCGCCATGCCCGCGCTATGCGGAATGCGCTCCACCGTCCCGTCGTCATGTAAAACAAGCGGCGGCTCGTGACCGGCGCGGGCATAACTGAACATACGGGTTTCCACATCCAGAATGCCATATAACACAGTCACGAACTGCGTCGATTTTTGCAGGCGTGTAATGTGCCGATTGACCCGCTGGAGCGTGTCCCCGGCATCGATGCCCGCCTCCGCTTCTGCCATGATGAGGGCGTGCGCCCGCGCCATGAAAATGGCGGAAGGGATGCCCTTGTCTGCCACGTCGCCGATCAGCACGCCCACCTTCCCGTCTTTGAGCGGGAACACGTCGTACAAATCGCCGCCCACCTGGCGGGCAGGCAGGATGCGCGCGCCGAAATCGAAATCATCCAGCGTGGGCAATTCGTCGGGCAGGATACTCAATTGGATGTCTGCCGCCACCTGCAACTCGCGTTCGAGGCGTTCCTTCTCGATCAATTGCGCCTGCGCTGCTTTGAGTTCATCGTATGCGGTCTGGAGTTGTTTGTTCTTCTCGGTCAGGTCGCGGAAGGTTTGAGTATTTGCCGCATCGAGCCGCTGGCTCAAGACCTTCACCATCGAGCGCGAAAGGCGGGGATATTTCTTGGTCAGATCCAAAAACTGGATGCGGCTCATCGAAAGCAGGGTGGCATCTCCCCGCGCGCGGACGCTGGCAGTGCGGTGTCCGCCCGGCAGGATCAGGCTCATCTCGCCGAAATATTCCCCCACTTTGAGCACGTTCAAGAGCATTTCTTCGCTTTGCCCTTCCGCCATCAGCACTTCGAGTTCGCCGCGCATGACCACATAAAAATGGTCGCCGAGGTCGCCCTCGCGGAAGAGGATTTCGCGGTCTTGCATTTCCTTCACATCCAGCAAGGTGACGATGTGATCCAGTTCCTTGTGGGGAAGGTCGGCAAACAGGGGAATTTGGGAAAGCAGGTTGGTGGTCATATCACGACCTGTGGGTTAGGTCCATCACTTCCTTGCCCGCCAGTTTGTCCTGAATGCGCTGGGTGACAAGTTCGAGATGACCGGGCTGGTTGACATAATCCAGGTCATCGGTCTGAATGGTCAGGACGGGGCAAAGGTCGAAGGCGCCGAGCCATTCATCGTAGAAGGAATCGAGCAGGGCAAGGTAGTCGGCAGAGATGCCCGTTTCCATGTTCCGCGCCCGCCTGCGGATGCGATCCATCAGGACGTTGACCGGGGCTTTGAGATAAATCAGCAGGTCGGGGCGGGGCAGCCCGCTGACGACCACCTCGAACAGGCGGCGGTAGGCTAGGTAATCGCGTTCGCCCAAATTCCCCATGTGATGCAGGGCGCGGGCAAAGATGTGCGCGTCTTCATAAATACTGCGGTCGAGGATGGCGGAACGCGCGTCACGCGAGGCTTCGAGATATTGGTCGGCGCGATGTCCCAAAAAAAAGACTTGCAGGTGAAAAGACCAGGCGCGCATGTCGGAGTAAAAATCGGGCAGGTAGGGGTTATCAGACACGGACTCATATCCCGTCCACCAGCCGAGGCGGGCGCCGATGCGCTCGGTGAGCGTGGTCTTGCCCGCGCCAATATTTCCAGCAACCAGAACCAAGTGTTTTGCCATAGTAATTTTATTTTATCATGCAGATTGCGGGAACATGGGCGCGCGCCACATTCTAAACGGTTTCGAGCGTGCCCCTTCTCTTTGCCTGCATTTCGAACCAGGCGAAGAGGAAATAGCCGAGGAAGCCGTAGATCAATCCGATGCCGATTTCGCTCAGCAGTAGCGGCGAGACTTCGCTGAGGGTTGATCCAGCCGCGAGGGCGCGGGAGGCGGCGATTCCCCGTGTCAGCGGCAGGATGTTGGAGATGGCTTGCATCCACATGGGCAGTCTGGCAAGCGGCACGTTTGCGCCCGAAAAAATCAGCAGGGAAAAATAAACGAAGTTGTTGACGAACATCACGTTCGCCGTCAGCAGGCTCAGGCAGCCCATCAACAATCCCAGACCACAGGTGCTGACCGTGGTGATGAGGATGGTCAAGCCGAGGGCGGGCAGGTCGGTTTGGGAGAGGTCGAGTCCCATCAGCAGGACGCCCCAGGTCAGGGCGATGACCACGCCGATGGCGCCGTCGATGACGTGCATGAATGCCCGTCCGAAGAAAATCATAAAGCGGTTGGCGGGCGTGCCGAAGAGGTAGGGCAAAGTCCCCGCGTCGCGGTCGCCGCCCACGCTGAAGGTGACGCCGAAAATCCCGCTGACCGAGGTGATCTGAATCGCATTGCCGATGACGTAAAAATCCGAACTGCCGCTGCCCGAGCCATAGGTGCCAAGAAAGACGAAGAAGAACATCTGCGCCAGCGGCATGAAAATTTTGGAAGCCAGGTAGGTAACGGGTCGCAGCCAGGCAAACAGGGCGCGATACGAAAGCAGTGTCCCCTGCCAAAAGAGGATGAAGTTTTTACTGAGGGTTTTCATCATTCAGTCCACATCCAGGGTCGCATCCACCCGCGCCTTGTACAGCATGATTCTGAACAACTGGCTGGCGATGACCAAATCCACGATGCTGAAGATCAACATCATGCCCCAGGCAAATGCAATCTGGCTGAAAGGCAGCATGGCGGTGGATGTGCCGTGCAGGGCAATTGCCGCCCAATATGGCGGGAGCAGGTAGCTGATGGGCGTCGTCCAGTCGGGCAGCAGGGCAATCGGAAAGAGGAATCCGCACAGGATGTAAACGGGAAATTCCATTGCGTTTTCCCATTGTTGAACGCTGCGATACATGACGAAGACCGGCGCGATGGTCAAGCCAAAACAGATGAAGGCAAACATGCTCAAAAACAGGGTGGCGAAGAACAAAAGCGGCTGGGTCAGGCTGAGCGAGTAGCCAAAGAGAAACGCCGCCAGCAGGTACGAGGTCATCATCGAGAGCAGGGATTGGAAGACGTTGGCAAGGTTTTTGCCAAACACGATGACCTCGAACGGAGTCGGCATCCCGACCAGTGATTCCAGCGTCCCCGACCAGCGCTCACGGGTGATGCTGTTGCCCGAAATGAAAAGCAGGCTGCTCCATAATCCCGTCAAACCGCTGCCGACCACCACGAACATGGCGTAGTCTGCGCCCTTGCCCTGCAACATGAACAAACCGAGGATGGCGATGATCATCGGCTGGAAGATGATGGCAAAAATGATGAAGCCGTCGTTCAACTGCTGGCGGACCGACATCTCTGCCACGACCAGAACCGTGCGCCAATATTTGAAGAGGTTGCCGTAGTTCATGCGGAATCTCCCACCAGGCGGATGTAGGCATCCTCCAAAGTTGGCTCGCGGACGATGACCCGTCCCACCCGTTGACCCTCCAACGCCGCCATTACATCGGGCACCGCCTCGGCGCCGCGCTCGGTTTGAATCAACAACATTTGCTTTTGCTCGCGGTCTTCGACAGAGAGCGCATCCACGAAAGGCAGGGCGCGCAGTTTCTCGACCACAGAATCGGGCGCGCCGAAGGTTTCCACTTCCACCACCGAAAGATCAGAGACGTGCTTCTTCAATCCGCCGGGAGTATCCAGCGCAATGACCCGTCCCTTGTTGATGATGGCAATGCGGTCAGAGAGCGCGTCTGCTTCGAACATGTAGTGGGTGGTCAGGAGGATGGTTTTCTTTTGGGCTTGCAGGTCGAGGATGACGTTGCGGAATTCGCGCGCGCCGACGGGATCAAGCCCGATGGTGGGTTCATCCAAAAAGAGAATGTCGGGATCGTGGAGCAGAGTCCGCGCCACGTGCAGGCGCTGTTTCATGCCGCGCGAGTAGCCGCCGACCCGCTCGTTGCCGCGTCCCTTCAAGCCGACCATTTCCAACAGGTAGGGAATGCGCTTCTTCGAGACTTCGGGATCGACGCCGTACAGGCTGGCAAAGTAACGCAGATTGTCCTCGCCGGAGATGCGCCAATATAATCCGCGCTCGCCGCCGAAGATGAACCCAATCCGCTTGCGGACTTCGTTCGCCTGCTTGACCACGTCGAAGCCGCCGACGCGGGCAGAGCCGAGCGAGGGAATCAGCAGGGTGGTCAGCATTTTGACCGTGGTGGTCTTGCCCGCGCCGTTGGGTCCGAGCAAGCCAAACAACTCGCCCTGCTGCACATCGAAGGAAATATCGTCCACCGCCACCACTTCCTTGATGGAGCGGTTGAAGATGCCGATCTGCGCGCGATACACGCGCTGTAAATGTTCGACTTCGATTGCGTTCATGCGTTTCCTTTTTAACTTGGGTTGCTGGCTTGAAATTCGATTGCGCCAGAAAACTTCTTCCTGCCCCTGACGCTTCTGCTATTCTTCACATCGAAAACAAAAAGAGGCGGTGGTTGTTTTTCCCGCAATATTCTTCGAAATTCGCAGGGACGGCAGGCTGTCGACGGCGGAGGTAAGGTCGATGAAGCGCTCTAATTCCTCGGCGGTCAGGTTTCGATTCCGCACACCCATCACCACCAGGTCGCCGGGGACAAGGATATCTGCGGTGGGAAACTCGCCAAAAAGATGAATAATTTTGGGACGGTTGCCGCCAAAATACCAGCCCTCAGCGACATGCCGCGAACAGGGGTCGAAGTTGTCCGGGGAATAGATATAAACCCGCTGTCCCGGCTTTACAAGGTTGCCGATATGAATACAGACAGAATAGTCGTCGTTTGCATATTCGTTGAGCGCCTGCGGAGACACGGACATCCGCCGGAGCGATTCGAGATTTGCCCAGGTAATTTGGAACAACATCGCGACAAAGAGCAGGGGAAACAGGTATCGGATTAAAAACTGCGTGATCCTTCGCGCATCGAGATTGACCGCTACATACCGCGCTGAGTCAAATTCGCCGCTTTGAATCTTGTCCAGGTGAACCAGGCGGACTTCCGCTGAAGTATGTTGTTCCAGCAGGGTAAGGCGCGGGAGAAGCAGGGCAAGTTGCTTTCGGAACTCGACGTGTTCAGCCCAATGGATGACGCTCCGAATCATTTTTTCCAGGAATATGCCCGACATCACCAGCAACAGCGGGAATGTCGGCGACATCCGACCGATGTTCGGATTGTTTGCGAAAAGGCTCGCGGTAAAAATGGTTAGAAGAACACTGAGCGCCATCAGCCTGGGGAGTCCGCGTCCCGCAAAAAAGAGGTTGAAGAAAAAACTCACTGTAAACAGTCCCCCGAACAGCGGAAACAACAACGGTTCGCCGTGTGGGGCGTAGTACGCGTTCAATTCTTGGAGAAGTCCGGTCATGCCCCGAATATGATGTGACAAATTAACCCAGGCGGTCTGGGTGAAAATTCCTTCGCGCATGGCGCCATGACGCCAGAAAGCCTCGAAAAATTCAGAATCACCCGGAAAGAGAACCGTCTGGGTAAAGATCGGCAGCGCCATCAAAAAAAGGGGGACGGTAAAGGAGAAAATATCGAAGAGTGGGGAAGATGCGTCTTCCCGCCGAACACATTTCCAAATCAGCCAGGCGCCAAAGACAAAGACAAACATGCGATATGCGGTGTATTCGAACATCAATATCCCCGCAAACAAGCCCGCTGTCGCAAGCCAGAAGGGACGATGACCTTTCGCATTTTCAGAATTGATTACAAATAACACAAAGGCAGTCAGAATGGGAATGCCAAAAAATAATTCATCCGCAGTGCCGGAAGCAATGACAAGAAAACGCATGGTGGCGGCAATAAAGACGACCAGCAGGGTGGAAATCCAGCCTGCCCGAAGTTCCCGCAGTGAAAAGACCAGCAGGAGCAGCCCCAATATCCCCATCAATTGAAAGGGAATTCTCAATGAAGACAGGGACATGCCGGCGTCGGCGACAAATCCCAATGCGCCGAGAAGGTTGGTAAATCGAAAGGAGAGAGGGGTATCGGGAGTGATGAGGAGGTCATAGGCGGCGGAGCCGGTTTCCAACTCTTCGAATCCCGTCTGGTTGGCGGGCGGGAAAATGGAATAGGCATAGTATCGAAGCGCAAGCGCCGCAAAGACAGCAAGCCAGGCGGGGTGAATTCTGATTTGAGTAAATCGGACGGAGGAAAGTCTTAAAATCCATTCCCTGGCAAAAATCATCACCCAGCCAAGGGAGAGAAGAAAACATATGGCTTGGACGAAAAGTGAGGCTCCCACCAAGGTCGTCTCGTTATATACGTAGAACGCGGCTGCCATGACCAGAAACAGCCCGAAAAAGACCAGGAATCCATTCTCACGAAAAACACCGAGTCTTCCATTTTTATCGACCATGCGCATTCCCTATGGAGAATTTATAGATACACCCCGGCAGCCATAACCGCCAGGTAGACCGAAAACAAGCGAGAGACAGGAAAGGTTACGAAGTTTTATTCGCGCGATGACCCCTTCGTTTCCGATGGAGTATCACAGGCAAAATTACAATGCCCGCAAGGACAAAGCCCATGATCACAATCCCGTCCGTCGAGCCAACCTCCGAAAGATCCCCGCCCTCTGGGGTTGGCGTGGAAATCTGTCGGGGAAGCGACGCCGCGCCCAGACTGTGCGCCGATGCCTGCGGCGGATTGATATTGGCGGAGGCAAAGACAAAGACAAGCGTGATAAAGAGCAGGGTAACAGCAAAAATATGAGAGGTTTTCATGGTGGTCTCGACTCATATTTTATCATGATGAGATTTGAGTTCTGGAATCAGGTCGCGGACTGTCACAGATGTAATTTGCAAACTCTGCCGAGTATTGCTGACTAATATTCTCTCATTTGTACATTTTTAGACTTTCGATGTATAATGCGGCAGATTACTTGCTGGCGGGGCTCAGCGATTTTTTTGTAATCCAGCCTTTGCCGCCTCTGCCTGGCGGCTTTGCGCTTAAGTTCACTTCAGGAGCATCCATGTTCAAAAGACTCTTTGACTGGCTGAGACAGCCACTCGGTCTGATTGCGGTGGGAATTGTTTTGCTGGCGGTGTTTAGTTTTTCCGCGTACGGCATTTCGCTCACCCAGCAGGCTCCAGAACAACCCGTTCAATTTCCTCATAACTTGCATGTTGGCTTTGGCATTCAATGCCTGTATTGCCACCCTGGCGCGGCGAAGGGACCCGCGGCGGGTATTCCCACGCAGGAGAAATGCTGGGCGTGCCATAACCAGATTGCCAAAACGGAGACCAGCCTGTTGCTTGCTCCGTTAAAGGAATCTGTCATCAGCGGGGAGCCGTTGCAGTGGGTTCCTGTGGCGCAGGTGCCGGACTTCGTCCAGTTCAACCATCGCGCCCACATCGCGGCGGGACAAAATTGCGAGAACTGCCACGGCGACATGTCGAAGCAGACGGTTGCCGAAAATCCGCAGGTCTTCAACATGGGCTTCTGTTTGAGTTGTCATACGCAGGTGGCGGGCGAAGACCATGAAAAACTGGTCAAGCTGACCGACTGCGGCACTTGTCATTATTAACCGGGTGAGAGGAAATCAAAATGACTGATAAATTTTCCCGGCGTGATTTTTTGAAACTGGCTGGGGTGGGAGCGGCGACCACCGCCATCCTCACGGGCTGTGGACCTGCTTCGCGGTACGTCAAACGCGAACCGTACATGGAAATGCCCGAGTACACCTACAACGGTCAGAGCACATATTACGCCACCACATGCCGCGAGTGTGCGGCTGGCTGCGGACTCATCGTCCGCACCTCGCAGGGACGCGCCATCAAAACCGAGGGCAACGCCAATCATCCGCTCAACCTCGGCAAGACCTGCGCGCGCGGACAGGCGACCCTGCACGGGTTGTACAATCCCGACCGCGTCCAAGGACCGCAGAGCGGCGGAAAATCCGTCGATTGGGATTCCGCCATCGAGACGGTTGCCGAGGCTTTGAAGAAATACAAGCCGAGCGAGATTGCCTTCCTGCTGGGGACAACCTCCGACCATCTCTTCGACCTCGTAGCGGATCTGTCATCCCAGACTGGAATCAACCCGCCAGTTCGCTTCGGCGCGTTGAGCATGTTCGAGTCCCGCGCCACGCTTGCCCAAGCCGCCGAGCATCTCTTCGGGCAGGCGGGCATGCCCTTCTTCGACGTGGGCGGCGCGGAAGTGGTCTTCTCCTTCGGCGCGAACTTCCTCGAAACCTGGCTTTCGCCTCTCGCCTACACCCGTGGATTTGTCGGATTGCGCGAGGCGCAAACCAAAATGCGCGGCACGTTGATTCAGTTCGAGTCGCGGATGTCTGCCACGGCGGCGAAGGCTGACGAGTGGATTCCGCTCAACCCTGGAACCGAATCCTTGGTGGCGCTGGCAATCGGACGGCTGGCGCTCGAACTGCGCGGCGGACCTCTGCCCCGCGCTTTCTCTGACATCGACCCGAAAGTTGCCGCCGAAAAATCTGGAATCAAACTCGAAACCCTCGAGCACTTTGCCGAACTGTTCGTCACAAAGAAGGCGCTTGCCATCCCTGGCGGCGCGGCGCTCGGACAAAGCAACGGGCTGACCGTCGCCGAAGCCGTGCTGACCTTGAATGCCGCCGCGGATAACTTCGGCAAAAAGGGCGGGGTATTCTTCTCGCCGCTCGCGCCGAACCAAGCCGCGTACCAGCGTTCCGCTTCGGCGAAGGAAATGCAGGCGTTCACCCAAAGCCTCGCCGATGGAAAAATCAAAGTCCTGTTCGTGCATGGCGTCAATCCCGTGTTTGAGCTGCCCGCCGCGCTCGAATTCAAGAAGGCGCTCGACGGCGTGGAGCAGGTCATCTCGTTTGCGACTTTCCCCGACGAGACCGCGCTCGAAGCGGATTATGTTTTCCCCGACCATCACTCGTTGGAGTCCTGGGGCTATCAGCGTGTGACCACTGGCTCGAATCAGTCCGCGCTTTCGGGGTCGCAACCTGTCGTTTCGCCGTACTACAACACCCGCTCGACGGTCGATGTGCTCATCGCCGCCGCCCAATCTGCGGGTGGGAAATTCGCCGCCGCGCTGCCGTTCAAGGATGAAGTGGAATTTATCCAAAGCAAGGTCGCGCCGCTGATGAAGCAAGCGGGTGGATTTTTCTCCGCCGCCGATTTACCGACCTTCATGGCGACTTTCCAGCAATACGGCGGCTGGTGGCTGATGGCTGATTCTCGCGCCGTCCCCAACACGGCGGATTTGTTCAACCGCAACCTCTCTGCCTCCGAAGCCGAATTCGCGGGCGAAGGCGAGTTCTTCTTCCTGCCCTTTGTCTCGCCGACCCTTGCCGAAGCAGGGGCGAATAAGCCGTGGCTTCAAGAATTGGCTGACCCGACGACCACTGTCATGTGGAATACGTGGGTTGAAATCAATCCCGAAACCGCGCACGAACTTGGTCTCGAAGATGACGATGTCATCAAAATCACCAGCGAGGCTGGGGAGTTGGAAGCGCCCGTTTATTTGTATCCAGCCATCCGCCCCGATACGATTGCCATGCCCTTTGGGCAGGGACATACCGCCTACGGTCGCTACGCCGAAGGTCGCGGAGTCAATCCTACAGATTTGCTCGGCGGACATTTCAATGAAGCGGGCGACCTTGCCTTCGCGGGCATGAAAGTCAACATCAAAAAGACTGGGAAGAAGCAGCCGCTTTCACGCCTCGAAAGTGTGATGGGCGTGTACGGCAAAGGTCTTGGAGAGGAGCATTAGAAATGATCAAACTCGAAGAAGTCAAAATGAGCGCGGAGGAGACTGGCAAGTGGGGCATGGTCATCGACCAGGACATTTGCACGGGTTGTCAGGCTTGTGTCGCCGCCTGCGCGATGGAAAACAACATCACTTTCGTCGGTGAAAAAGATTCGGGCTACGGGCGTTCCATGCACTGGATTCGAATCGAACGCTTTTGGGAGGGCGAGTATCCCGAAGTGAAGATGACTCCCAACCAACCGATGATGTGCCAGCAGTGCGGCAGCGCTCCCTGCGAACCCGTCTGCCCTGCGTTTGCGACGGTTCACTCGCAAGCGGAGCAGTTGAATCTACAAGTCTACAACCGCTGTGTCGGCACGCGCTATTGCGCTAACAACTGTCCGTACCAGGTGCGCTCCTTCAACTGGCGCGACTATGAACGTCCCGAGCCACTGCCGAATCAGTTCAATCCCGATGTCACCGTCCGCCGCCGTGGCGTGATGGAAAAATGCACCTTCTGCATTCAGCGCATTCACAAGGCACAGGACAAGGCGAAGTCGGAAGGACGTGAAGTTGTGGATGGTGAATTCACCACCGCCTGCGCCCAGGCTTGCCCTGCCAACGCCATCACCTTCGGGCGGGTGGACGACCCCGAATCCCTCGTCTCGCAACTGGCGAAGCGGCGCGGGCACGGCGTCAAACATCTCGAAGAACTTGGTACGCTTCCGAGCGTGACCTATTTCAAGGGAGGGTAAACATGACTGACAAAAAACATCACGACGCCGAAGCGCACTTCCGCGAGAAGCACTTGATGCTCGACCCGCTTCCACGCGGGCAGATGAACGACATGGTGATGGAATCCATGACGGGCAAGCCTTCGTGGAAGTTCTGGCTGGCGGTTCTTGTCCTCGGCGGGATCGTGGCGTACTGCCTCGTCTATTCCTGGGCGGTGCTGATCGCCGAAGGTTTGGGCGTGGCGGGAGTCAACCGTCCCTCGTATTGGGGCGTGTTCCTTGTCAACACCGTGTTCTGGATCGGTATTAGTCACGCGGGGACATTCATCTCCGCCATCCTGCGTGTGTTCAAGGCAGAGTTCCGCCGTCCATTCACCCGCGCCGCCGAGTTGATGACCACCTTCGGGCTGGTGCAGGCGGGCATGAGCATTTTCATGCACATGGGTCGCGTGTGGCTTTCGTACTGGCTAATGCCCTATCCCAACCAGCGCATGTTGTGGCCCAACTTTCACTCGCCGCTTTCGTGGGACTTGCTTGCCATCACCACCTACCTGCTTTCCTCGACGATGTACCTCTTCCTGCCGCTCATCCCCGACATGGCGATGGCGCGTGACCGTTCGACGGGCTGGCGCAAGGCGGTTTACAAGACGCTAGCGTTGGGCTTCCGCGGCACCGAAGGCGAATGGACTCACCTGCGTAACGCGATGAATATCTTTGCCTTCGCCATCATCCCCGTCATGTTCTCGGTGCATACCATCGTTTCGTGGGACTTCGCCGCCGCCACCCGCCCAGGCTGGAACTCGACCATCTTCGGGCCCTACTTCATCGTCGGTGCGCTGCACTCAGGCATGGGCGCGGCTGTGGTCGTGCTGGCAGTCATCCGCGGCAACATGAAGCACATGAAGTACTTCATCCGCGCGGAACACTTCGACGCCATCGGCAAATTGATGCTGATCATCTCGATGACGTGGGCGTATTTCTTCTTCAACGATTACATGGTGCAATGGTACGGCGGCGACAAGTGGACGAAGATGCTGCTGCATTATCACGAGGCGGGCCCGATGGGCTGGATGTGGTTTGCGATGCTGATCGTCAACGTGGCGATTCCGTGGGCGATTTTGTGGAACCCGAAGTGGCGATCCACTCCCTGGTTGGTGTCCACCGTCGGTATTCTGATCAACGTCGGCATGTGGTTCGAGCGTTACATCATCGTGCCCATCTCCCTCACCATCAACCGAATGCCCTTCACCTGGCGGTTGTATCAGCCCGGTATCGAGTTGTATCTCGGTGTTGGCACGCTGGCGTTGTTCATTTTGTTGTACGTGCTGGCGTCCAAGGTCATCCCGATGATTCCTGTTTGGGAAGTGCAGGAAGGGCAGATGGCGCACCAATTCAAGAAATATGGACGCGAGACCGTGGTTGCGGTCAGCGAATTGGAATAGGAGGACGACATGACCGAATCAAAAGTCGTTGACCTTCTGGCTGTTTTCTCCGACCTCGAACCTGCCGCCGACGCCATCGAACAGTTGCGCGCCCTGGGCGTTCACGATGATTGCATGAACGTCATCTCTGGTATTCCCGTCACTGAAGCCATGCTGGGGCGTCCGCACCAATGGACGAACGTGCCGCGGATTGCATTCGGCGGCGCGTTGCTCGGTTTTGGCGGCGGCGCGTTTCTGGCGTTCGTCGCTCCGCACCTGTACCCGTACCCGATTCAGGTTGGGACGCAGGCGTTTGTCCCAGGTCCGCCCAGCGTGGTTTTGCTCTTTGAAATCACCATGCTTGGGATGTTGCTCTCCACCTTCATTGGCGTTTTTCTGGACAGCATGTTCCCGAACTACCGCCCGATGAAGTACGTGCCCGAAATCAGCGACGGCAAGATTGCCATTCTGGTGGAATGCTCGCATGTGGAAGAGAAGAAAATCACCGCCGCCCTCAAGAAGCTCGGCGCGGAATCCATCCAGCCTGCGGAGGCGCAACACCTATGAGACTGCTCAAACAACTCTTTTTCGTTTTTGCCGCGCTGGTCGTGCTGGTCACTGCCCTGATGATTTTCAGTTACGACATCATCAAGATCGACTGGGTTGTCTTCATGGAAATCCAGGAGTCATTTGGCACGCAGGAAGAGCCGCGCGCGGTTCCCGCCCAATCGGTTCCCGTCGAAGGGGCGGCGTACCTGCCTGGCGTCGAGCCGAGCAACCCCGTTTTGGCGGATGAAGTCTCTGTCTCGCGCGGGGCGCAATTGTTCAGCATTAACTGTTCGCAATGTCACGGAATCGACGGGGCGGGCAGCGGGACGGTGGCTGCGTTTTTGGTCAAGAAGAAGCCCGCTGACCTGACGGGCGAAGCCGCCCAAAGCCTGAGCGATGGACAAATTTTCATGACCATCACCGACGGCGTTTTCAATGCCGAGAACTCGCTCTTCCCCGATGTGGAGTTTTCAGGTCAATGCCCGCCGCTGAACGAGAACCTGACCGTCCGCGAACGCTGGGACGTGGTGAACTACGTCCGCACGCTTGGGGCGCAACCGTAAATGCTCTAATGTCATTGCGAGCCGCCGCTCTTGGTTTTGGGCGGCGAAGCAATCTCCTGTTATTGGGGGATTGCTTCGGGCGAAGAACAAGAGCGCCCTTGCAATGACATACGCGAAATAAGGAAGGCAATTCATGAACGATGATGTACGCAAATATATTTTTGGCGCAATCACGGTCTTTCTCGTCGGCGTGATGTCGTGGATCAGCATTGTCTACGTCTCGGCTTGCGGCGTGACGCTTACCTGCAACCGTGGCAAGCCCTCGGTGGACCGCACGCCCATCCCGACCCTGATTCCCGCCACCCTGCCCGCCTCGGAGGTTTCGTGGGAATCCGAATCTCCCGCTGTGCAGTTTGTCAGCCCCGATACCTGCCTCGTCCCCGCGGTGAACTTCATCGGCGCGTGGGCGGCGTCGCAGACTCCCAAATCCACCGAAGCCGATCCCTTCTACTTTGTGGATGAAGACGGGAAGAACTGCGAAGCGACCTTCCCCGACGTGCAGGTACTTCTCAACCAGCCCAACCTGCGCGGAGCGGATTCCCTCGCCTGCACCTCCTGCCACTCTGGAGATTTGACCGTCGCTCCCGCCCAATTGGATTTGAGCACTTTCGCGGGAATCATGACCGGTTCCCGCCGCGAGGCGAAAAAGCCCAAGGGAATCGACATCCTCGGTGACGGCGAGTGGAAGGAATCCCTGCTGTACGACCACCTCACCGTTGCGAAGCCAAACGTTCCAGGGCATGAGCAAACCTTGAGCGCCGACTATATGATTTCCGTCGGCAAGCCGTTCGCAGGTCCACTGCCGACGGCGACCCCGTAGAATCAAAAAGACCTGTTCGCGAGAGCAGGTCTTTTTGATTCGCGGCATATTACTTGTAAATCTTCCCACCTTTTGCCAGCCACACATCCGAAGCAAACCTCTCGATGAAACTGCGGTCATGCACTACCGCAAGGATCGTCCCTTTGAAATTCTCCAGCGCCGCTTCGAAACGTTCACGCGAAGGGATGTCGAGGTGGTTGATGGGCTCGTCCAAAATCAGGAAGGTGCAGCCCTGCGCCACCAGCGTCGCCAGTTGCAGGCGGGCACGTTCGCCATACGAGAGGTCGCCCGATGCCCGCAGCGCCACGTCCCCTTTGAAGAGGAAATAATGCAGAAAGTTGCGCGTCTCGGTTTCGTTCATGACTGAAACGCTTTGGATGATTTGGACGGGATTCAGCGCAGGCTGAATCAGTTCCTGCTCCTGTGCCATGTACCCAAGCTTGGTTGCCCCACCCAAGCGGAATCCACCCGAAAGCGGGGGCAGCGTCCCGACCACCGTGCGGATGAAGGATGTCTTGCCCGCGCCATTTGCCCCCGTGAGAACAATGCGCTGTCCCGCGCGGATGAACAGGTTGAGATTTTCCAGCAGGGGATTTTCTGGCGTGTAGCCAATTGACAGGGATTCCGTGACCAGCACGTCTTTCGATTGGTGGTCAGGCGCGGCGAAGTCCAATTTCATTGTCCACGAAGGGCGCGGCTTCTCGATTTTCTCCTCGGTCAAAATATGTTCGATGCGCGCTTCGATATGCTTGGCGCGTCCCGCCACATTTTTGGTGGCGCGGTTGCCGAAAAATCCCGTTGCGAATTTATCCCCGCCATCGGCTTTGCCGCCTTTCTTCATCTTCGTCAGCCCGCGAACATGAGCCGCCGCAACTCGCAATTGCGCCACCTGCCCCTGCTGCTCTTGATATGCGCTGAGTTGCTTCTCGCGCTCCGTCAATTTCTGCTGGACGTAATCGCTGTAGTTGCCGTCGTAGGCTTGGAGCGCGTGCGTGGTTGAGTCCAACTCCAAAATGGATGTGACGGTGTTATCCAAAAACCTTCGGTCATGTGAAACTACCAGCGCCGCGCCCTGAAAGCGGTTTAGCCAGCCTTCGAGCCATTCGAGCATTTCGATGTCGAGATGGTTGGTTGGCTCGTCGAGTAGAAGCAGATACGGCTCTTCGAGCAAAACCCGCGCCAGCATGAGCCGAGTCTTTTGTCCGCCGCTGAGGTGGGCGACGGGGGAGTCGAGGTCGAGGTGGGCAAGTCCGAGGGGGGCAAGAACCGTTTCGGGTTGAACGTTGAACGTTTCGAGTTGGGCGAGAGCCTGGTCGTATTGCTGTTGAAGGGTGGAGTTGTTTGGGTTTTGGGAGAGGGCGACGGCAAGAGACTCGACCTCAGCGGCGGGATCGGCTTGGGTCGTTGAATCAAGCCCGAGGGCGGCGCGAAGCGTCTGCCCGGGGGGGAAGTCCATGCCCTGGGCGAGGTATCCAATCCGCAGGTTGGGACGAGTCGAAGTCGCCCTGCCCGAATCAGGCGGGTCGAATCCCGCCAGAATCCGCATGAGGGTGGTCTTGCCCGACCCGTTCGCGCCGATTAAGCCAATGCGCTCGCCCGTGCTGATGTTGAAATTGATATTTTCTAAAATCGGCTGGATGCCGAAACTTTTTGAAAGGTTGTGAATGCAAAGCATAATGAGCGCTCCTGTAGTTAAAAAGAAAACCGAGGGCAAGCCTCGGCTGAGAATCCATACAGCGGGTGATGCCCTGAAAAACTGGTTTACTACAAAGTCACTATCATTCGCATGGCTCCTTGCGAAAAATTTTATCACATATCATGCTGTGCATCAGGTAAACTTGTGAAGGGATTGAACGTCTATGCAGAAAGAGGAAAAAATGACAAAAACTTTACTGGCAGTTTTGGCGCACCCCGACGATGAGTCTTTTGGCTTGGGCGGCACGCTGGCTTTGTACGCCAGCCGCGGCTATGATGTGTACTATGTTTGCGCGACTCGCGGCGAAGCAGGCTCGGTGGATGCGGAGCATTTGAATGGCTTCAAGGATGTTGCGGAGATGCGCACCGATGAGTTGATGCGCGCCGCGAAGGAACTTGGCTTGAAGGATGTTTTCTTTTTGGGCTACCGCGATTCTGGGATGCCTGGGATGGATGCAAACCAGCACCCGAACGCGCAAATCAACGCGCCGATTGAAGAGGTGGCGGGGAAGGTCGTGAAATATATCCGCGACTTCAAGCCTGAGGTGGTGCTG
>Ga0172367_10003292_pt1 | contig 21131 bp, 21 predicted proteins | sample Lak10m_FD_114542 | JGI IMG/M metagenome (GOLD analysis project Ga0172367, IMG submission 114542) | Freshwater microbial communities from Kabuno Bay, South-Kivu, Congo - kab_022012_10m | ecosystem: Environmental > Aquatic > Freshwater > Lake | place: Democratic Republic of the Congo: South-Kivu... | reverse complement strand
TTGAACCCTAGCGATAACTGCGTCTGAATCATCGTCCGCTCTTCAATACTCAATTGTGTGTAGATTTTACTCATGCAACATTCTCTCCTAAATATGTTGCACTTGGGGTTTGAGCGCGCCTTGATTCATATTTAGTCTCTACGCAAGAATCGCTACTGCCGTATGATCGATAAATCCGTTCAAATATTGCGGTGACGTTTAATCAAGTCATGGGCGAGTTGTATCTCTTTGGCCTGCTCGGTCGCCATCGCAACCATATCTGCCGGCATGCCTTGGCCTATCAGTTTATCTGGATGATACTGACTCATCAGTTTGCGGTAAGCGCGCTTGATTTCCGCATCACTGCTTTCCTTAGTCACTCCCAGTGCCTTGTAGGCATCATCCAAAGCATCCGCAGTATCGGCTGGTGCACCGCCAAAATGAGACTGGTTCAAAACCATGTCTTTGAGATGCAGGAAAGCGGCGCGGTCATAACCCAAGCGTGCAGCGATATCGAGCAACAAGGCTTCCTCAGCAATATGGAAATGCCCATCCGCCAAGGCCATCACGATCAGATAAATCAGTAACACTTGCTTGAGATCTTTGGTATGACCGCATACCGATAAGAAGCGATCATAAGTGCTTGCAATATCGAATGCCGGATCAGCACCTTGCTTGAATAGCGCGATGGCCTGCTGTCTGTGCTGCTCCGTCATGCCCAGTTTTCGCATGAACTGTTCAACATGATCGATCTCTTCCTGTGAAACACGACCATCCGCTTTGGCTAGCTTGCCCATGGAGATGAACACCGTCTCAAGGAACACCGCCTGACGTAATGCGTTCTGTAAAGGATTGGCCGCGCCCGCACCATAGATACGCACGCGATCAAAGAAAGAACCGGCAAACAGTCCTAACAACGCGCCCCAGAAACCGAACAAGTAATAGCCTAAGAAAACACCGATGAGTTTGAACAAGACAGCTCCGAAGTAAATTGATAGCGAGCATATGACGCTAGGATAAGTTCAACATTATAACCAGCCCTCGTGACTTGTATGAGCCGCGTTGCATCACACCCCGCAAAATCAGTGCGCGGCCATGTGGGACTTAATCAGAGATTCTCTAGATCAGAAAATTGACAGTCGTGGCGCGACTCAACTACAGTCCGACCAACTTCGCCACGACAAACGCGCATGAACTTCGCCCCACCTGACAACATACAGCCTGCAACTTTTATCTCTCCGGCCCCTGTTACGCCACAGACCTACCGCTTCGAGTTCACCGGCAGCGGCAGCGAATACTTCAAGATATGGATCGTCAATCTGCTGCTCACCGTGTTGACGCTGGGTATCTACAGCGCATGGGCCAAGGTCAGACGTATGCATTATTTCTACCGCAACACTCACCTAGACGGCGCGAACTTCGAGTACCACGGCATGCCCATCGCGATACTCAAAGGCCGTCTCATCGCGGCGCTATTGTTCATCGGCTATTCCGTGGCAGGTAATGTAAACCCACTGCTTGGCATCGCTTTCTTCATCCTGCTCGCCATCGTGATGCCCTGGCTAATCGTGCGCTCCTTGCGTTTCCAGTTACACAACAGCAGCTATCGCGGCCTACGCTTCGCCTTCGACGGTGATGACCGGGGCGCGTATCGCGTATTTCTACTCAACCCTATCTTTGCCGCGATGACCTTGTACTTGATGGCGCCCTACGCTCATCAACAGATCAAGCAATACCAACATCGCAGCAGCCGTTTTGGTGCCACCTACTTTAGTTTCACCGCTGGTGCGGGCAGTTTTTACGCGATCTATCTCAAGTTACTAGGCATGTTATTGGCCTTGTCCATCCTGATAGGCGTGGCAATCTACGAGCAGTCGCCACTCATGTTCGGACTGCCATTATTGTTCGTATTTATCATGGTCTATCCTGCCGTAAAACTACCCAACCTGATTTGGAACTCGACCGGTATCGGACGCCATCGCTTCTACAGCACGCAAGAAATCCTGCCTTATCTGTGGATCAGCGTGACTAACTTACTGGCTATCGTCTGCACCTTGGGCTTGTTTGTCCCTTTCGCCACCATCCGCATGATGCGATACAAGCTCGAACATATGGCACTGCATGCACAAAGCGAATTATCCGAATTCGTGGCAGGCCAAACACAAAATACCAGCGCACTAGGTGAAGAAATGTCCACGATGTTCGATGTTGATATTGCGCTCTGACATGCTGAGCGCACGCTACTACGACGGTAAAACTGCAACTGCTCACGAAGTCACCATCCTACTTGATGGTGCACATCTGTTGCTGCACAGCGCCAACGGCAACGTGCGCTGGCCTCTCACCGATGTCGATATTTCCGAGCGTCTCGGCAACACCCCGCGTAGATTGAGCTACGCCGACCAAGGACATTGCGAGATCACCGACCAAGCCGCGTTGGATGAACTGCTGCGCCACTCCGGCATACACCATGATTGGCTAGAGCATCTGCACCACAGTCTGATATGGGCAAGCGTGGCGGCTATACTTATCGTCATCACCCTGCTCGCAGCCTATCGCTATTTACTACCTTGGGGTGCTGAAGTAATCGCCATGCGCGCCCCAGCGACGGTCTTGAACAAAATGGGCAACTCCACTTTGGATACCTTGGACCATGTCATGCTGCAAGCGAGCAAACTCAGTGCGGCACGACAACAGGAACTGGTCGCGGCCTACTCCAGACTCAAAACACCCGATGCCGCACCGACCAATTACCGCATCGTCTTCCGCAGCTCGCCGCGCATGGGTGCAAACGCCTTCGCCCTGCCGGATGGCAGCATCGTCTTGCTAGACGAACTGGTCGCCGCGACCCAAAACACGAACGAGATCATGGCCGTGCTGGCGCACGAAGGTGGCCATATCGAACGCCGCCATGCCCTGCGTATGGTGCTGCAAAGTTCTGTCGTGGGCTTGCTGGTCGCGTGGTATGCAGGTGATATCAGCACGCTATTGAGCAGCATTCCCGCCGTGTTACTGCAAGCACGCTACTCGCGCGACATGGAGAATGAAGCCGACCTATATGCAGTGCGCACACTACAACTGAACGGACTGTCGCCTTGTTTATTGTCCAGTATGTTGAGCAAATTGGAAGCAGCTCACGTTCCTGCAAAAACTGAGCCGCCCACTACAGAAGATACGAACCACAAGAGCCCACTAGACTATCTTTCCAGTCATCCCGCCACCCTAGAGCGTGCCGTTTTAATCTGCCCTAGGCACTAAAAGCAAAGTAAGGTCAGGCTGCTGTACCGCAGCAGAAAAACAGATACGGCGTTAGAGGTAAGGCGCTATCACTCAGGGGAAAATTAATGCGCTACAAGCACAGAAGACGGCCATTGTAATTCCACCGAACCGCAATTCATCACACTATTGCGCATCACCAGCTCGGGACGCGCGGCTTGCAAGGCGGTCGCAGCGACTATTGGGTTTTCATGCGAGACCGCCAACACCACGCCATCAGGATGACGCGCAGCGATCTCGTCTAGGAAACTGCGCAAGCGCGCCATCTGCTCCAAAAAAGACTCACCGTGTTCGGGCTTGTAATGCAGATAATCCTTGTTAGCTTCATCATTAAAGATATGCACCGGTAGACCATCCATGCCGGAGCGACGCTCATTGAGGCGCGCATCGATATGCAGCGGCAAGTCATGGTGACGCAATAGGATGGCTGCGGTCTGCTGGGCACGCGGGAACTCGGACACATAGGCATGAGTGAAGCGTATCTCGCGCAACCTTTCGGCAGCAGCCTCGGCCTGCGCCCTACCCTGGGCCGTTAGATTCACAACGCGCCGGGGGTTGTCGTTGATCTCATGTTTGACGTTGCCTTCGCTTTCGCCGTGTCTTACCAGAACAATCTTCAATCTTTTACTCTCTCGTATTCGTGTCGCTTAGCGTAAGGTCAGCAAAAAGATATTCTCTTGCATACGCGTCACACCGCGCTGTTGGAAACGCGGGTTCTGCGCCAGCACATCCTCTTGTGCCAATAAACGTATCTCGGCGTAAGGATGATAGAGCCGCTCTACCTCGCTTACTGATACAGCAAAAGGCGGGCCTTGCATCTCGTGCTGCGGGTAATCGAAAGTCACCAGCAGAATCTGGCTGCCACGCGGCAAGATGCGAGCTAAATGTTGCGCATAGTGTTCGCGCATCTCAGGCGGCAACGCCACTAGGGAGGCACGGTCATACACCGCTGCGACCTGCGCCATATCCTCACGACGTAAAGCAAAGAAGTCGCCGCATGCGAGACAAATGCCATCCGCTATGAAATTCTCAAACGACGGACTACTCACGCGCCTAGGCAGCTGACCCTGCTCATGAAAAAAATCGCATACTGCAATCGGACTTAGTTCCACCCCTAGCACATGGTAACCGTGCTGGCGCAGCCACAACATATCGCGACTCTTGCCACACAGTGGCACAAATACCTCGTCACCTTGCGCCACCTTCAATGCAGACCAAAAGCGACGCAGATAAGGATTGATCTCGTCCTGATGGAAGCCAATCTCCGCGCGCTGCCAACGCTCTAGCCAAAAATCCTTATTCATCGTCGCCCCCTAAAATTGTTATGCCTGCGCAACCGCGCCAAGTTTATCAGGACTCAGCTGACACCAAGCAGCCCCGTTCGGGATTTCCTTATTTCGGGAATAAAATGGTAACAGTGCCCTTATAATATGCCCTCAGGCTTGATGAGATTGATACACATGGACATAGCACTCCCTAACAAGCAGCAAGACAAAGCAGTACTCTTTGCCGACGTAAGTGGTAGTACCCATTTATATGAAGTGCTTGGAGATGCGCGTGCATTTTCCACCATCAACGCCTGTCTCGGCATCCTAAGCCAACTCACTGTTAAGCACTCTGGGCGGGTGATTAAAACCATAGGCGACGAGATTATGGCCGTTTTCCCCGATGCCATTTCTGCTGTCAATGCTGCCAGCGAAATGCAACTTGTTATCAATCAACAAGCAGCCGTCGATGACGTGCATCTGGCCATTCGTATTGGTTTCCATTTCGGACCAATTCTTGAAAATGATGGCGACGTATTTGGTGCCACCGTCAATGTGGCATCGCGTATGGCAGAAATCGCCAATGGCCAGCAAATCATCACCACCCGCGCAACCGTGGAACAGCTCCCACCCATTATGCGTAGCAGCACACGTTCTTTTGACGCGCTGTCCATCCGGGGTACAGCTGACGATATTGAGGTGCTTGAAATCATCTGGCAGGAATGTGATGACATGACCATGATGACCATCAATAAATCTGTAACCGAGTTAGCCGAACCCACTTTACAGCTACACCATCAAGGCAAAAAATACCTCATCAACTCCAAATTCCCCATCCTCGTCATTGGTCGCGACAAGCAAGCCGACATCGTTGTTGAAGGCAAAAGAGCATCGCGCATCCATGCCAAAATCGAACTCCGCCGCGACAAATTTGTTTTTGTCGATATGAGTTCTAACGGCAGCTACATCAATATCAAAGGTGAAACCGAGATTCAATTGCGCCGCGAAGAATTTGTATTGCGCGAATCTGGCAGTATCAGCCTAGGTCACACCCTCCTGAAAGACCCGCTCCAAGTCATCGAGTTCTCTTGTTAATCAAACACCCATAAATACAAAAGACGACCTTCCGGTCGTCTTTTTTCCAACTTCAAACCAACTTAACCTACCCACTTCCTGGCGTTCTGAAACATCTTTAACCACGCACCGTTTTCCTGCCAGTCGTTTGGATACCAAGAGTTCTGCACCGCACGGAACACGCGCTCGGGGTGCGGCATCATGATGCTGAAGCGGCCATCGGGCGTGGTGAGTCCAGTGATGCCTTGCGGCGAGCCGTTGGGGTTGAGTGGATAGGTCTCGGTGGGATTGCCACGATTGTCCACATAACGCAACGACACCAGCGGCTGCGCAGCCTTGAGTCTTGCCGCAGAACCAAAGTCTGCATAGCCTTCGCCGTGCGCGACTACGATAGGCATACGACTACCCGCCATGCCTGCGAACAATATCGATGGTGATTCCTGCACTTCCACCATCACAAAACGCGCCTCGAATTGCTCGGATTGGTTGCGACCGAAATGCGCCCAATGTTCCGCGCCGGGAATAATCTCGTGCAGATTGCTCATCATCTGGCAGCCGTTACACACGCCTAGAGCGAAGGTATCGTCGCGTTTGAAGAAGGCCTCGAACTCGTCACGAGCACGGTTGTTAAACAGAATGGATTTCGCCCAGCCCTCGCCAGCCCCCAGCACGTCGCCGTAGGAAAAACCGCCGCATGCCGCCACGCCCTTGAAGTCGGTCAACTTGATGCGACCGCTGATGATGTCACTCATGTGCACATCAACGGTGGCAAAGCCAGCACGGTCGAATGCTGCGGCCATCTCGACCTGACCGTTCACGCCCTGCTCGCGCAAGATGGCGATTTTGGGACGGACTCGTATAAAGCCCGCTCGTCCTGAGCTTGTCGAAGGAGACGGTTCGACCAGCTCACCGCGAACGGCTGGAGGTGCTTCATTCGGATCGTAAGTAAGTTTGACGTGCAGACCGGGATCAGCCGTATCCAACAAGCCATCGAACTCTTGTTGCGCACACGCTGGATTGTCGCGCAGCTTCTGCATCTGGTAAGTGGTCTCCGACCACATGCGTTGCAACTGCACACCATTTTCGGCATAGAGTGTTTCGCCCGCACGCAGCACATTGATCATGCCGCTCTCATTGAGCTTGGCGATCTTGAGCACGCTCTTAATGCCGGCATCGGTTGCCAGTTGCAACACATGTTGCACATCGCGATTCCGCACTTGCACCACCGCGCCCAACTCTTCGTTGAACAAAGTGCGCAGTGTGTCGCCGTGTTGCTCGTCTAGGCAGATGTCCAAGCCCACGTGCGCAGCAAAGGCCATCTCGCACAGGGTGACAAAAGCGCCACCATCGGAACGGTCGTGATACGACAGCAGTGTTCCTGCGGCATTGAGTGTTTGGATCAGCTCGAAGAAGGCTTTGAGTGTCGCGGCATCGTCTACATCCGGTGCCACATCGCCAACTTGTTTGTATACCTGCGCCAGTGCCGAGCCGCCCATGCGGTTCTTGCCTTGACCTAAATCTAGCAACAACAAGGTGGTATCCAAGTCGGCGGCGAGTTGTGGCGTGAGGGTGTCACGCGCATCAGGACAAGGTGCAAAAGCGGTGATGATGAGCGACAACGGTGCGGTGACCGATTTGTCTTCCGCACCCTCTTTCCACACCGTCTTCATCGACATGGAATCCTTACCGACCGGAATGCCGATGCCCAGCTGCGGACACAGTTCCATACCGACCGCACGCACAGTGTCAAACAGCGCGGCATCCTCGCCGTGATGTCCGGCTGCGGCCATCCAGTTCGCCGACAGTTTGATGTCGCCGATCTTCTCGATACGCGCTGCCGCGATGTTGGTCAGTGCCTCACCGACCGCCATGCGACCGGAAGCCGGCGCGTTCACCAATGCCAAGGGTGTACGTTCGCCCAGCGCAAACGCTTCTGCTTTATGGGTGTTGAAACCCATCAAAGTAACGGCCACATCGGCCACCGGCACTTGCCAAGGGCCGACCATCTGGTCGCGTGCGGTCATGCCGCCCACGGTGCGGTCACCGATGCTAATCAGGAAAGTCTTGTTGGCGACTGAAGGCAGGCGCAGCACGCGCTCCACGGCTTCTGGCAAGGCAATCTTGCTCATGTCGCAAGCACTCAGGCGCGGTGTCTCGCGCGCCACATTGCGGGTCATCTTGGGCGGCTTGCCCAGCAACACAGACAGCGGCATATGCACTGAATCATTGTCGAACTCGTTGTCGTGCACGATGAGCTGGTCGTCTTCTATCGCCACACCGACCACCGAGAACGGGCAACGCTCGCGTTCGCAGAAAGCACGGAACTGCTCCAAACGCTCAGGTGCAATAGCCAGCACATAACGCTCTTGCGATTCATTACACCAGATTTGTTTTGGCGACATACCGGTCTCGTCCAGCGGAATCTTGCGCAACTCGAAATTCGCGCCGCGCCCGCCGCCGTGCACCAGTTCGGGCAAGGCATTAGACATCCCGCCCGCGCCCACATCGTGGATCGACAGGATGGGATTTTCTGCACCCAGCTGCCAGCAACGGTCGATGACCTCTTGTGCGCGACGCTGCATCTCAGGGTTACCACGTTGTACCGAATCGAAGTCCAAATTTTCAGCGTTGCTGCCGGTATCCATACTCGATGCTGCACCGCCGCCCAGACCGATCAACATGCCCGGGCCACCCAGATGCACCACCAGCGCGCCGACCGGCAGGTCGTGCTTGTGCGTGTGGATGGCGGAGATGTTGCCCACACCACCGGCCAGCATGATGGGCTTGTGGTAGCCGCGCATCTCGCCGCTGACGTTCTCTTCGAAGGTACGGAAATAACCCGTCAGATTAGGACGACCGAATTCGTTGTTGAAGGCTGCTCCGCCCAATGGGCCATCCAGCATGACTTGCAGCGCGGTGACGATGCGCGCAGGTTTGCCATAAGTCTGAGAAGGGTTGAAGGGAGAAGGGTTCGCGCTACCCTTCCCCCTTCCCCCTTCCCCCTTCTCATATTGCTCCCACGGCTGCACAAAACCTGGGATGTTCAGATTGGAAACCGAGAAACCCGTCAGACCCGCTTTGGGACGCGAACCGGTTCCGGTCGCGCCCTCGTCACGGATCTCACCACCGCTACCGGTTGCCGCACCGGCGAACGGTGCGATGGCAGTCGGATGGTTATGCGTTTCGACCTTCATCAGGGTGTGGGTCAACTCTTCGCTGAAGGCATAGCTGCCGTCTTCACGGGGATAGAAACGCTCGACGCGCGCACCTTCGATGACGGAGGAATTATCCGAATAAGCAACCACCGTGCCGGCAGGGCTGACCTTGTGCGTGTTGCGTATCATGCCGAACAGTGACATATCCTGAGGCTGACCGTCTATCACCCAGTCCGCGTTGAAAATCTTGTGGCGGCAGTGTTCCGAGTTGGCCTGCGCGAACATCATCAACTCCACGTCGGTCGGGTTGCGTTTGAGTTTCTTGAAGTTCTCGACCAGATATTCAATCTCGTCAGCGGACAGTGCCAGCCCCATCTCGCGGTTGGCCTGTTCCAAAGCGGCATTGCCGCCCTTGAGTACATCGACGCTGGCGAGCGGTTGCGGCTTGCCGTGCTGGAATATCTTTTCTGCTGCGCTTTCTACATCAGTCAATACCGATTCGGTCATGCGGTCATGCAACAGCGGCAAGACTGCTGCATGTTCCGCCCTGTTTAAAGCGTTGCCACTGGTGCTGACAAGGTAAAACACCACACCGCGCTCGATGCGCTGCACACCGGTCACGCCGCAATGCCGAGCGATGTCAGTGGCCTTAGTGGACCACGGCGAGATCGTACCCAAGCGCGGCACAACCAGTATTTGTGTGGCCGTGGCCGCCTGCTTGGGTTGGCCCGCACGCTGATCCAAACCTAACACTTTATCCAGTAAACTCACCTGCGCGGCAGACAGCGACTTGGTTTGCAGCGCACTGAAATAGCAATGACGCGTGTCTTGCAACACCACGGTCGGTGCCACGGTTTGCATGGCGGTACGAAGTTTTTCCAGACGGAACGCAGACAGGGCGGCAGTACCAACAGAGACTCTAAACATAGCGGTGACGGGTGATATAAAATTTGGAGCGCGATTATACTAAGTTTGCCTGACTACCGCGCTGTGTAAAACACAGCCCTTGCCGTCCCTCCTGACCAGGCCTGACACCATGAAAACCAGCACCCTGAATCTCAAACAACTACGCATTCCGCAGCGCCCTCTCGACAGCCATAAAGGTATGTTCGGCACGGTGCTTGTGATCGGTGGGCAGTTCGGCATGGTGGGCGCACCGCTCTTGGCCGCACGTGCCGCGCTGCAACTGGGAGCGGGCTGCGTGCACGCCGTGTTGCTGGCCGAGGACGCGCCCAGCGTGGACTTGTTACAGCCAGAACTGATGCTGCACAAAAGCACCGACCTGCCCCACCTAGCACCAACAAGCGTCATCGCGATAGGCTGTGGCATGGGCACAAAGCCGCTCGCCTATGAGTTGCTGCACCGTACACTGCAAAGCTCAGCGACAGTGGTGCTGGATGCGGACGCACTCAACTTGCTCGCCATACATGCCGAGCTGCGTGCCCTGCTGGCCGCACGCGCAGCCGCGACCATCCTCACCCCGCACCCTAGCGAGGCTGCACGACTGCTGGGCTGCGCCACCGCCGACATCCAGCACAACCGTCTCGAAATGGCTGCTGCATTGCGCAGTCGCTACCACAGCAGCGTGGTACTCAAGGGTGCAGGCAGTGTCTGCGCAACCCGCGATGGCAAGCTCTATATCAACACGACCGGCAATCCCGGCATGAGTTCGGCTGGCATGGGCGATGTATTGACTGGCATCATCGCAGCGCTAGTCGCGCAGGGCATGACAGCAGACGATGCCTTGCTGCTGGCCGTACATCTGCATGGCGCGGCTGGCGATGAATTAGCTCAGCAGAACGCCATGCTGGGCATGAGTGCCAGCGAAGTCACCGTCTGGGCGCGCTGGCTATTTAACCGTATCGCAAAGGAGTGAGGCTATGAGTGTCGTCTACCGTTATCTGATGATTATCGTAGCGTGTACCTCGCTGCTAATCGGTCTACAAGTACCAAGTTTCGTCGACCAATACCAGAAGCGCGTCGATGCGCATCTGCGCGAAGTGCTTGGTTATCGAACTCCGCACGAGGTATTCTTCGGCGTGGATTTGCGCTATACCAAACACCCCCTAGTTGTTGCACTTCGAGATTGAATCCAAGCTATGTTGACCTAGGAATTTCCTAGTGAAGATAGGTCTAAAAGTAAGGTGAAAAGCAAACTTGATCGACTGAACATGATCAGTCTAGTATCATCATTGTTGACACAAAATAGCAAACCCGTTACGGTATTTATATTGACTCAACAGGAGATTCATCATGCGTGTAATTGTTAAAAAATGGGGTAACAGTGCTTCGGTGCGTATTCCCGCCGGCATTATGGAGGCGGCGCGTTTGAGTTTGGATGCGCCAGTCGATGTACGCGAGGAACGGGGGCGCATCATCATCGAGCCGATACGCTCAGAGTATGATTTGGCTGGCATGCTGGCTGGTATCACCCCGGAAAATCTGCATAGTGAAATGAATTTTGGCACACCGGTTGGCAAGGAAATCCTTTAATGCCGCGTCGCTATATACCCGAAACCGGAGATATCGTCTGGCTACATTTCGATCCGCAAGCGGGACATGAGCAAGCCGGACACCGTCCGGCAATGGTGCTCAGCCCTGCGTCATACAACGGCAAAACTGGGTTGATGCTGTGCTGCCCGATAACGACGCAAATCAAGGGCTATCCGTTCGAGGTGTTGATCGCAGGAAACCGCCCCAGTGCGGTGCTATCCGACCAGATCAAAAGTCTGGATTGGGTGGCGCGTAGGGCCAGCCACAAAGGACAGGTATCGGCAGCCGAGTTGGCTCAGGTGCAAAAGAAAGCCTCCTTACTCATCGGAAAGTAAATTTGTCCATCCGCCCTGCCTCGTGCAGTTTCAGTTCAGTCCGCGACAATTCCACACACCGTTCTAGCCACCAATTCCAATCAGAAAAGATTTCCCATGAGTACACCTATTGATATCTCCGAACAAGCCGGCATCCGCTACCTGCATTTTGGTTCTACTTGGGTGCAGGGTGCGATGCGCATCGCCCGTCCATGGAATCTGGAGCTGGAGTACACCCGCGAGATGATGACCTCTTTGCTGTTACACCAAGGTCCGCGCTGGCCGCGCAAAATCTTGCTGATTGGCTTGGGTGCAGCTTCACTGACCAAATTCCTGTATCGCCATCGTCCCGACGCGCATCTCACCATCGTAGAGATCGAGCCGGGCGTGGTCACCGCTGCACGGCAATTCTTCAAGCTGCCCGAAGACGACAAACGCATCCATATGGTGATAGGCGATGGCGTGGAATACATGATGAACACCGACAAGAAATTCGATCTGATTTTGGTGGATGGTTTTAACGAACATGCGCATCCGGGCGGGTTGAACACTCTACCCTTCTATCAAGCTTGCCGCAGCCGCTTGAGCGATCAAGGCGTGTTGGGTGTGAATCTGCTGGGCTTGTGCCGTGGCGTGTTGGGCGGCTTCGAATATATCCTCAAGGCCTTCGACGACCGTGGCCTGATGTTGCCAGCGTGCCCCAGCGGTAACACCATCGTGTTCGCCGCTGAAGGAGACGAGATACGCATCTCGCTAGCAGCATTCAAAGAGCGCGTAGCGATTCTAAAAGAAGAGACTGGACTAGACCTCAGCCCCATGCTGGCCAGATTGGAAGCGTCCAAGACTTGCTTGAATGACACCATCCTGATGTAAGCATCAGAGCCCTAGCTCACGACGCGACGTAACACTAAGGACACGCCGCGCCACAATTTGGGCAACAACCACAGCAGTATCAATATGAACAGCGCCATGCATAGCAGGAACAGGGCAGGATGCACCAGCATCAGCCATAGTCCTAGCGCCAATATGCCCTCTTCGCTGAACGATGCAGCCCAATTACTGAAGGGCTCGGGTGAGGTGTTGATGAGGGCGCGGCTACCCGCTTTTGCGAAATGCGTACTGCCTGCCAACGAGCCTCCCAGCAGGGCGAACAGCACCATCACCAGTGGGTCACTACTGTCTATCGCCCCCATCGCCAGCAAGGCTCCGGCAGGAATGCGAATAAAGGTATGCAGGCTGTCCCACGCGCTATCGACTAGCGGAAATTTGTCGGCCAAAAATTCTATACACAACATCACTCCGGCACAGCCTATCACCCAAGGATGGGTCAATATCGCCAAGCTCTCTGGCAGATGAACGTAACCATAACGACCCAATAAGCCAATTACACAGACCGTGGCATACAGGCGCAATCCACTTGCCCAACTCAGACCCGAGGCCAACGCCAGACTAGCGATTCCATCCATAAAATTCCTCTCATTGCCTAGTGCCCACATGCTAGCATTTTTGCTTTAGGATGCCATTTCACTACGATCAGGAGTCACCTATGTCACCACGCTATTTGTTATTTTTGATGTTACTGCTGCAAGGATTGTGCACACAGGTTATGGCCGAATCCTACAATCGTGTCGATTTTCAAGTGGAGGCCAGCCGCGAAGTCAGCAACGATCTACTGACCACGACCTTGAGCGTGGAGATACAAGACCCGCAACCGGCTAAGGTCGCACAACATCTGAATAGCGTATTGAACAACGCACTCAAGCGCGCCGAATCCTTCAAAGCGGTGAAAGTCAGCAGTGGCAGCCAGAACACCTATCCGGTATACGGTGCGCACAATCATATCGATGCTTGGCGCGGCCATGCCGAACTGCACATCGAGAGTAGCGACTTCAAGGCTGCGAGCGAACTCATCATGCAATTGCAAAAAGACATGCAGCTAAGCAATATGCAATTCACCCTCGCAGCGGACACGCGCAAAACCGTCGAGACCGAGTTGAGCGTAACTACACTGAAAACTTTCCAAGCACGTGCTGAGTCGATACGTTTAGCTCTGGGCGCAAAGAGTTATAAAACTTTGCATCTGGCTATCCACGACGGTGCTGCGCCGCTTCAATATCCTATGGCAATGATGCGTAGTGCGGCTGCAACTGACAGCAGCATTCCGACACCTGACTTCGCCAGTGGTGACACCAAGATGACGATACAGATTGAAGCCAGCATAGAGTTACAGTAAATCTAACTAGGAGAAAACCATGAGCAGCTTGATATTCCTCGGCATCATCGCGGTAGCGGCCTTCTACCTAATCGGCCTATACAACCATCTGGTCAGCGTCAAACACGCAGTCGCCAAAGCGTGGGCGAACATTGATGTGTTACTCAAACAACGCCATGATGAATTGCCCAAACTGGTCGAGGTGTGTAAACAATACAAACAGTTCGAGCAGGAGACTTTGCAGAAAGTCATAGCGGCACGCTCGCAAGTGCAAACAGCACGCCAGAATCAGGACATCGACGCGCTGGGTCATGCGGAAGGTATGTTGCGCGCGGGTCTGGGCAGTATCTTTGCAGTGGCCGAAGCCTATCCCGAGCTGAAGACCAACGAAAACTTCATGCAGCTGCAAAGCCGCATTACCTCTTTGGAGAACAGCATCGCGGATCGCCGCGAGTTGTATAACGATTCGGTGAACATCAACAATGTGCAGATAGAATTGTTCCCAGCCAGCATCATCGCCAATATGTTCAACTTTGAAGCCAAGCCACTGCTGGAATTCTCCACCGAGGAGAAGCGTGACGTGGACTTGAAACAACTGTTCAATTGATGCGACATGGAGTTCTCACCGCGCCGCGAATATGCGCAGTTGATCGCCTCCGGTGGCCAACTGCTATTGCTCGTCATCGGCATCCAGATCAACACGCGCCAAGGATGGCTGTTATGTTTGCCCGCTATCGCACTGTTCAGCCTGTTCGCTTGGCGCTCCTCGCTCAAACGCTTGCGCGCCATCCGTGACACGCCTACCTCACGTATCGCCTCTGCGGCACAAGGCTATGTCGAGATCATAGGGCGCGGACGGGACCTCACCGATACTCCTCTCATTAGCCCGCTGCGCATGCTGCCCTGCTTGTGGTATCGCTATAGGGTAGAGGAACGCTATCGCAGCAAGAACGGCGACGGCTGGCGTACCGTGGATAGCGGCGAGAGTGCTGACTCTTTCATCATCGCGGACGAGACCGGCACCTGCGTGGTCGATCCGCAACAGGCCGAGATCAGTACCATCTATCGCGACCAATGGCAAAATCTGAATCGCCGCTACACCGAATGGAAGTTGCTCAAGAACGATCTCATCTATGTGCTAGGCGAATTTCGCACGCGTAGCGGCAGTGCAGAATTTGATACGCGCGCCGAACTCAATGCCTTGCTAGCGGAATGGAAATGCGACATGCCCGCCTTGCACAAGCGTTTCGACCTGAACAATGATGGCGTGCTGGATATGGCGGAATGGATGCTGGCGCGCAAAGCCGCGCAACGCGAAGTCGATAAACGATTTCGCGAAGTGCAGGCGCAACCCGACCTCAACATCATCAGCCAACCACCTGACGGTAAATTATTCCTGGTCAGCAATCTCACACCGGAGGATTTATCACGTCGCTATTTGTATTGGAGCTGGGGCCACTTGGTAATTTTCTTCGCCTCGCTCACCGCTACCGGGTGGTTGTTACAGATAAATTCTTTGATTTGATGGGTAAAAATATCGTGCCGAAAAATCAAGTATTTTTTGTTTGCAATTAGACCTAATTACATATTGACAAGCAGCGATAATCCACAAAACCTGCATTTCACTAGCCTTAACAGGGGCATCACCCCCCCAACAATGCAAACTCACGTCAACTATTTGATTTATAACAAATATATAACTCTATAAAAATTAGGCAATCTAACAAAAAACCTTATGGCTCACCCACTTAATGAAGTAAACAGCAGGTCTTTCCACATAGTTATCCACAGATTTTGTGAGTAAACCAAAATACCGTTGCTGTGCTGCAAGTTAGCTCGCCCAAACAGTATTATTAATTACCTATATCTCGCCTAACGACTCGTCAGTGCCAGACGTAAAAAAAGCGGGGATAACCCCGCTTTTCCAATTGCACTAGACACTCAGTCTGGTTTACGCAGCGACATTCTGCTCATTAATCCATCTTTAAGCACGAACTGATGTTTGATAGCGCCCAAGATGTGCACCACCACAATCACAATCAACACGCTCACCAGTACGCCATGCACCTCATGTGCGGGCACGCCAACAAACTTCTTCGGCAACTGGGTCACGTCCCATGCCGACAACGCTTTCCATATCGGACTGCTGAACACCGTGATTAGCCCGCTGAGCGGTATCATAATTAATAAGGTGTAGAGCAAATGATGAATACCAGTCGCAATTTTATCCATGGTGCTAGTACCAAGCGGAGCAGGCGTGCCATCTTTGCGGCGGAAATAAAGTCGCAATACAGTCAACAACAAGACCGCGTCCCCCAACAAGGCATGGATGATGTAGGCCACCAAGGTTGCATCGCCAGCATGTCTAGCTTCATCCAAGGCATCCCCCAAGAACCACGCGACCACCAGTAAGGCCAGAGTCAGCCAATGTGCTATCACCATACGTTTGCTGTATTGCTTCATATCGTCTTTCCTCAACTTTAGTAATTACTCTCAAAGATTCAGCTTGCAGATTTTTTGTCTAATTCTTCCCAGCGCGACATCAGTGCCAAAACCAAGCTATCTATCGCTTCGCTGCGCGCCTGTAATTGCTGTGCACGCTTGATGTCGTTGCGGAAGATCGTTCCATCTGCCAGATGTGCAGCGATGTCGATCTGCTCTTGCTCGAATGCTTCAATCTGTTTTGGTAGTTCTTCCAGTTCACGACTTTCTTTGTAGCTCAACTTGTTCGACTTGGGCTTTTCCACCACCACGGCTGCGACTTTGGGCGGCGTAGCGTTGGCCGGTTTAGCCAACGCTTGGGCGGCTTGGAACTTCTGCACTCGCACCCAATCCTCATAACCCCCTACATATTCCTGCAACTTCCCATTACCTTCAAACGCAATGACCTGCGTAACAACATTGTCCAAGAAGGCGCGGTCATGGCTGACTAGAAACAAAGTGCCTTCGTAATTGGCAAGTAACTCTTCCAACAACTCCAAAGTCTCTATGTCCAAGTCGTTGGTGGGCTCATCCAACACCAGCACGTTAGCAGGTTGGGTGAACAGGCGCGCCAGCAGCAGACGGTTACGTTCGCCGCCCGAGCAACTCTTCACTGGGGAGCGTGCGCGTTCGGGAGCAAACAAGAAGTCTCCCAGATAACTGATGACATGTTTCTTCTGCCCGCCGATTTCGACGAAGTCGGCACCCTGACTAATGGTATCGGCCAAGGTCGCTTCGTCATCCAACTGCTCACGCAACTGATCGAAATATGCGACCGCAATCTTGCTACCGAGTTTCACCTTGCCGCTGTCAGGTTCAAGTTGTCCCAAGATCATCTTGAGCAAGGTGCTCTTGCCCGCACCATTCGGACCCAGCAAACCTATCTTGTCGCCGCGTTGGATACGGCAGGAAAAATTTTGCACCAACACACGTTCGCCGTAGGCTTTGCTGACGTTTTCCAGTTCTGCGACCAACTTGCCAGAACGCTCACCAGTCTCCACCGCCATCTCGACCTTGCCGACCTTCTCGCGGCGCGCAGCGCGCTCGCGACGCAGTTGTTCCAGACGCAACACACGCCCTTCGTTGCGCGTGCGACGCGCTTTCACGCCTTGGCGTATCCACACCTCCTCTTGTGCCAACACCTTGTCGAATTTGGCATTCACCACCGCCTCATCGGCCAGCATGCGTTCCTTGATGGCTTGGTACGCGCTGAAGTTGCCGGGAAAACTCGACAGCACACCGCGATCCAATTCGACGATGCGCGTGGTGACGTTATCCAAAAAGCGGCGGTCGTGGGTAACAAACAACACGCTGCCCACAAAACTATTGAGCAATCCTTCCAACCATTCTATGGAAGCGAAATCTAGATGGTTGGTCGGCTCGTCGAGAATGAGCACATCCGGTGCGGCGACCAAGGCCTGCGCTAAAGCCACACGCTTGCGCTGCCCGCCGGACAAATCGCCAACACGCTTGTCAGGATCAAGATCGAGTTTGGCAATGGCAGTCTCGATACGGGACTGCACCGACCAACCGTCCTGTGCCTCAAGCTGCGTCTGTAAATGCTGCATCTCTTCGAGCAGCTTGTCATAGTCAGCATCCGGTTCAGCTAATTGGTGTGATACATGGTGATAGTCGTGCAACAGCTTCTGCAACTTCCCCAAGCCCTTCGCCACGGCATCGAACACCGAGTCATCTGCATCTAGCACGGGCTCTTGGCTGACGTAACAGATGCGAGCACTAGGCGCACGCCACACGATGCCATCATCCAGATGGGCAATACCCGCCAACACGCGCATCAAACTGGATTTACCGCCGCCATTGCGCCCTATCAGGCCGACGCACTCGCCCTCATCTAGTTGAAATGCGGCATGGTCTAGTAGGGCAACGTGGCCGAAGGCCAAGCTGGCGTTATCTAAGGTGATGAATGGCATGTAGAGTTACTGTTGTGATTGAGTCGCCGCAGGCATTGCGGATTGATAGATAAATGAAAGTCCAAAACCAAACATACCCAGTGCAGGATAGAGCATGCCCACTACGACTTTAGCGAGGAACACACTCAGTACTTGATTTTGAATGTCATGAATAAAGAAAGGTAAAACATAAACACCAATGGCAAAGAAACAACTCCCCAAAATCAAGGCATGTCCCAACTTGTAACCTTTACCGGCAGGATTGCCTACTCCAGGCGGCAATTCTTTGAAATACACGCGCACCACCAAGAGCAAAGCAATCAGAAACAAGGCTCCTACTAACCAGCCCAACTGATCAGCTAATGGTACAGGCATACCGAGTATGCCTAACAAGCCGGTACCGAGTTCAGCCAAGACGTTATTCAAAAATATCTGCAATACCAAATACCAAGCTACGAAAAGATTGATGCGTGCCGCCATGCTTACTTACCCCCTGAGGTCAGACTCTTGAGGTCTGTAATGATGTCTTTCGAATGACGTGAAGTCTCTACGCTGAGATAAACTTTGCTGATATTCGCTTTGGGGTCAATCAAAAAGGTGAATCGTCTTGCCATCTTCATGATGCCCAGATTGACCAAGACACCATAACTTGCCGCGACATGCCCCTCGCTATCCGCCAACAACGGGAATGGTAGATGGTACTTCTTAGCGAACTCAGCATGGCTAGCGGTATCGTCCACGCTGATGCCCACCACAGTCGCGCCCATTTCAGTCAGCTGCGCTAAGTCATCGCGGAAAGCACAGGCTTCCTGTGTACAGCCGGGCGTATCGTCTTTGGGATAAAAATACAGCACCAGCCATTTACCTTGAAAATCTTTGAGGCCGTGTGTTTTGCCAGCTTGGTCGAGCAACTGGAAGTCCGGCGCAGGTTTGCCAACTTCCGGCAATTCGCCCGCACGCGCTGTACGCGCCATCCACAAAGATGCGAATAAGAGCAAAGTCACCACGATTGCTACTACCTTCATACGTCGTACACTCCAACCATGCAAAAAAGAGCGCGCATCATACCAGTCATCGCGTGTAGCTTCGCCGTCTTTTGCGCTAGAATGCGCGCCGCCGTCCCCGTAGTTAAATGGATATAACCGGCCCCTCCTAAGGGTCAATTACAGGTTCGATTCCTGTCGAGGACACCAAACACCTGTTTTAAGTGTTCCGATAAAGTCCGGAAGCCCGCGTAAATGCGGGCTTTTTTGTTTGTTTTGCGTCTAACGTGTTCCGTTAACGTTCTACACGTTCCGCAAAATATGGGGGCATAATTGGGGGCATAAGTTATAACACCCCTAAAAAGGAGTAGAAAATATGCCCCCACAATCCCCGCTAACCGCCGCCGCCATTAGGTCTTTACGGGTTCAAGTCAAAGCTTACAAGCTAGGAGATGGCGGCGGCTTATATCTTGAGGTGATGCCTAACGGTGCTAAATACTGGCGCATGAAGTACCGATTCAACGGGAAAGAGCGGCGCGCATCGTTTGGGGTATATCCCGCCGTTTCCTTAGCCGATGCAAGGGCAAAGCGCGAAGAGGCGCGCGCGCAATTAGCGAAAGGGATAGACCCCGTAGCGGCGCGCAGGCTAGATAAAGAGCTTAAGGCATTCGCGCAAGCCAACACCCTAGAAGCGGTTGCGCTTGAATGGTTGAACACGCGGGCGGGGTGTGTTGCGCCTGCTCAAATAACCAAGACGGCGGCGCGCTTGCGTAATGACGTATTACCACGCCTAGGGGCACGACCTATAACCGAGATAACCGCCCCCGAGATTTTGGCAGTATTGCGGCGCATCACGGAACGAGGGGCGGCATTTACTGCGCACCGCGTAAGGTCTGAACTTAGCCGGATTTTCCGCTACGCAATCGCCACAGGCCGCGCCGAACGCGACCCCGCCCGCGACCTAATCGGCGCGATACCAATACCAACAACAAAACACTTTGCAGCTATTACCGACACGGTAAGAGCGGGGGAAATGCTGCGCGCCTTTGATGCTTTCTCGGGTACTTTCCCCGTGCAGTGCGCTTTGCAGCTTGCGCCTATGCTGTTTTGTAGGCCGTGCGAACTGCGCAAGGCTGAATGGAAGGATATAGACCTAGAGGCGGCTGAATGGCGTTACCTAGTAACCAAAACTAAAACCCCGCATATCGTGCCACTAGCAAGGCAGGCGGTGAGTATCCTGCGCGCCCTACACACCCTAACGGGCAGCGGGCGTTATCTATTCCACGGCGCACGGGATATAAGCAGGCCGATGAGTGATGCCGCAATTAATGCCGCCCTTCGCCGCCTTGGATATGACACTAAAACAGAGATTACAGGGCACGGCTTCAGGGCGATGGCGCGCACCCTCTTACATGAAGAATTTAACGTTAAGCCTGAAGTAATAGAGCACCAACTAGCGCACCGCGTACCGGATACCTTAGGCGCGGCATATAACCGGACTAGATTTATTAAAGAGCGCAGAAAAATGATGCAATTATGGGCGGACGCTTTGGACAAAATGAAAGCAGGTGCAGAAGTCATAAAATTACCTAATCGGCGCGCCTGATTTTTTACACTTCACACCCTCTTCACAGTTTTGCCATTTACCCCCCTCTATCCGTCCCAGCGTCCCAGCCCAATAACGGCGGGGCTTACAGCGGGACGGGTCTAATTTTGCATCCGTACCACTCGATTTTATCCGTCCCGCGTCCCACTTTTAGGCGGCATTCCCCGCACCGCATTAAACCTAATCGGCTTGCTTTGGACTGGTTTGATATATACTTGCGCAAATAATTGGACAAGTGAGGCAATTTAATGAAAGTCGTGACCTATTCCCACGCACGAAACGCGCTTAAATCTGTTTTAGATGGCGTGATGCAGGATGCCGATGTAACCATCATTAGCCGCCGCGATGCTGAAGGCGACGCGGTTGTTATGTCGCTAGAGAGT
>Ga0172367_10003290_pt1 | contig 21146 bp, 23 predicted proteins | sample Lak10m_FD_114542 | JGI IMG/M metagenome (GOLD analysis project Ga0172367, IMG submission 114542) | Freshwater microbial communities from Kabuno Bay, South-Kivu, Congo - kab_022012_10m | ecosystem: Environmental > Aquatic > Freshwater > Lake | place: Democratic Republic of the Congo: South-Kivu... | reverse complement strand
TTTGCCTGGTGGCCAGAGCAAGCGGGAACCACCCGATCCCATCCCGACCTCGGAAGTGAAACCGCTTAGCGCCGATGATAGTGCAGATACCTGTGCGAAAGTAGGGAACTGCCAGGCTCCATTTCCAGAACCCCTCCAAGCGAAACGCTTCGAGGGGTTTTTTTATTTCGGCGCAAGCAAGCGGCCCAACACCCAAGCCAAGAATACATACCGTACCCCTTGGTCCCGCTCTCACCCTCACACAAGCCATCAGCCCGTTCACCGCCAGCACGGCAACCAAGCCGGGCTACTCTGCGTGCCCATTGGCAAATCAAGAGTCAGTTGGGCCTACCCCTTTTGAGGGTTCGCTTCCCTAATTTATTTACGCCATCAATAAGCGCCCGTCCTCCAATCGCCATTGCTGCTCCATCCGTCCCGCCAAACCGGCATCGTGCGTCACGATCAGAAAACTAACCCCATACGCCGCATTCAATTCCAGCATCAGTTCATAGACGCCTTCGGCGGTTTTACGGTCGAGGTTCCCTGTAGGCTCGTCTGCCAGGACGCAGCGTGGTTTGGTCACCAAGGCACGGGCTATTGCTGCACGTTGCCTCTCGCCCCCCGAAAGTTCGCCTGGTTTGTGCAGTACGCGGTGACTCAGACCCACCTGCTTGAGCATGGCCTCAGCACATTCTCTGGCTTCAGCCACACCGGTCTGGCCGATGAGCAAGGGCATGGCCACGTTCTCCAGCAAAGTAAATTCGCCCAAGAGGTGATGAAATTGGTAGATGAAACCGAGTACCCGATTTCTCAATGCCGACAGTTCCCGTTCCTTCAGCGATGCTAACAGCCGGCCGGTCAATTCGATTTGCCCACTGGTTGGGCTGTCCAGCCCTCCGAGCAAATGTAGCAGGGTACTTTTCCCCGAACCTGACGCACCCATGATCGCTACACGTTCTCCGGCATGGAGCTCCAGGTTGATGTCTTCAAGGACGCTGACGTCGAGATCACCTTCGGTAAAACGCTTGCGCAGATTTCTGCAGGCAATAACTACATCATTCATAACGTAATTCTTCAGCGGGCTTAATTCGTGAGGCTTGCCATGCTGGGTAAAGGGTGGCCAGCACGGAGAGCAGGAAGGCAACGCCCGTAATGCGGTAAACGTCGCTCCAGATCAGTTTGGAGGGCAACTCGCTGATGTAGTAGACGTCAGCGGAGAGAAAATGGACCCCAAAGACTTTTTCTATCACTGGAACCACGGTCTCTACGTTCAGGGCCAGTATTACGCCACCTATTCCACCAATGAGGGTTCCCAGTAGCCCGATGATGGTGCCGAGCACGATGAAGATGCCCATTACCGAGATCGGCGGCATACCTTGAGTTCGAAGGATGGCAATATCCGGGCGTTTATCGGTTACGACCATGACCAGAGTAGAGACGATATTGAAGGCAGCGACCGCCACGATGAGTAGCAGGATGATGAACATGACCCGCTTTTCAGTCTGTATGGCTTTGAAAAAGTTACTGTGCGCCTGAGTCCAGTCGGTGATCATAAATTGTCCTGGCAACCTGGGGCCGATTTCCCGAACGATTTGCCGGGCAAAAAAGACGTCTTCGAGTTTGAGTCTGAGACCTGACACGGCATCGCCCAGACTGAACAAGCGCTTGGCGTCATCCAGGTGGATCAGTGCCAGATTGCGATCATATTCAAACATGCCGACATGAAAAATGCCGACGACAGTAAAGCGTTTCAGGCGCGGAAGTATCCCGGCCGGAGTCGGAGTCACCTGAGGCGTGATCACTGTGACCTTGTCGCCGGGAATCGCGCCGAGATGCTCAGCGAGTTCAGCTCCGAGGATGATGCCAAACTCGCCGGGCTTCAAACCTTGTAGACTACCCGAGACCAACCTTTTGGCGACTTCGGATACGCGTGGCTCGTAGTCGGGCAAAATACCTCGCAACAGGGTACCGCTGACACGGCGGTCGGAATTGATCATCGCCTGCCCCTCCACATAAGGGGCCCAGCCTAGGATGCGTGATTCGTTCTTTAGCGGAGCCTCCATTGTTTGCCAGTCGTGTAATTCACCATCGGTTCCTGTGATGGAGGCATGCGAGGTCATGCCCAGGATGCGATCCCGTAATTCCGCTTCGAACCCGTTCATCACGGACAGAACGGTAATCAAGGCGGCGACGCCCAGGGCGATGCCAAGCACCGAGGTCAGGGTAATGAATGAAATAAAGCCAGTGCGTCTCTTCGCACGGGTATAGCGCAGACCAATGAAGAATATGAGGGGCTTGAACATGGGGCTTAATCTGCCGACCGAGGTGCCGGCGTCTCTGAAACTTCAGATGTCAGAGGAGTTTTTCTGGCATTCACCACAGATGCCGTAAAGGCAGAGCGAATGGTCGGTAAGGGTAAAATTCTTTTTTTTGGCGATTTCGGACTGAAGCCTTTCTATGGTCTCATCCTGGAATTCTTCGACCTTGCCGCATTGGACACAAACCATATGATCGTGGTGATTGCCTTGATTCAGCTCGAAAACTGAATTACCACCCTCAAAGTGATGACGCATGACCAAGCCGGCGGCTTCGAACTGAGTCAGAACCCGATAAACCGTGGCAAGTCCAATTTCTTCACCATGTGCGATGAGAGTGTTAAAAATCTCTTCCGCGCTAAGGTGACGATTTGTGGGCTCACGACGCTCGAGAATTTCCAGGATTTTGAGGCGAGGTAACGTGACTTTGAGACCCGCGTTACGAATGTCTTTTCTTTCCAGGGCTCCTTCTCCGTTAAGTGTTTTCAAATGCCCTATGGGGTATGATTGTCCGCTAGCCTGTAGACTTTATCATCATATCATGGCCCACTTACGCTTTGTCATTACTCTTTCCTTGGCCCTGTTTTGGGGAGGGTGTTCCTGGGAATGGTTGCCGTTTGTCTACAGGCAGGACATCCATCAAGGTAATGTGATCTCTCAGGAAATGGTCGATCAATTGAAGCCGGGGATGAATAAACGTCAGGTCACCTACATCATGGGAGCGCCCCTCATGCAGGACCCTTTTCATGATGAACGTTGGGATTATGTGTACTCCAATCAGCCTGGAGATGAACCTAGAGTTCAGAAGAACGTAACATTGATCTTTAAAGGGGATGAATTGGTCGGTCTCCAAGGTGATTTTCGGCCCGGTACGCTCCCGTCCATCGAGATGAAGAAGGATACAACCATACAGGTACCCAAAATTGATAGAGAAAAAACCCTCTGGCAGATGGTGACAGGGGTTTTTGGCGGCGATGAGGATTGAAATTGATTAACGTCTTTGTGCCCTGGCGCGGCGGGCGCTGATGGGATCGGTAATGAGCGGCCGATAAATTTCGACCCGATCGCCGTGTCGCAATCGCTGTCCGGACCCACAGACATGGCCGAATATGCCTATGGCGTTTTTCGTGAGGTCAATTTCCGGAAAACATTTCGTAATCCCGGAGGCCTGGATGGCCTGCTCTGCGGTCATGTTCTCCTCCAAATCGAGTTCGATAATCATCTGCCTGTCCGCTGTGGCGTAGGCTACCTCGATAGGCATAACCCGCGCCCTCTACCCTGCTTGATGGGTCGAAAATAGAGCGCGCAGAAAGATGACGGCGACTGCAAGGGGGGCCACGTAGCGGATGAGAATTCTCCAGTGACGGTATATCGATCCCATTTCCAGTTCGGCCTCACTGTCCTGGCTTCGCATTACCCAGCCCGCGAAAAACGCAATCATGATTCCCCCCGCAGGAAGCATGATATCCGCCGTTAAATAATCCACAAGTTCGAAGAAGGTCTGACCCAGCCAGATCGGTTCCGCGCTGTCCCGAAATGAGCTCAAACTCCCGAACCCCAGAAGCCAGCAAGCCAGTCCCGCGTATTGGCTAGCCCTCGTGCGAGTTAGCCCCCGGTTTTCGGATAACCAGGCAACGGCAGGCTCGATCAGGGCTATGGCCGAAGTGATGGCGGCGAAGAAAACAAGCACAAAGAACAAAGTGCCGAAGAGATTTCCCGCCGGCATATGACTGAATGCTAACGGTAAGGTCTCGAAGATCAAGCCAGGGCCCATCCCCGGCGGAAGGTGATTGCTAAAAACCAACGGAAAGATCGCGATTCCAGCCATTAACGCCACCAATGTGTCGGCGGAGGCCACGAAAGCGGAGGAGCGACTAATCGATACGTGGTCCGGAAGGTAGGATCCGTAAACCATGATCGATCCCATGCCCAGACCCAGCGAGAAGAAAGCTTGCCCCATGGCGATCAACACGCTGTCGCCAGTGAGTTTGCTGAAATCGGGGGTGAACAGAAAAGCCATGCCTTCGCCAAAACCTGGCGTGCTGGCTGCGTAAATGTCGAGTGCCAGCAGCATGACGAAGAGTCCGGGCATCATGATGCGGGTGACCCGTTCCAATCCCTGGCTGACGCCCCGGCTGACGATCAAGACTGTGGCGCCCAAAAAGGCGGTATGCCAGATGAGTTGCATATCAGGGGCGTTCTTGAGATCCACGAAAGCTTGTTGAGCCTCGCTTGGAGTGGCCTGCCGCAAGAATCCGCCCGCCATCTTGAAAATGTAGGCCATCGACCAACCCGCCACCACCGAGTAATAAGACAGAATCAGAAAGCCGGCCAGCATGCCTACCCAGCCCAGGTAAGCCCAATAGGGTTTTGCGTTAGCCTCTGCGGCCAGAGTGGCCATGGCGTTGATCGGACTTTGCCGACCACGCCGTCCCAGCATGGTTTCGGCCATCATGATCGGAAGTCCGATGCCAACTATGCAGGCCAGGTAAACCAGGACGAAGGCCCCGCCCCCATTTTCGCCCAGCAGATAGGGGAATTTCCAAATATTGCCCAGACCGATGGCCGAGCCACTGGCGGCTAAAATGAAGGCCAATCGGGAGGACCATTGTCCGTGAATTAGTCGCTGATCAGTCATGAGGTTAGGATCCTTTGGCAAACAGGCAACCCGCTCAGGGGGATGTTCGAGTAAAATAGCAAGTTTTCGCGAAGGCGTCAGGGAATCTGGACCGATATATGGCTGCAAAAAAGAAGAAGGACGCTGCCGGCGGCTCCACCATTGCCCTCAACCGGCAGGCGACCCATGATTATTTCATAGAGGAGCGCTTTGAGGCGGGTCTGGTGCTGGAAGGCTGGGAGGTCAAGAGTCTGAGAGCCGGACGCGCGCAACTCAAGGAAAGCTATGTCGTCCTCAAGGGAGGCGAGGCATTTTTGTTGGGTTCCCATATCTCTGCATTGTCGACAGCATCCACCCATGTAGTTCCCGATCCGGTCAGAACCCGCAAGTTGCTATTGCATGCCAGTGAATTGAGTCGTCTCATCGGGCATGTGGAGAGAAAGGGCTACACCCTCATACCTCTGGCGCTGTACTGGAAAAAGGGGCGCGCCAAATTGGAGATAGGCTTGGGCAGAGGCAAGAAAATGCATGACAAGCGAGCAACTGAAAAAGACCGTGACTGGCAAAGAGAGAAGCAGCGCGTCATGAAACACGGCTGATTTTGCGGTTTCAGTACAGTCGAGATCGGTCCAGCCTCTGTTCAATCAACCAGGTTCATCCTTTCACCCTCCGACCACACTTATCGTCCTGACCGGCAGGGCGCACAAAATCGACTTGATTATGAATCGAATGCATTTTCTCCGCTTCCCCCTGATGGCTCTCTTGTTCTGGATTCAAACCGCCGGCGCCCGAGATTATTCCGCTCTGGTGGTGGAGCCTGATACGGGTAGGGTGCTTTATGAAAAGTATGCCAACGAATTACGTCATCCGGCCTCGATTACCAAGATCATGACCCTCTATCTGGTTTTTGAGGCGTTGGAACGGGGGGAACTCACGCTGAATACGCCCCTGAGCATTTCCCGTAATGCTGTACTGCGTCCGCCCTCCCGACTTGGACTTACGCCGGGTGAAACCATTGGTGTAGAGGACGCCATCCTAGCCTTGGTGACCCGTTCCGCGAATGATGTCGCCACGGTTATCGCGGAAAACATGGGGGGATCCGAATCCGCGTTCGCCGAAATGATGACGGCCAAGGCGCATAGCCTCGGCATGCTCGATACGGTGTTTCAGAACGCCTCGGGACTGCCCGATCCGGATCAGGTTACAAGCGCTTGGGATATGTACAAGCTCGGTAAGGCCATGATGACCAATTTCCCGCGTTATTACCCCTATTTCTCGACGCTGCGGTTTTACTACCGCGGGCAAAGTTTTGACAACCACAATCATCTGATGGAAACCTATCCAGGCATGGATGGTATCAAGACGGGTTTCATCAACTCCTCCGGCTTCAATCTGGTGGCCTCCGCGAAGCGGGGCGGGCGGCGTCTGATCGGGGTGGTTTTTGGTGGACCTAGCGCGGTGCGCAGGGATCGACATATGCGTGACATCCTCGATGACGGTTTCGCCCAACTCGAGGGTGCACCGCCTTCGTATGTGGAGGCCGATTTCGAGAAATCGCCGGCCGAAACGCGCGGGAGACTCCGCGCCGCCGATCTGATGGAGCAGGACCCACCGCAAATCACCTTTGGTACTCCGCGTCGTTTCCGTGCGAGCAGTAGCGAGACGGCTTCCCGTTACTCGTCGCGGGAAATGCCGCCGCGCGTGTCCAAGCCCGTCATCGCTCCACCGCGAGCCGCCCCTCGGCGTTCACCCGAGCCTCCTCGCTCCAGCGTACCAATGAAGGCGCCGGTCTCACATGCCAAACCTCCAATGCGCGCGCCGGCTGAGCCCAAACCCGTAACCAAGGCGCCGCCTGCCAAATCCAGCGCTACCAAGATCAAGCCCACCATACCGCCCTTGGCATGTCGCGGCGGAAAGGACAAGCATGGTAAGTGCTGACAGTGGATCTGGCCTTGAGCGATCTCATTGAGGGAACGGTTTACCAGCGGCTTGGGGGTGAGCCCGCCTTGCGTCATCTGGTCCAGTGTTTCTATAGGCACATGGATGAATCATTGGAGGCCAGAACGATTCGTGAGTTGCATCATCCGGATCTCTCCGGGGCGGAGAGCAAGCTGTTCAAGTTTCTGTCCGGCTGGTTGGGTGGCCCCAATCTCTACCAGGAGGAGTTTGGTCATCCGCGTCTCCGCATGCGCCATCTCACTTTCCCAATCGGGCCGCGTGAGCGCGATCAATGGGTGCTCTGTATGAACAAGGCCTTGGAGGAGGTGGTTGCGGATGCGGAACTTCGTGTTCTGCTGGGACGGGCACTGGCGCAGACGGCTGAACACATGATCAACCGTCCGGGTTGAGGACCCGCATCGAAAAGCTACGGAGTTCAACTAATGAAAATGTCTCCCTCGGCCTTCCGGGAATGGGAAACCAAACGCATCACCCTGTTGGGTATGTCCGGGGTAGGGAAAACCACCTTGGCCAACAAACTGCCCAAGGAATCCTGGTTTCATTATTCTGGGGACTACCGAATCGGCACGCGCTATCTGAATGAACCGATCTCCGACAATATCAAGCTGCAAGCAATGGAAGTTCCATTCCTTCGGGATTTGCTACAGTCGGATTCGATCTACATTCGCAGCAACATCACGATAGACAATCTCACGCCAGTGTCGACTTTTCTGGGCAAATTGGGAAATCTCCAACAAGGTGGCCTCAGCCTGGCGGAGTTCAAGCGCCGCCAAGCCCTGCATCGGCAGGCTGAAATCAGCGCCATGCGCGATGTGCCCGAATTCATTCGCAAGGTGGATGCCATCTATGGTTACAAGCATTTCATCAACGACGCGGGCGGCAGTGTTTGCGAACTCGAGGATCCCGAAATCCTTCGGTTGCTGGCTGAGCAGACTATGATTGTTTACATACGGACCTCGGTCGAACTCGACCATATGCTGATCGAACGGGCACGACGGCATCCCAAGCCGCTTTATTATCGGGAGGACTTTCTCGATGAGCAACTGACCGTTTTTATGTCGGAGCGGGGATGCCTGGAGGTGGGGCAAATCCCGCCTGACGAATTTGTTCAGTGGGTTTTCCCAAAGTTGTTTCATGCCCGCCTGCCCCGTTACGAGGCGATCGCTAGCGAATTTGGCTATACCGTCGATGCCGCGGAAATTGCCGGCGTCAGTGATGAGGCGGATTTCATCGACTTGATCAGCCGGTCACTATCCTGACGTGTCGGCATCACTCTGGAGGGAATCCTAATGCCTTTGGTGGCCCATACCGATCTGCCCACTTTCCAGCGCCTCAGCGAGGAGGGGCAGGAAATACTGAGCGTCGAGCGTGCCCGCCATCAGGATATTCGCGAGATGCACATCGGACTCCTGAACATGATGCCCGACGCGGCTCTGGAGGCGACCGAGCGGCAGTTCTTCCGGTTAGTGGGGGCGGCAAATCCCATTGTGCAGTTCCACATGCATCCCTTCACTATCGAAGGACTGCCACGCAGCCCCGAAGCCCAAGGGCATATTGATCGCTATTATGAATCCTTTGACAAGATTCGCAGGGAGGGGTTGGACGGGTTGATTATCAGCGGGGCCAACGTGACGCATCCCCGCTTGCAGCAGGAGCTTTTTTGGCAACCACTGACGGAGGTGTTTGACTGGGCGCGGACCCATGTGACCTCGACGTTATGTTCATGTTTGGCCACTCATGCACTGATTCAGTATGGCTACGGTATTGAACGCACCCATCTCGGCTTCAAACGTTGGGGGGTTTATTCGCATCGCGTAGTCGAACCGTTGCATCCTCTGGTAGCGACCATCAACACACGTTTCGACGTACCGCATTCCCGGTTCAACGAAATTTTCCGCGAGGACATGGAGCGGGTTGGGCTGCGGGTGTTGGTGGAGAGCGGTGAGGCCGGTGTGCATCTCGCCGTCAGCGAGGATTTAATCCGCGTGGTGTTCTTTCAGGGGCATCCCGAATATGACACCATCAGCCTGCTCAAGGAGTACAAGCGGGAAGTGAGCCGCTACTTTATTGGTGACCGGGACGATTACCCCCCTTTGCCCGAGCATTATTTCAACCTTGAATTGGCGGATCGCCTGAACGAATATGGTCAGCATGTACGGGAGGCAAGGCGCGTAGGTTTGCCCCTGCCGGCATTCATCGAGCCGGAAGTCGTCCCGCATCTGGATAACACTTGGCGGGATACCGCGAAGGCAGTGTTCAATAACTGGTTGGGTTTGATCTATCAGGTGACGGACCAGGATCGTTGCAAGCCCTTGATGGCGGATGTCGATCCGCGTGATCCATTGGGCGTCGCCCCGCGATTGGGTTGCAAGACAAGGTTGAACTCGATGTAGAGTCCGAACCGGCTGCGGGCAAGTTCATGGACAGCCTGTCCCGATTTTCATAGAATTCTCACAAAACGACTAACATAACTGACATGAACGGGACGGACCTTGCGGTTCCTCCCGTTTTGCATGTTTAAGGTGAACTCATTGAATACCCAAGCATTATTGGCCCTGGAAGATGGAACGCTGTTTCGGGGTGTGGCCATTGGCGCCGAGGGGCGCTCCGTCGGCGAAGTCGTTTTCAATACATCCATGACCGGTTATCAGGAAATCCTGACCGATCCCTCTTATGCCCGACAGATCGTCACCTTGACCTATCCCCATATCGGTAATGTCGGGATCAATGCCGAAGACGTCGAATCCCGCGGTCTATTTGCCAGCGGTCTGGTGGTACGTGACGTACCTGGACGCTTGAGTAATTGGCGCGCCGCTGGCGGTCTCGGCGATTACCTCCGTCAGCATCAGGTCATAGGCATCGCTGGAATCGATACTCGCAAATTGACCCGCATCCTGCGCGACAAAGGCGCCCAGCGCGGATGCCTGATGGCAGGGTCCGCCCTCAATGAAACGGAGGCGCTGGCCGCCGCCCGTCATTTTCCGGGCCTGCAAGGCATGGATCTGGCGAAGGAAGTCACCGTAACGGCGGCGTATCGTTGGACTGGAGGAACCTGGAGCCTGGGGCAAGGATACACCTCCCCTACCCAGGACCGTTTCCACGTGGTCGCTTTTGACTTTGGCGTCAAGCACAACATCCTCAGACTGTTGGCCGACCGGGGTTGCCGCCTGACCGTGGTGCCTGCTACGACCTCCGCCGATGAGGTGCTCAGACTGCAACCGGATGGCGTCTTCCTGTCGAATGGACCCGGTGACCCTGAACCCTGCGACTACGCCATCCGCGCCATTCGGACTTTCCTGGAGAAACGTATCCCGGTTTTCGGGATATGCCTCGGCCATCAATTGCTGGGCTTGGCCGCCGGAGCACGTACCGTCAAGATGAAGTTTGGCCACCATGGCGCCAACCATCCGGTGCAGGAACTGGCCACTGGCCGTGTACTCATCACCAGCCAGAATCATGGTTTTGCCGTCGACGAAGGTAGCCTGCCTGCCGAGGCGCGCGCGACACACCGCTCGCTGTTCGATGGCAGTCTGCAAGGCATTGAGTTGATTGACCGGCCGGCTTTCAGTTTCCAGGGACACCCGGAAGCCAGTCCGGGTCCGCACGACCTGGAGCCTCTATTCGATCGCTTCATCGATCAGATGAACCAAGCTCGCCACTGAGAAACGCCGCTTCATGCCCAAAAGAACCGACCTCAAATCCATTCTGCTTCTAGGCGCCGGTCCGATCGTCATTGGTCAGGCCTGTGAATTCGATTATTCCGGCGCCCAGGCCTGCAAGGCGCTCAGAGAGGAGGGCTACCGGGTTATCCTGGTCAACTCCAATCCGGCGACCATCATGACCGACCCGGAGATGGCTGACGCGACCTATATCGAGCCAATCGACTGGCAGACCGTGGCGCGCATCATCGAAAAGGAGCGGCCGGATGCCCTGCTGCCCACCATGGGAGGGCAGACTGCGCTGAACTGTGCCCTGGATCTCGACCGGCATGGCGTCCTGGAACGGTTCGGGGTGCAACTCATCGGCGCCTCGAAGGAGGCCATCGACAAGGCCGAGGATCGTCAGAAATTCAAGGAGGCCATGACCCGCATCGGACTGGGCTCGGCCCGATCCGGCATCGCCCACTCGCTGGAGGAGGCTCTGGCCTGCCTGGACCTGACCGGCTATCCCGCCATCATCCGCCCGTCCTTCACGCTCGGCGGGAGCGGCGGCGGCATTGCCTACAATCGGCAGGAATTCGTCGAGATCTGTGAGCGCGGACTGGAGCTCTCGCCCACGCATGAACTCCTGATCGAGGAATCCATGCTTGGGTGGAAGGAGTTCGAGATGGAGGTGGTCCGGGATCACCGGGATAACTGCATCATCGTTTGTTCCATCGAGAACTTCGATCCAATGGGCGTTCATACCGGCGACTCCATTACGGTGGCTCCAGCGCAGACCCTGACCGATAAGGAATATCAGCTGATGCGCGATGCGTCCATCGCGGTGCTGCGCGAGATCGGCGTCGATACCGGTGGTTCCAATGTGCAATTCGCCATTAATCCGGCGGATGGCCGCATGATCGTCATCGAGATGAACCCGCGCGTGTCGCGCTCCTCGGCGCTGGCCTCGAAGGCGACCGGCTTCCCCATCGCCAAGGTCGCGGCCAAACTGGCAGTGGGCTACACGCTGGATGAATTGCGCAACGAGATCACCGGCGGCGCGACCCCTGCCTCGTTTGAGCCGACCATCGACTATGTGGTCACCAAGATACCGCGCTTTACTTTCGAGAAGTTCCCCCAAGCCGATGATCGCCTGACCACCCAGATGAAGTCGGTTGGTGAAGCCATGGCTATTGGCCGGACCTTCCAGGAATCGCTGCAAAAGGCGTTACGCAGCCTTGAGATCGGCATCGACGGACTGACCGAGCGGCTCGAACCCGGCGCGGAGGACGCCGCCGACACCCTGGCCCGCGAACTGCGCCAGCCCGGCGCCGACCGCATTCTCTATGTGGCGGATGCCTTTCGTTCCGGCATGAGCTTCGACGAGGTGCATCGCCTCTCCCGCATCGATCCCTGGTTTCTGGCGCAGATCGAGGCGCTGGTGGACGCGGAACGCGAACTGGAGGGCCGGATTCTCGGCAGTCTCCAGGCCGAAGAGCTCTATCGTCTCAAGCGCCAGGGTTTCTCGGACGCGCGTCTGGCGCGCCTCCTCGGCAGCCGGGAATTCCAGGTGCGTGCCGCCCGCCACAAATTCGGCGTCAGGCCCGTGTACAAGCGCATCGATTCATGCGCGGCTGAATTCGCCACCACCACCGCCTACATGTATTCCACCTATGAAGAGGAATGCGAGGCGGCACCGAGCGACCGCCGCAAGGTTATCGTGCTTGGCGGCGGGCCGAACCGCATCGGGCAAGGCATCGAGTTCGACTATTGCTGCGTGCACGCGGCCATGGCGTTGCGCGAGGATGGGTTCGAAACCATCATGATCAACTGTAACCCGGAGACCGTGTCCACCGACTTCGATACCTCCGACCGACTCTATTTCGAGCCGCTGACTTTGGAGGACGTGCTGGAAATCATCCATCTGGAACAGCCATATGGCGTCATCGTCCAGTATGGTGGCCAAACCCCGCTCAAGCTGGCGCGGGCGCTGGAGGCGGCCAATGCGCCCATCATCGGCACAACGCCGGACTCCATAGACCTCGCCGAGGATCGCGAGCGGTTCCAGAAACTGGTGGACAAACTGGGCCTGCGGCAGCCCCCCAACCGCACGGCGCGGTCGCTCGACGAGGCCGTACAGTGCGCCAACGAGATCGGCTATCCGCTGGTAGTGCGGCCGTCCTACGTGCTCGGTGGCCGGGCCATGGAGATCGTTTTCAATGACGAGGATTTGCGTCGCTACATGCGCGAAGCGGTTAGTGTCTCCAACGAATCCCCGGTTCTGCTCGACCACTTCCTCGACGATGCCATCGAAATGGACGTCGATGCCATCTGTGACGGCAAGCGCGTGCTGATCGGCGGCTTGATGCAACACATCGAGCAGGCGGGGGTGCATTCCGGCGATTCGGCTTGCTCCATCCCGCCCTACGACCTGAGCCCGGCCCTGCAGGACTCGATTCGGGAGCAGGTGCGCTTGTTGGCTGAATCCCTGGGCGTTGTTGGATTGATGAATACCCAGTTCGCTATTCAGGGGCAGGATATTTACATCCTGGAGGTTAACCCTCGTGCTTCACGTACCGCACCCTTCGTCTCCAAGGCTACCGGTTATCCGCTCGCTAAAATCGCCGCACGTTGCATGGTCGGCAAGTCGCTGGACGAGCAGGGCGTAATCGGAGAGCGTATCCCGGCTTATTTCTCGGTCAAGGAGGCGGTGTTTCCCTTCATCAAGTTTCCCGGGGTCGACCCATTACTCGGTCCGGAAATGAAATCCACCGGAGAGGTGATGGGAGTTGGTGCGACCTTCGGCGAGGCCTATGCCAAAGCGCAACGCGCGGCCAGCGTCAAGCTGCCACAAAGCGGCAACGTCTTCATCAGCATTCGCCAGAGCGACCGCCCCAAGGTTCTGCCCATCGCCCGCGACCTGCTGGCCAAGGGCTTCAAACTGGTCGCGACCTGCGGTACCGCTCAGGCGCTTGAAGATGCCGGCATTCCCTGCACTATCGTGAACAAGGTGTATGAAGGCCGTCCACATGTCGTCGATATGATCAAGAACGGCGAATTGCAGTTCATCATCAATACTACCGAAGGCAAGAAGGCTATCTCCGATTCTTTCACCATACGGCGCCAGTCGTTGCAGGATCAGATCACCTACACGACCACGATTTCTGGCGCTTGGGCGACCTGCTCCGCCCTGAGCGAAATTGATGCCGCGGACGTCAACTGTCTGCAGGATCTGCATCAAACCCTGAACTGAGCCATCCAACCGCGGCCATTGAGCGATTCGATTCCATGAACAAAGTACCCCTGACTGCGCGCGGCGCGGAGAAACTTCGCGAAGAACTCACCCATCTCAAGACCGTGATGCGACCGAAAATCACCGAGGCCATCGCCGAGGCGCGGGCTCATGGCGATCTCAAGGAAAACGCCGAATACCATGCGGCGCGTGAGCAACAGAGTTTCACCGAGGGGCGCATCAAGGACATTGAGGCCAAGCTCTCAAATTGCCAGATCATCGATGTGACCCAGATCAACGCCCATGGTAAGGTTGTTTTTGGCGCCACCGTCGATCTGGCCGATGCAGACAGCGGAGACGAAGTGACTTACCAGATCGTTGGCGAGGACGAGGCCGATATCAAGCAGGGCAGGATTTCCGTGACTTCGCCTATCGCCCGTGCGCTGATCGGCAAACGGGAAGGTGACGTAGCCACGGTACAGGCCCCTGCCGGGGTGCGAGAGTTTGATGTTCTGGCGGTGCGCTACGTCTGAAAGCGGAACATCCAGACTTGGCGGGTTGGCCCCACGTGGGGTTTCCCAACCGAGTGTTTAAGCAATAGCGCCACGCTCGATTGGGATTTGTTCAGCACGTTGGAAAATCAGCGGGCTTTCAGCCGCTGAATCCCTGAATTTGGGGGTGGCAGTGGTGGCTTTCCTCAGGGGTTTGATTTCTCGCCACGTGTCTTTACCTGAGGCACATTTTTGAGCCTGACCTTCTTTTCCGGAGACTTGACGGGGGCCGTTGCCGTTCCCTTCAATCCCCACCTTGCCGTTGGCCCGACGATGATGAGGGTTTTGTAGGACTGCGCCTTGCCGCCGGTTTTACGGCCAGACCCGCGGTCAATGACATCCACGGGCCCGAAGCCGCTGTGACCTACCAAGTGGAATAATTCCTCCGCCCGATAATCCTCGACATGTACGCATCCGTGTGAAGCCGCGGCATTTCCCATTTCACGCATGGATTCCCGATCCAGGGAAGAGTGCAGCGCCATGCCGCCATTAAAGAAGACGGCCCACAGCATGGGGGCGTCATATTTCGAGGACCAGTGCCTGGAGGAGAAATTTTGAGGCCGGAAGTAGCCGGAAGCCGTTTCCCAACCTTTGGCGCCTGATGAGATCAGCCAGTAATACAGCAGGCCGACATCTCGCTTATAGACCCGCAGTGTCTGCGCCTTGCCCCAGAAAGCGTCATTCCGCTTGTTGACGATGACGATCAGGTTGTAACTATTAAAGTCGGGGTTATCGAGGGGATTGGCTAGGCCCTCAGCCTCGGCGCGGTCCGGATCCTTGTAGGGGCTGAAAGCCTTGGTAACGCCAAAATGATAGTCGGGTTTTGCCCCGACATCCGTCTCGTAACGAGGACTGGGTTGCGTGCGCGGAAATCCCTCCCAGGGGCCCGGGGGTTCGACATAATTTTCGGCACCGACACCAGCAGCCATGAAACAAAGGCTCAGTGCCAAGAGTTGTGGCAGGATTCGGAGGTGTAAAAGGGAGGCGAACTGATGCATGAAAGGGCTCCGGAAAGGGGTTCACGCCTGCAAATATACAGTAGGAACCCATTATTGCATCACTTCGGCGGCAACGCCCGAGCGCAGGCCCAAACTTCGATCATTGAGGCTCCTGCTTGACGCAGGGTGGTGGCCAGTTCAGCTGCTGTGCTGCCTGTGGTTACGACATCGTCGATGATGGCAACATGCCGCCAGGGTAAGTCATGGGTCAATTGGAATGCACGACGAAGGTTTTTGCGGCGCTCATCGGCATGCAGTTGCGCTTGAGCATGGGTCGGCCGCGTTCGCCGAAGGATTTGATAGTCCAACGGGATGTTATGGCAGCGAGCGACGACACGGGCGATTTCCAAGGCTTGATTGAACCCGCGTTCGCGATAACGGGAAGGATGCAAGGGTACGGGCATCAGGATTTCAGGCAAATCGGGCTGATGCCTGACACGTTGAGCCAGCAAGGCGCCAAGTAAGCGGGCATGCGCCAGACGGGAGCCGAATTTGAGTCCCTTGATCAGGTGACGCACGGGCTCCTCGTAACGCAGGGGCGCAATCAGCCGGTCTTGTGGGGGCGGGTTCTTTTGGCAGTCGCCGCAGACGGACGCTGTCGGCGCGGCGAGGGGAAGACCACAGACTGAGCAAGCATTGTCCAGATAGGGCAGGGATTTCAGGCAGGCTGGGCAAATGTCCCAATCGCTTTCACCCGGGTCTCCACAAAGGAGGCAGGTGGGCGGAAAGATCAGGTTCTGTATAATTCGCGACCAGTCGTTAATCTGAAGGAGCATGGCGGATTGACGAGTGATCCCGACTCGTTCATGCAAGTGTCTGAAAATCACCCTGGAGCCTTACGAATGTCCGCTCAAGAATTCGTTGCAAGAAAATGCGTTACCACGCCCTTATCCTCTTTAGGCGAGGAGCGCCATGACTGGACAGTGGCGGAGGTATTGGATTTATTACAGCAGCCATTCAGTGATTTGATGTTTCAGGCCCAGTCGGTGCATCGTAGATACTTCGATCCGAATGAAATTCAGGTGTCCAGCCTGCTGAGCATCAAGACGGGTTCCTGTTCGGAAGATTGCGCGTATTGTCCGCAGAGTGCGCATTATGACACTGGCCTGGGAAGAGAAAATCTGCTCTCGATCGATGCGGTGCTTGAGGCTGCCCACCGTGCCAAGGAGCAGGGGGCCGGGCGATTTTGCATGGGCGCGGCCTGGCGTAGTCCCAATGACCATGACATTGAGCGCGTTTGTGCGATGGTTGAGGGTGTCAAGGCGTTGGGCATGGAAACTTGTGTCACCTTGGGGATGTTGACGGACCGACAGACGCAGCGACTCAAGGAGGCGGGGCTGGATTATTACAATCATAATCTGGATACCTCCGAAACCTATTATTCTGAAATCATTACAACCCGAACGTATCAGGACCGGCTGGATACGCTGGAGCGCGTTCGGGAGGCAGGTCTTAACGTTTGCTGCGGCGGGATCGTCGGCATGGGTGAGGATGTAGCCGATCGAGCCGGTCTGTTGGTGCAACTGGCCAATTTACCTAAGCATCCCGAGAGTGTGCCCATCAATATGCTGGTTCAGGTGGAGGGGACGCCTCTGGCGACCGTCGCCAAACTGGATCCGCTAGATTTCGTGCGAACCATTGCCGTGGCCAGGGTCATGATGCCTGCATCGCGTGTCCGGTTATCCGCTGGACGAACGGAAATGAGTGACGAAATGCAGGCGTTGTGTTTTTTGGCGGGGGCCAACTCCATATTTTATGGGGAACGGTTGTTGACTACGGACAATCCCATAGCTGATTCCGATCGACGTTTATTTGGGCGATTGGGATTACGCATGGCGGGGTTTTGTGCCGACGCCTGACGTCATTCATTCAAGATTCTATTCATGATCTCGCCCGAATTACTGCGCCAGCGTCTAGGCAAGATCGAACGCGATGGGCTCTATCGTCGTCGCAGGGTATTGGATAGTCCCCAGGGCGCGATCATCGAAATGGATGGCCGGAAACTGGTCAATTTTTGTAGTAATGATTACCTGGGATTGGCCAATCATCCCGATGTAGTGGCTGCTTTTTGTCGGGCAACGAAAGATTTCGGCGTGGGTTCCGGTTCCGCCCATCTCGTCTGTGGTCATGGGCGGGCGCATCATCAGTTGGAGGAGGAACTGGCGGCTTTTACCGGGCGTGATCGGGCACTGTTGTTTTCAACGGGATACATGGCGAATCTGGGAGTCATTTCCGCACTGGTGGGACGTGGCGACACGGTTTTTGAAGATCGCCTGAATCATGCGTCATTGCTGGATGCGGCGCGGCTCTCTGGGGCACGTCTGAAGCGGTTTCGACATCGGAATCTGGCCGAACTGGAAACCGCGCTAGAGCAGTCGGAGTCCGATCGGACATTGATTGCCAGCGATGGTGTTTTTAGCATGGAAGGCGATTTGGCGCCGGTGAAGGAACTTGCCAGCCTGGCCCGACGCCTGAGTTGTTGGCTGATGATAGATGACGCTCACGGTGTCGGTGTTTTAGGGGAGCGCGGTGCGGGCCTTCTGGAACAGCAGGGTATGAGGCAGGCCGAGGTGCCGATACTGATGGGTACGCTGGGAAAGGCGCTGGGCACTTTCGGTGCTTTTGTCGCGGGGAGCGAGGAGTTGATCGAATTTCTCATCCAGCAAGCAAGAACTTACGTCTACACCACGGCTTTACCCCCAGCCGTTGCCGCCGCAACCCGCGTCTCCCTGGCACTTGCCATAAAGGAAGGTTGGCGCCGGGATCGATTGGCCCGTCTGGTTCGTCAATTCAGGGCGGGAGCCACGACGTTGGGATTGCAACTTATGGAGTCATCCACCCCGGTGCAACCGGTGTTGGTCGGCGATAACGAAGTTGCCGTCAAGACCAGCGAAAAGCTGCGCGAAGCCGGATTTTTGGTAACCGCCATTCGTCCCCCCACGGTTCCCGTGGGTACCGCCCGGCTCCGCATCACGTTGACAGCCACGCATGACGAGAGTCAGTTGGATCGGCTGCTGGATGTGTTGGGCGGTATCATGGCGAGACACCGGGCAGATACCCTGCACTCGGCGGTAGGGGTATGAAACCACGCCGCCACCCAGGCTTATATGTCGAAACTTTCGGATCAGGGTCCGATGTGGTCATGCTGCATGGTTGGGCCATGCATGGGGGGTTGCTGCGGGACTTTGCCGAGCGGTTCAGTCAGCGTTGGCGCATCAGTCTGGTCGATCTGCCCGGCCATGGTTACAGCGGCCTGACGGCTGATTATTCCCTGGAAAGCGCTACGGATGCCCTGTTGAGTGTGACACCGCCCTCTGCCCATTGGCTGGGATGGTCATTGGGTGCATTGCTATCCCTAAGCGCCGCAAGATCGAAACCCGAGCGTGTTGCGAGTCTGACGATGATCGCCGGTACCCCGCGGTTTACAGCCACACGCCATTGGCCTGGCGTGGATTCCACCATGTTGGTGCAGATGGGCGCCAATCTTGAGCAGGATTTCAGGCGCACTTTGCAGAGATTCATTGGCCTGCAAACCTTCGGTCATGAGAAAGCGAAGGGTTTGGCGCGGCACATTCAGGCTTTGCTGGATACTCGCCCTCCGCCGGAAACGGTGGCTCTTCGCGGTGGGTTAAGACTGCTGGGTGACATTGATCTGACGTCGGATCTGGCCAATTACGATAAGCCCGTCTTATGTCTATTGGGCGCTCATGATCGATTGGTGCCGAGGGAGGTAGCACCCGCGCTAAGTGCCCTGAACCAGAACATTGAGGTTCATCACATCGCCGCCGCGACGCACCTGCCGTTTCTGACTCATTCGGAGGAGACGTACCGGCGGGTTCAGGCATTTCTCGACCGCCAGGTGCAAGAAGCGGACTAGAAATTGCATGAGAGCATCAGAGGGTCAATCCAGGAAGACGTTGGTAGCGCGGTCATTTTGCATGGCTGCTTCCGGATATGACGATGTAGCGGCCTTACAGCGGTCGGTGGGCGAAATCTTGATGTCACAACGCCCACAACCGCAGGAGATAAACTGCATAGTGGACATAGGCGCCGGTACGGGTGTGTTTTCCGCCCAATTGGCGCGGCATTATCCCGCAGCCCGGGTCATCGGGCTGGATATTGCCGAAGGCATGCTGCTACGCGCGCGGCAGCGGTTTGCGGGATCTCTCGTGTTAGGTGATGCGGAATTTCTGCCATTCGCAAGCCATTCGGTGGATTTGCTCTTTTCGAATCTCGCCATCCAGTGGTGCCACAGTGTTGAGATCGCGGTACTTGAATTCGCGCGAGTTCTGCGTCCTGGAGGGTGGCTTCTCTTATCCACGTTTGGCCCTCAGACCTTAAGGGAATTGCGCGCGGCCTGGGCTTGCGTTGATGATTATAGCCATGTGAATGGATTCGAAAGCTTGTCTGTCATCGAGAAGGCGTTGGCGGCAACCGGGTTTGCAAACATTAAAGTTGAAACGGCGTTGCGCACTATCACGTATCCCGGAGTCGTTGAGCTGATGAGAGAGCTCAAAGGGCTGGGCGCGCACAATCTTACTAGCCGCAGGGCTCGGCATCTGACGGGAAAAGGCTCACTGACCAGAATGATCCAGGCCTATCCTCAGGTTAATAAATCGACGGCTGATGACGCCATAGAGGCCACTTATGAGCTGATTATCGGTGCGGCGATCCGTCGTGGTGTAACCGACGCATGAGGCACAAAGGTTTTTTCGTTACGGGAACCGATACTGGTATAGGTAAAACCCACGCCTCATTGCAGTTGATGCGTCTGTTGCAGGCTGAGGGGCTCAAGGTCGTGGGCATGAAGCCGGTTGCATCGGGGTCGGTCTGGAATGGTGAACGATGGATCAATGAGGATGCCCTGGCTTTGTGGAAAGCGTGTTCACTGTCCGTGCAGTTGGAGTGGGTCAATCCCTATGCTTTCGAGTTGCCCGTTTCACCTCATATTGCGGCGCAAAGGATGGGAGTAAGGGTGGAACTTTCGCGCTTGCGGGCTGCCTTTGAGCGATTGACGGCCGATGCGGATTGCGTGGTTGTGGAGGGGGTAGGGGGCTGGCGGGTACCACTGGGTAACAGCTTGGATGTTTCCGGTCTGGCCAAGGCCCTGGAGTTACCCGTGTTGTTGGTCGTGGGGCTACGCCTGGGCTGTATTAACCATGCGCGACTCACGCATGAATCCATGGTGCGATCCGGGGTCGAGGTGGCAGGGTGGATCGCCAACAATCTGGAGACTGGTTTGCTGCATACCGAGGAAGCGGTCGAGACACTGTGCATCGAATTGGGGGCGAAGCCCCTGGCAATGCTGCCCTTTCAGGATGGATCCAGCGAAGTCCTGAATGGCTTGAACCCATGGAACTCTGTTGAAATCTTGCGTATTTGCAGGCCTTGAGCTACGATTTAGAGTTATTGGCTTTTTGATAGCTGCATTCCACGCCTGTTCCAATATAGGCGAGGGGATTAGCCAACTCAATGACTTGCTGCCGTATCCATGGTTCAAACAGAGCGCGACCATTTGAGCGGAGAACTCCGGTTTGTGCTTACCGCGAATGGATCGATGAGCAGTAGGCAAGTTGTCGTGTTTTTGTGTGCTGCGGGTTTGGTGTTGGGCACGATTGCAGTGGGTTTCACTGCGCTGGGATTGTGGTTTGTTCTCCCTTTCTCCGGAGCGGAGTGGTTGCTTTTGGCTTATGCCTTCAAGCTGAGTCTGGACAATACCTCAGTTCGTGAAGTGTGATCTTGCCCAGTTTCGACAGACACCCGGCTAAGCGACATGTTTAAGTTCGAAGGCTTCCGGGGAGAGATACCCCAGTTTTGAGTGTAAGCGCTTCCGATTGTAATACACCTCGATGTA